>Ga0206908_1110_pt1 | contig 14669 bp, 16 predicted proteins | sample Alteio_BWOrgHeat_78_FD_152979 | JGI IMG/M metagenome (GOLD analysis project Ga0206908, IMG submission 152979) | Enriched cells from forest soil in Barre Woods Harvard Forest LTER site, Petersham, Massachusetts, United States -... | ecosystem: Environmental > Terrestrial > Soil > Temperate forest >... | reverse complement strand
ATAGTGCTTAATTTCATAAAAATTTTAACAGTATTACTGAGGGCCAATCCAGACTCACAATCTTTGCTGATACATTGTGCAAAAATAGTGGTTAAAATTTCATCAGGCAGACTAATTAATGAGCACGTATTGTCACTATGTTGTTTTTCCTTGTCCGCCGAAATTTGTGAGCCTTGGCTCACTATTTTAGTGAAGGGGGATTGTGATGGTGATTGTGGATAAATCCGTTTCATACTTTGTATCGATAACGTACTGAGTAATAGTGCTGATATCCAGCTTATATTCAAGATAAACGTTAGTTTTTTCATGATCAATAATCTTTCGAAGCATCAATGGAAATTGAACTATTTTTGTTGTGTAAGTTCTTGCGCAGTGAATCCACCATGCGACGTGAAGAATTTAACAATTCTTTCAAGATCTTGAGGGGCTGATTTTGGGGAATTTATTTGGCGCTTAAATGCATCGTGAACAGTATCGAGAGGGGTTTTTCCTTCATTGTTTAATGTGTTAATCATATGAGGAATAATGGTGAGCAAGAATTCGCTTTTTTCTAAAATAATTTCTTGTGCGCCCGCATAGTAACGATCGTCAGTAATGAATTGAAAATAACCCGATCCAATATCATGTAGTATGCAGCTCTTATCATTGTCTAAGTAAGCAGCATCGGCACCATGTTTTAGGTAAAGTTTCATGACTTCTAACGGGATCCAGAAAATCTTCAGTGCATGGGATACAATATTCTTCTTCTCCACATACTGTGTGGCATGTAGGTTAGCACCGCTATCAATGCACATTTGCGCTATTGCTGTTGTCCTCGCGTCAAAGAATGCGGGGCACCTCCTATACTTTCTAATTATGTTCGGATTTGCACCACATTCAAGTAAGGTTGCAACTAGTTTTGCATTACTTTTATCAATCGCAAGTTCAAGTAAAGATGTTGTAATATACGTTGTATTAACATCGGCTCCCGCACGTACTAATATGTGTATTAACGTTGGTATATGGTTGGTTTCTTTATGGGTACACCATTGGATTACTAATTTTTTTAATATAGTGTTTTTATGAATTTGACCATATTTTTCAATAGCTTCCCATGTTAGCAATTTGTTAAAACGTTTGCAGGTCATTCTTAATTGCATGAAATTTTTGATATCATTTTGAAGAGATATTGATAAGTCTGTATCATTGAGAGATGAGTCTTTGTCTCCAAAATAATAAACTTCAATGTCTTTAAGAGATGCGGCTTTTTCCTCAGGGGATAGGGTACTAACAAATAAGGTATCATATGACGAGCAATGGCAGAAAGTCTGCATTAATAATTCTTTAGGTAACGTGGTCAACAAACATTCAATAGTATTACATTTTTCTGATTGCGCGGCTATTTGCGCATAATCTTCCATGCCTTGCATGGACATTATGCTGAACATTAGTGATGACATAAAGATGGCATTAGCAGAAAAAGTTATTTTGTTCATGAAAGATATTCCTATCAATGTTGCTAATTTTCCAATTGCGCCGCAACTGCTTCCCATTCGCTATTTGCTTGCCCATGTTGCTTGCGCAACTGCTGCAATTTATTTTCTGCATCGGTAAATGGTTGTGTGCCATAGGTCAGATTAGCAAAACTGTTTTCTACGTCTTTAATCCACTGTTCAAGTTTTTCAACTTTGCGTTCTAATGTCTTGCTCTGCTTTTGCAATTCACGTATGCGTTCAGCGTTTTGTGTGTTATTGGTTGTAGTAGTTTGAGAAGATTGTTTTTTTGGTTCAAGCGCTTCTTGCTCTTGTTTTTTGCGATACAAATAAAGTTCATATGAACCTGGATACAGGCTTGCGCCATCAGCACGCAGTTCAATAATATCAGTCGCTAAATTGTTAACAAAATCATGATCGTGCGAAACAAACATGATGGTGCCTTGATATGCTTGCAACGCAGTCAGCAAAATATCTTTTGATTGGATATCCAAGTGGTTGGTCGGCTCGTCAAGTAGCAGTAAGTTCGCATTTTGCAAAAGGACTTTCATCATACCAACACGGTTTTTTTCACCACCACTCAGTACTTTGATTTTTTTTAGTTATCGCATCTTTACCAAATAAAAAGCTGCCCGCAAATGATCTAATTTTTTGCTCTAAAATTTTGGGACACGCATGTTGAATGTTTTCCAAAATATTCTTGTCAAGATCAAGCGCTGCTGTTTGATCTTGGTCAAACACGACTGCTTGCACATTGTGGCCAAGTTCAATAGTGCCTGTTTGTAGCGGAATTTTGCCGACAATCACATTGAATAAGGTGGTTTTACCAACACCGTTTGGCGCAATAATGGCAACTTTTTTGCCACGTTCAATGTCGAATGACACATGCTCAAAAACTTTTTTATCGCCAAATACTTGGGCAATATTTTGTACGTGCAATGTAATGCGCCCTGATTGTTGTACGGGAGGGAAATTGAATTTCATTTCAGCTGGTTTTGGTGGTAGTTCGATCAGTTCTACTTTGTCCAGTGCTTTAATCATACTTTGTGCCATCTTAGCTTTTGATGCTTTGGCACGGAAGCGCTCAATGGTCTCTTTTTTGCTTTGAATTTCACGCTGTTGATTTTTATACGCCATTTCAAGCATTGCTTCGTTGTGTGCTTTTTGTTTTTCATACGTGGAATAGTTGCCGGTGTACAAGGTACCTTCGCCACGTTCAAGTTCCAAAATAGTGGTGCAAAGTTCATTCAAGAAATAACGGTCGTGACAGACGATCATAAATCCAAAATTTGCTTGTTTTAAGAATTGTAAAAACCATTCTTGCGATACGATATCCAAATGGTTTGTCGGTTCATCGAGCAGATAAAAATCCGCTTTTTGAAGCAACAGTTTTGCCAGAACTATGCGCATTTTCCAACCACCACTCAAGGTGCTTACCGGTTGATCAAATGCTTCAGGCTTAAATCCAAGACCCATGAGTACTCGTTTTGCTTCTGCTTGTGCCCGTTCAGGATCAAGGTGCAATAATTGCTCACAGACCTGTGCATAGCGGTCGATAATGTCATGATCATCAGAACGTTCATGGAGTTGTTGTTCAAGTTGCCGTTGTTCTTCTTGCAAGATGGCCAGATGTGCAAATGCGGTACATGTTTCATCAATAACTGATTTTTCTGATTGCATTACCACTTCTTGTGGTAAATAGGCGATTTTTTTGCCCCGCGCTAAGCCAATAGTGCCGCCATCAAGCGCCTGTTGTCCCGCAATCATTTTAAGCAGAGTAGATTTTCCTGAGCCGTTACGGCCGACTAAACCAACACGGTCATATTCATCAAAGTTAAATGATAGATCTTCAAAAATTACTTGAGGACCTATTTTAAGACATACTTTATGGGCATTTATTATCATGGATGCTCCTATGTGAGCGGGTAAAATTCAGTTTTTTATAAGGGCCGTTCGTCCTGAGCCTGTCGAAGGATAGGCCCGTTATGCTTCGACATGCTCAGCACGAACGGGCATGTATAACTTAGTGATGTTTGCTATATATACTAGATCATAAACAGTTTTTTCAGTTTGTCAATGATTAAAAATAAGTATAGGATAAATCGTACTATTTTGCCATGACATATAATGTTTTAATATTATTGGCTTCACATAATTTTTTAAGTTCTCTGATAAGTGTATTTTTCATTATGGTAAGGTGAGCATGGGATGTCCATACCTGAATGATAATGTGTGAAGCATCGGTTGAGAGTGATTGTAAAACAACCATATGTTTTGGATTTTTTGCGACATACTGATTGTGCTCTATAGCCTCATCAATAATACGTGAGCAATTGTCCAGTGGTATATCACCAGGAATTGCGAGAGCAATTTCAACGCGACGCATAGGATAGTACGTTTCATTTACCAATGTGTCTTTAATTAAACGTTCATTGGGTATACGTACTAACTTGTCATCTAAGGTACGTATCTTAATTGAAAATAGATCAATTGATTCAACTTTACCTTGTACAGAATCGCAAGCAATTAAATCGCCTATAGCAAGAAAGTTTTCGGACAATAAAAAGAGACCACTAATAAGGTTAGACATACTTGTTTGTGATGCAAATCCAATAGCGATACCAAAAATACCGGCAGCGCCAAGAAGCGCTGAAAGTTGAAAGCCAAGCTCATTAAGTATGGTAATGCCCAATAAAATGATGCCACTATACCAGATTATTTTGTTGATAATCATGCGAATGTGCGGTGTGCCATGTTGGGTAAGCATACGCATTACTACACGATTGATGAGTGTGATTCCAACTAACCCAAGGCTTAAAATGATACCTATGTGTACGAGTTTTAATGAAAAAAGAGAGAGCATTTCTTGTGTGAGCATAGTTATATTTTTATCTTACCAACGAGAGCGGTTAAACCATGCACGCATGATCATTTGTTGTGCTGGTTGCATGCCATAGATGCGCATGCCATAGTTAATTATCATAATTGCACCTAATGCAATGAGCAAACGGACTAGCAGTTCACCTGCGGCGAGTAGTAAAATGGTGAGCCCTACAATTATGATAACGAGTCCGAGCGGTTTATTGGGTTGTTTTGAGTTAAAATTCATGAGATAAAACCTTGTATTTTTTGACTGTCGTTTTATATGATTCTTAGTATAGGACAAAAAACAGATTTTACCAGAACGGGACTTACGGTAATGATTAAAAACAGTGGTATATGTATACTATTTCTAGCTGCTCTTTCCATAATCGTAGGATGTAAAAACAATATTGCTCATCAAACACCAGCAACCATAGTATTTATGATTGGCACGCCAAGCTCAGGCAAAACTTCTATTGCCAAAGCGTTGCAAAAACAACTTGATCAACCGTACCTCTATGCTGCTACGGATACGTTTGTTGGCATGTTACCAGCGTCATATCGTCCATCAGCATCTGTTGAATTGGAATCACAACGCAAACAGGGCATTTATTTTGTGAAGGATACAAGCGGGCCTGAAGTACGCACCTACGTTAAGCTTGGTCCTGTTGCACAAAAATTAACCACCGGCATCATACGCGCCATTGCAGGATTTGCGAGTACAGGTCTTAATATTATTTGTGAAGGAGTAATTTGGGAAAAAGCAATTCTGCAAGAAGCTGCGCGTGGATGGAAAGATTTTCGCGTATTTTTTGTGCACGTTAATCCTTCATTGCAAGAAGCTGAGCGAAGAGAAAGTCTACGCGACGATTGGTTTGAAGGTGGAGAACGCATGCAAGATCAGGTGCGTGGTGCTTATGAAACCATACAAACATTTGGGGATATTTATGATCTTGAATTAGAGACCACCCACATGACTCCTGAACAGGGAGCAGAAAGAATTATTGAGTATATGCAAGTAAATCCAAATCCGATGGCATTTAAAAAATTGGCTTGATTGTGTCCACTGAGTTATACCTCCATTTATCTTAAAAAGCTTATTTATGCTTTGGAAAAAAGCGATCAATTAATGAGCTTAATAGCTGAGATAATGTTGGCAGTCCCAATAATCCCATACCATAATCGATTAATACCAATGCACCTAACGCAACCATAATACGCAATACAAAAGTATAACTGGTGCCTGCCATTATCAAAATCACTACACCAAGAAGAATGAAGAGTAGTGCCCATGGTTTATTACTTTGTTGTGGTCTTTGTTCCATAGAAAAATCCTTTTAATTAAAGTGATGAATATGGTTATATTTATTAAAACTTTTTATCTAAAATAATTCAATGATCATGCTGCAAACAGGAGCGACCAATGTAGTCAAAAATAAAGTTATTATTTTGTAACGCCTGTTTGTCAAGAATATTGCGCGCGTCAATTATAATGCGACTATTCATCAACTGCCCTATGTGCGCAAGATCCATTCTTTTAAATTTATTCCATTCAGTTGCAATAATGGCGGCATCAGCGTGACTTACCGCTTCATCAATAGTTGTGCAGTAGGTAATATTTGGAAATATGAGTTGCATATTTTTCATGGCGATTGGGTCATATACCTGTACCTGTGCTCCTTGCTCAATAAGATCTTCTATGATGGTAATTGCAGGAGAATAGCGTACATCGTCGGTGTTTGCTTTGAATGCAAGTCCAAGAACGGCAATAGTTTTGTCTGCTAGGTTATCTATAATTTTTAAAAGTTTTTCTACCGGTTTATGTTTTTGTAATGCATTTGCATTAATAGCTGCTTCAATAGTAAAAAATGATAGATGATTCTGATGGGCCATATATAAAAGGGCTGCGCTGTCTTTAGGAAAGCACGAGCCGCCAAAACCTGGTCCTGGGTTTAAAAATCGTGGACTAATACGTTTATCAAGTCCCATAGCATAGGCGATATCTTGTATATCTGCACCTACCGCATCACAAAAATTTGCCATCTCATTAATAAAACTTATTTTTAATGCTAAAAAAGCATTAGATGCATATTTAATACTTTCTGCAGTGGTAATATTCGTCCAAACAATAGGCACATTAGCCGCTATGAATGATTGGTAAACGGTGGTCATATAAAGACGGGCTGTATCGGAATCAGTGCCGATGACGATGCGGTCTGGGTGCAAAAAGTCATGTACAGCAGATCCTTCACGTAAAAATTCAGGATTAGAAACTACATCAAACATATCTGAAGGAATATTATATTCTCTTTTTAAGAGGTCCCTTATCCAGAAACTTGTGCCCACCGGTACCGTACTTTTGGTGACAATCACGGTATAGTGATTGATATTTTCTGCGATGGAGCCTATAACTCGCCTCAGTGCAGACAAATCTGCTGCACCACTTTCGCTCATTGGTGTGTCTACTGCAATAAAAATGATGTCTGCTTGTGTAATAGCCGCAGGTACATCACTGGTAAAAGAAAGGCTTTCTGATAGGCTAAGTTTTTTTACGAGCGGATCTAAGCCATTTTCATAGATAGGCATAATTCCTTGAAGCAAGCCATTTATTTTTGAGGTATTGATATCTGCACAGAGCACTAAATTACCTACTTCTGCAAGGCATGTACCGGTAACAAGACCAACATATCCGGTGCCGATAATGGTAATTTTTGGTTTTTCATTTGCAAATAAAAAAATATGAGATGATGCCACTAGTATAGATAAAATTGATATTCTCTTCATCATGCCGCCCTCTTTTTTTTGATTGTATAGGCAATTCCCCTAATCTGCCCTATTTTGTTCTTGATTACGATTAGAATTATATAAAATTTTGATATCAAAAGTTAATTAAAATCAAAATGATGGTATATTGTCCTGATCGCAGTTGATTTTATTACTTATTATTATAAAAAAAAGAGGAATTAGTATGTTTCGTAGATTTTTATGTATCCTAGTCTTAGTGGTTGGCTATAGCTTTCTTAATACCGATTGCACAGCCAATAATCTAGAAAATAAAGCTGATTTTGTCATTTATTCATTTAATCGACCATTACAATTGTATGCATTACTAGAATCTGTGGATAAATATATGACTGGCTTGGGAGAGATATGCGTTATTTATCGTGCAACACAAGAATCATATGCGCTTGCCTATGATGAAGTAAAAAAAGATTTTGGACAGGTTATTTTTATGCAACAAGGTGACAAGCCGTATGAAGATTTTCAGCCACTTACTTTGCAAGCTGTGTTTTCATCCCCCCATGTGTATATTATTTTTGCAGTGGACGATATTGTGGTGAAAGACTTTATTGATATAGCATCTGATATCACCTTGTTGGAAAAGACACAAGCATATGGGTTTTACTATCGTCTTGGTAAAAATTTATCGTATTGTTACACGATGCAACGAGCACAAGCAATTCCGCCTTTACAAGTAGTTGCTGATGGAGTATTTGCGTGGCAATTTTGTCAGGCTGAATGTGACTGGGGATATCCAAATACCGTTGATATGACGTTGTATAGAAAGGCCGATATCAGAAATTTTTTTGAAACAGTACCGTATGAAGCGCCAAATCCGCTTGAAGGAAGATGGTCTGGCTATGCATACCAAGTGTCTAATCGCATTGGATTATGTTACGAACAGTCTAAGATAATCAACTTGCCATTAAATTGCGTGCAAAATTTTTGCAATAATGCACACATGGGCGGTGATACGCAAGTTTTATTGAATGAGTTTAATGAAGGTAAAAAAATTGATATTAATATTTTGTTTCGTATACCAAATATAAGTGCTCATCAGGAATATGTATTGACGTATTTACCGCGGTAAGGGCTTAAATTTTTTTTACGCAAACTCAGCAAACATCATGTAAAAATACATGTACAAACATCCACCGCTCATACCTAAATACAAACGATCAGAATTATAATAGCGATAGAAAGCATCTGCAACGCAATTACGGTTCTTTTTTGATGTTAATTCGCTTCTGCAATAGGGGCATCTCTCGTTGCATCCATCCAGACAGACACTACATATTTTTGGATGTTTTTCTCCCATTTTACAGGGAATGAGTGCAACTTCTTTTTCTTCATAACAGATACTACAATCTTCAATAGTTGATTGTTCAAGCAACATTTCTGTGTCAGGCTGATTACTTGTCACAAGTCGTTGCTTTAATTCTGATTCCATGCCGATGGTAGTTGCTATTATGAGAAGAAGGGCACAGATGCTTTTTATGTTTTGCATAGTTAATCCCAAATGATGTGATTACTTTTCAGCTACTACAAAGTTTATCATGCGGTCAGGAATAAACACAACTTTAACGATGCGTCCAGAAAGCCATTTTAAAATGAGTGGCTCAGCAAGATTTACTACATCTTCTTGTGTTGCACCACGCTTGACTGAAAGCACGGTACGCATTTTACCATTTACTTGCACCACAATACTCACTTCATCTTCATAGACAAGGGTTGGATCATACGGCACCCACGTGCATTGTGATAATTCTTTACCAAATAGTCTTTGTAGCAATTCGCTTGCCATATGTGGTGCCATTACAGAGAGTGATACCAATACTTTTTCAATTGAATCTTTGCTCAGTTGCGCATTGCTTGCTTGTATGTCATTCAAAAATTCCATAAACGCAGAAATAGCGGTGTTTGGCTTAAACCGGTCAAGCCGTTCTTGATAATCTTTCAAGAATTTATTAAGCCTTTTTACCGTGTTTTCATCTTCATCATTAGTCTGATTATTAGGATCAGAAATGTATGTCCATAGACGATTCAAGAATCGTTTAATACCATCAAGGCCGTTATCTTGCCATTCACAATCAAGTTCTGGTGGTCCCATGAACAACATGTACATGCGCAATGCATCAGACCCATATTCTTCTACCATTTCATCAGGACTTACCACATTACCTTTTGATTTGGACATTTTTTCTACTAAACCAGATTTTTCAGAAAGTTTCAGAACCATGCCCTGATTAAAGAGATGGGTAAACGGTTCATTGAATGGCAGATGGCCTAAATCGTAAAGTACTTTGACGTAAAAACGTGCATACAATAGATGCAATATCGCATGTTCAATGCCACCAACATACACATCTACCGGCAACCAATAGTTCATGTCTTTTATATCCCATGGCTTATCGGTCAGATGTGGATTTGGATAACGCAAGAAATACCAGCAAGACCCTGCCCATTGTGGCATGGTATTTGTTTCACGTTTGGCCGGTCCATGACACTGAGGACAGGTGGTGTTCACCCAATCGGTAATATCGGCAAGTGGTGATTCACCAGTACCGGTTGGCTGATATTTTTCTACGTCAGGCAAGGTGACGGGGAGTTGATCTTCTGGAACTGGCACAATGCCACATTTTTTGCAATGTACAAGAGGAATAGGTTCTCCCCAGTAGCGTTGACGAGAAAAAATCCAATCGCGTAATTTATAGGTGACCATACGTTCAGCATTGCCTTGTGCAATTAAATCATCACTAATTTTTGTTTTGCCTTCAGTTTTTGCATCTAAGCCGTTGAATGGTCCACTGTTAATTAAGATACCGTTCCCCGTATGCGCTTGTGTCACGTAACCATATTCATCGATTTGCTTGTCAGGAACGTTCACAACGGGTGGACGCGGTAAATCGAAAGTTTTAGCAAAATCAAAATCACGTTCGTCATGTGCCGGTACACCCATCACAATGCCAGTGCCATAATCAGGAAGTACATAGCTAGCCAAATAAATAGGAATCAATTCTTGCGTTGCCGGATTAAGTGCATATGAACCTGAAAAGACACCGCTCTTTTCTTTGTCGAGCATGCGGTCCATCGGCGTCATGGTTTTTACCATGGTGCGATATGCATCAACATCTTCTTTTTCTTCTGAGATGATGAGTTGGTCAACCAATGCATGATCTGGTGCAATGACAATAAAGGTTGCGCCAAAAATTGTTTCTGGACAGGTTGTATAAACGGGCAAATTAATTTTTTTACCATCCAGCGTGGCTGCTTGGAAAAAGATAAGCAATCCTTCACTTTTGCCAATCCAATTGCGTTGCATAGTCTTAACTTTTTCTGGCCAGTCGAGCGTATCAAGACCGTCAAGCAATTTTTGTGCATAATCGGTAATTTTTAACACCCATTGACGAATATTTTTTTGTACCACTTGTGTGCCACATCGTTCACAGGCGCCTTGTACAATTTCTTCATTGGCAAGTCCGGTCAAGCAGGAAGGGCACCAGTTAATAGGCATAGTTGCTTCATAGGCAAGGCCTGCTTTGTACATTTGCAAAAAGATCCACTGTGTCCATTTATAATATTCAGGATCGGTGGTATTAATTTCTTTAGTCCAATCATAGAGGGCGGCTATGGATTTGAGCTGTTCTTTAAAGCGTGCGATATTTTCTGCGGTACTGATTTTTGGGTGAATGCCCCGTTTAATTGCATCGTTTTCAGCCGGCAAACCAAAAGCATCCCATCCCATTGGGTGAAGTACATTGTAACCTTCTAACCATTTGATCCGTGCATAAACATCAGATAATACATAGCCACGCCAATGGCCGACATGCAGACCAGCGCCAGAAGGATAGGGGAACATATCAAGACAATAGAATTTTTTACCTTTATCTTCGGATGTATCAGTGATGATAGGATGCTTTTCCCAATGGATTTGCCACTTGCGTTCAATAGTTTTAAAATCGTATATCATGAACTTCCTTTGCCGGCCGCTATTTTTAAATTATAATGAGGGGTAATTTTGTATGAGTATAGCCCATAAAACACAGAAAAGTAATGGATAATTACGTATTTTTTCAGAAATTTTTAAATAAGGAATAACTATGTCACAAACGATACAAGCTACGCAACCAATTACCAATAAACATGATGAAATGATTTTAGTGGTAAAACGAGCAAAACTGTTTCCTGATGGTCCATGGGAAGGGTTACGTACTGATCAGTTACAACATTGTTTAGATGCCATCGCGGAGCATAGTGAATTTCATCCGCGTGGATTAATGGAAACAGATCCTACCTACAAGCAAATTATTCCGTATCTTATCTTCCAACACAAAGGCAAACTTTTTTTAATGCAGCGCCAAGAGCGCTCGTCTGAAGCGCGCTTGCAGAGTAAATATTCACTTGGTATCGGTGGCCATATGCGCTTGGAAGACTTTGAACAGGGACCAGATTTATTTGCCTGGGCAAAGCGTGAATTTGAAGAAGAAATAGCGTACACGGGCAAAGTAGATGTTGTTCCGGTTGGTGTGCTTAATGATGATTCAAATAGTGTTGGCCAAGTGCACATAGGGCTGGTGCTTGCCTTACTTGGTGATTCAGATGATATTGCAGTGAAGTCTGAACTTAAAAGCGGCAAGCTTATGTCGATTCTTGAGTGCTTTGATTATGTGCCCAAGATGGAAACATGGAGCCAAATCATGTTCATGGAAATCTTGAAAAGAAGTATTGAAGTACAAGCTGAGTAATTACGAGGAATTTTATATGATATCACAAGAAACAATACAAGAAGCGATTCGACGCCTTGTTAAAGCGTACGATCCGCTCGAAATTTATATGTACGGTAAATATGGATGGGGAACTCCTGATGAGGATGACGACCTTGATCTTTTGGTTGTTGTTGAATCATCAGATGAAAAGGTTTACCAAAGAGGCTATTTAGCATTTGAAGCATTATTCGGTTTAAAAATACCAAAAAATGTATCTATTTTTACAAAGCAAGAATTTGATACCAACTGCCAAGATGTAACTTCGTTGACATATGAGATAAAAAATAGAGGGAAAAGAGTATATGCCAGGAGTTAAGGATTGGCTCAAAAAAGCATCGAGCGATTTAAAGGCATCAAAAAAATTGTCTGATGATATTGAGACACTTGATTGTTCTGTTTTTCATACACATCAATGTGCGGAAAAAGCATTAAAGGCATTTATGGTTCGTGCTCAAAAAGCTATTATAAAAACACATGATCTTGGTGTTTTATTAGAATATTGCATTGAGATCAATAACGAGTTAATGCTTTTTCGGAAGGAAAGTAAAAAACTGGATTCGTACGGTTATGCCTCACGATATCCGAATGATGCTTTTTACGTTGATCAACAAACCGTAGAAGAAGCCATTGAAATGGCTGAAAGAATATTAACCGCGGTAAAAAATAAGACAGGATAAAGTACTTTAACTTAAAATCTTTTCCATAAACAGACCCATGGGAATAGAAGATTTACCATAGGGGGCTATCTCATAGAATCCTAATTTTTTATACAGAGTAACCGCAGCGGATTGTGCGGTAGGATTAAGAATGTCCAGACGTATCTTTTTGTAGCCATGGGTTTTAGCGAAATCCAATAATTGATGCATCATTTGCGAGCCAAGTCCCCTGCCTCTGTATTCTTTTGCAAAAAAGACTCGTTTAACTTCACATGTGTCTTCATCTATTTTTTTTATACCTCCTGAACCAACTACTTTTTGGTTATCGAGTAGCACGAGGAATGTTCCATTATTGTTAAAATAGATTGTTTCGATATCGCTTAGATCTTTGAATTCATTGAGTCTATCTAATTCTTGTTCTATTTCCTCAAAAGTGGCTGCAGGTTTCCATAGGTTAAGTTCAATTATGCAGTTTAATATTACTTGCTTTACTTGCGGAGCTTGATCAAGCTCTATACGTTTTATTTTGATTGTATCTTGTATAGGTATAACCATGTTAGGTATGAGTAATAATAAAAACACAGTACATTTTTTTGTAAATAGTTTTTGCATAGTTTGCATAGTATGATTACCTCATTGTGATGTATTTATTGGTTTATGTATGAAATAATGTAGCAGATTAAAGAGACAAAGTCATTTGCTTTTCAAGCACTCCTGTTGACATACGTCTTTTGTACTATTCCATTACTAAAATTTTTTGAATCTACTTCCTGTAATGCATTCGCGGTTACAATTTCTTTTGGTAAGGTAATACCTTCATGAAGTTCAGTCGGAATAATAGTGATGATATATTTATCAATTAAACCAGCATCATAAAATTGTTGCACAAGATGCGCGCCACCTTCAAGCCATATTTTGCAACCTGGATGTTGTTTTTCAATATCATGAACAAAATCTTTTACATCCATCGAGACAAAGGTAATGTCTTGTCGCGGTGATTTATCACTGCTTTCAGTAAAAACATAGGTATGCTTGCCTGCATTCGGCCAATCGCCAAACGTGAGCATTTGCTCATAGGTTTTTCTACCCATCACAATACAATCAATTGACTTAAAAAAATCTGGATAATTATTTTCTAATTCTACAGGTACGTTTATATGGTACGGGTCCAACCAACCAACGCCGCCGTTTTTATCGGCAATAAAGCCATCACGGCTTATTGCAATGTACAAAATTATCTGTGCTTTCATGATTTTATCTTTCAGGGCTGTGTGCATAATAAAATAACTTTATTCATAATTTGGTTTAACTCACAGTAAGATATTAAACAGTTTGAACTTTTAACTTGAAGATATGCTTTCATAACTTTTTTGTACTTCTGGCTTAGTATGTTCAAATGCGGTTTTCCCCTCATTGTTGCGTATATCCATAAGGTCTTGTACTTTATTTAAAAAGGAGAGAAGAATCTGCTTGTTAAATGAGCATCAATAAAGGTTGAAGTACCGTCAAAATTTTGCATAGTAAGCAATGTCTCTGCATTGTCACCAGCAATATCTAAAAAAATAAGAGCAGCTCCTGGGAAGTCATTTACTAAAGCAACATGTACAACTGTTCTCCCTTGATTGTCTTTAATATTATAAATAGATCTTTCATGAGGAAAAAATTGTTTGAATAATTCACGAGCTAATTTATGACCATAAGATTTGATCAGACTGTTAACATAGGCCGCAAGGTAATAAGGGTTTTGGCAATTTTGTTCTATCTCAGAGCGAACCCTTAGAAGCTTTACAGGATCGATATTATTTGCTTTAAATTGAAGTGATAAAATATGTTGAGCAAGCTCTGGAAGCAGAAGTTCTGAAAGTTGATGGTATGTCTGTGGTAAGCTTATCGAAGACAATTCTCGTTCGCGTCTAACTCGTTCAATTAATTGTAATGCGTATCGTTCTTCTTGTGTACGTCCAGCAAATGGGTCATGTGGTGGCTGATTGCCATTACCAGGGCCACCGGGTTCAGTTGGATTAGCCCAAGAGAATATGTAATATCCTACTCCTACCAATGTTACTGTCTTGCAAATATTCCACGCATCATCACGTGATAAAGATCTCCATTTAAGGGTTACCAATTTACGC
>Ga0206908_1109_pt1 | contig 14726 bp, 14 predicted proteins | sample Alteio_BWOrgHeat_78_FD_152979 | JGI IMG/M metagenome (GOLD analysis project Ga0206908, IMG submission 152979) | Enriched cells from forest soil in Barre Woods Harvard Forest LTER site, Petersham, Massachusetts, United States -... | ecosystem: Environmental > Terrestrial > Soil > Temperate forest >... | reverse complement strand
TCTCCAGCAAAACTGAATCATCACCGAATGAAGCCGCCGCCTCACGCTTGCAACTGGCCAGCGCAGCCGCAAACTGATCGCCCGCATCCACCCGGCGCATGCCCTTGCCGCCGCCGCCCGCGTTGGCCTTGATCATGATCGGGTAGCCGATGGCGTCGGCCTGCTGTTGAAGATATGCGGGGTCCTGATTCGCGCCATCGTAGCCCGGCGTGAGCGGTACGCCGGCGCTGCGCATCAACTCCTTCGCCGCGGCCTTCGAGTCCATCGCGCGAATCGCCGCGGGCGTGGGGCCGATGAACACAATCCCGGCCCGCGCGCATGCTTCAGCGAACTCGGCATTTTCCGACAGGAAGCCGTAGCCCGGATGAATCGCCTGCGCGCCCGTCTGCCTGGCCGCGTCGAGAATGCGCTCGGTGTCCAGATAGCTCTGGCGCGAAGGCGCCGGCCCGATCCACACCGCTGTATCGGCGAGCCGCGCGTGAAGGCTCTGTACGTCGGCATCGGAATAGCCTGCCACCGTGCGAATGCCCATCTTGCGGCAGGTCGCGATAATGCGGCATGCAATCTCGCCGCGATTCGCAATCAGGATGGTATCGAACATTTTGCTCATGATTGCCGGGGCACCCATCCCGGTTTGCGTTTTTCAAGAAATGCGCTGAGTCCTTCCTTCGCCTCGTCCTGCGCGCGGATTACAGCTATGCGCTCCGCCGTGTACTCAATCAACTCCGCAGTGATCGGCCTGCCGGCAACAGCGTCGATCAGTTCCTTCGCCGCGTGCTGCGCCGCAGGCGCGCCCATCAGCAGATCGTTCACGATAACTTCAACGCGCGCATCGAGTTCATCTGCGTCGACAGCCTCATGCACCAATCCAATCCGCTCCGCCTGCGCTGCCGTGATCCGCTCCGCAGTCTGAAACAATCTGCGTGCCCAGCGCTGTCCAATCGCTCGCACCACGTAGGGCGCGATGGTAGCCGGTATCAGCCCGAGCCGCACTTCCGCTGCTGCAAACTTCGCATCATGGGCGGCAATCGCGATATCGCACGCGCTTACCAATCCCAACCCGCCGCCGATCGCGCTTCCATTCACCCGGGCAATCGTCGGCTTCGGCGACCATGCGATGGCATGAAACAGGCCCGCGAGTTCGCGCGCGTTCTCGCGATTCTCAGCGGCGCCGGCTTCGCCCAGCCGCTTCATCGACTCGATATCCGCCCCGGCGCAAAAGCTCCTGCCACGCCCGGAGAGCACTATTACGCGTATGGCCGGGTCGTCGCCGAACCCCCGCACCACCAGCGTCAACTCGCGAATCAGATCCTCGTTGAGCGCGTTGTGCAGCGCCGGCCGATTCAACCACAACCATGCGGCCGCGCCGCGGATCACCACTTCAATCGTAGGTTCGCCCATATCGCTTACATCCGGAAGACGCCAAAGCGGGTCGGCTCAACCGGCGCATTCTGCGCAGCCGCCAGCCCCAGTGCCAGCGCTCGCCGCGTATCCAGCGGATCGAGAATGCCGTCATCCCACAGCCGCGCCGTCGCATAGTAAGGATTGCCCTGCGCTTCATACTGCGCGCGGATCGGCACCTTGAATTGTTCCTCGTCTTCTTCGCTCCACTGCTTGCTCTGTGCCTCCAGCGCATCGCGCCGCACGCGCCCCAGCACATTCGCGGCCTGCTCGCCGCCCATCACGCCGATACGTGCATTCGGCCACATCCACAGTAGGCGCGGATTGTACGCTCGCCCGCACATTCCGTAGTTGCCCGCGCCAAAGCTGCCGCCGATGATCACCGTGAACTTCGGCACGCGCGCGCACGCAACGGCCATTACCATCTTCGCGCCGTCCTTCGCAATGCCAGCGTTCTCATACTTGCGCCCCACCATGAATCCTGTGATGTTCTGCAGAAACACCAGCGGAATTCCGCGTTGCGCGCAAAGCTCGATGAAGTGTGCGCCCTTCTGCGCCGACTCGGAAAACAGAATCCCGTTGTTCGCGATGATTCCCACCGTGTATCCGCAAATGTGCGCGAAGCCGGTAACCAGCGTGTTGCCGTATCGCTGCTTGAACTCATCCAGGCGGCTGCCGTCCACCATGCGCGCAATCACCTCGCGCACGTCGTATGGCTTGCGCGCATCCGCAGGAACAATCCCGTAGATCTCATCCGGATCGAACAGCGGCTCTTCCGCCTTCTGCTGCGGCCCCGCTGTCTTCGGCCGGTTCAGGTTCGACACAATCCGCCGCACCATCGACAGCGCGTGCGCATCATCTTCCGCAAGGTAGTCGGCCACGCCTGAAATCCGCGTGTGCACATCGGCGCCGCCCAGGTCCTCGGCCGTCACCTCTTCGCCGGTCGCGGCCTTCACCAGCGGCGGTCCGCCCAGAAAGATGGTTCCCTGTTCCTTCACAATGACGACTTCGTCCGACATGGCCGGCACATACGCGCCGCCCGCGGTGCACGAGCCCATCACGCACGCAATCTGTGCAATGCCCTTCGCGCTCAGGTTCGCCTGGTTATAAAAGATCGCGCCGAAGTGATCGCGATCGGGAAACACCTCGTCCTGCATAGGCAGAAACGCGCCCCCCGAATCGACGAGATACACGCACGGCAAATTGTTTTCCATCGCAATCTGCTGCGCGCGCAGATGCTTCTTCACCGTAAGCGGAAAATAGGTGCCGCCCTTCACCGTCGCGTCATTGGCCACGATCACGCACTCAGCTCCGCTGATGCGCCCGATGCCCGTCAGAATCCCGGCCGCGGGCACGTCACCGCTGTACATGCCGTTCGCGGCCAGCACCGACAATTCCAGAAACGGCGTGCCCTGGTCGAGCAGCAGATCGATGCGTTCGCGCACAAACAGCTTGCCGCGCGACTTGTACTTGTTGCGCGCCACTTCACTGCCGCCGTGCGCCGCCATCGTGGTGCGGTCGCGCAACTCGTGCACCAGCGTGTGCATGCGCTGTGCGTTGGCGCGAAATTCTTCGCTGCGCGTCTGAATTTGCGATGAAAGAATTGCCATCCTTACGCCGTCTCCTTGAACAGCTCGCGGCCAATCAGCATGCGGCGAATTTCCGACGTGCCCGCGCCAATCTCGAACAGCTTGGCGTCGCGCCACAGCCGTCCCGTCGGGTGCTCGTTGATATAGCCGTTGCCGCCCAGCGCCTGGATCGCCTGCCCCGCCATCCACGTACCCTTCTCCGCGGAATAGAGGATCGCCCCGGCGCAGTCCTTGCGTACATTCTCGCCGCCGCGGTCGCACGCCTGCGCCACGGCATATACATACGCGCGGCAGGCGTGAAACGCCACGTACATATCCGCGAGCTTGCCCTGCATCAGTTGAAATTCGCCTATCGGTTTTCCGAACTGCTTGCGCTCGTGCACATAGGGAATCACCACGTCGAGGCACGCACCCATGATGCCCAGCGGCCCGCCGCACAACACCAGCCGCTCGTAATCAAGTCCCGACATCAACACGCGCACGCCGCCGCCCAGGCGGCCCAGCACGTTTTCCTCCGGCACCTCGCAATCGTGGAACACCAGCTCGCACGTGCTCGATCCCCTCATGCCGAGCTTGTCGAGCTTGGGCGACGTCGAAAATCCCTTGAAGCTTCTCTCCACAATGAACGCCGTGATGCCGCGCGATGCCGCCACGGTATCGGTCTTCGCATAAACAATCAGCGTGTCCGCATCGGGTCCGTTGGTGATCCACATCTTGGTTCCGTTGAGCACATAAACATCGCCGCGCTTGTCCGCGCGCAGCCGCATGCTCACCACATCCGATCCGGCTTCCGTCTCGCTCATCGCCAGCGCGCCAACGTGTTCACCCGTGATCAGCTTCGGCAGGTACTTCCGCTTCTGCTCCTTGTTGCCGTTCTTGGCCAACTGATTCACGCAGAGATTCGAGTGCGCTCCATACGAAAGCCCAATCGAAGCGGACGCCCTCGAGATCTCCTCCATTGCAATCACATGTTCCAGGTAGCCCAGCTCGGCGCCGCCAAACTCCTCGTCCACCGTGATGCCCAGCAGACCAAGATCGCCCAGCTTCCGCCAGATCGAGCGCGGGAACGTGCCGTCCCGGTCCGATTTCTCGGCAATGGGAGCAAGTTCATTCTGGGCAAAGCTGTGCGCAGTCTCGCGCAGCAGCGCGATCGACTCGCCCAGTTCAAAGTTCAGGCCTTTCACAAATGCATCTCCTGGAAAGCAGGAACAGTTGGGGACCCTACGACCGATTTTGGATCGCACATCCTTGGATGCAACGGGACCGGCCGGTGCTCCTCCAACGGGGAAGTCTCAGGATGCAGCTTGTTTTGCTTACGGCAAAGACGATACACCCGGCGCTGCAACTCCGTCCACAACGGGTGAGTCAGGGATTGAGCCTACAGCGGCTGCCCCAACCGCTTCTCCAACTGCGCGCGATACGTCCGGCTCACCCTAGTCCTCGCGCCATTGCGCAGAACCGCGTCGAATTCGCCGTGCGAAATCGGCTCCAGCTGCAGGATGCTCTCGATATTCACGATGGCCGAGCGGTGCACGCGCACAAAGCGGCGCGGATCCAGCCTGTCAGCCAGCTCGTTCAGCGCGGCCCGGTACAGCAGTTCCTTTCCGGCCACGTGCAGATTCACGTAGACGCCCGCGGCCTCGATCCAGTCGATATCGACCACCCGCACAAAGCGCGTCGTCCCGCCGGCCTTCACCACCAGCCGGTCCCACCGGCGATCCGCATTCGATCCCGACGAGGGCGCCGTCGACACCATCTTCATCACGCGCTGCCCGAACTCCCGCAAACTGCGCTCATCCAGGCGCGTCTTTACCCGCGCCATCATCCCCTCAAAGCGCTCATCGCTGAACGGCTTCAGCAGATAATCAAGCGCGTTGGCCTCAAACGCCCGCAGCGCATGTTGGTCATACGCGGTGATGAAAACCGTCAGCGGCATCTCCGCCGGGCCGATGGCATCGATCACCCCGAGCCCGTCCAACTCCGGCATCTGCACATCGAGAAGAACAAGGTCCGGGCGAGCGTCCACAATCGACTCGACCGCTGCCTGCCCATCGGCCGCTTCGGCAATCGTGCTTATCTGCGGATCGCGGCGCAACAGATCGATCACCCTCTGGCGCGCCGGCGCTTCATCGTCTACCACCAGCACGCGCATACTCTCGAGCCCTGTCATCCTTCTTCTCCCTGAAAACGCAGCGGCAGTACAATCTCGACGGTCGTTCCGCCTTCCAGGCGCCGCCGTAACGAAAACGCATGCCGCGCGGGGTACATACCGGCAATGCGCTCGCGCGTCACCGCCAGTCCAAGCCCGGAGCTGCTTTCCAGCGTCCAGCCCGGCGCCAGGCCCACCCCGTCGTCCTCCACCTGGATCACTATATTGTTGCCGACCGCACGCGCCGTAACCATCACCGCCCCGCCTGAGATGCGCCGCGAGATGCCGTGACGGATCGCGTTCTCCACCAGGGGCTGCAGAAACAGCGACGGCACCAGCGCGTAACGAACCTCCGGCGTCACGTCGATGTCGATGGTCAACTGATCACCAAAGCGGATCTTCTGGATCTCGAGATAGTGGTCGAGAAACGCCAGCTCCTCGGCCAGCGGAACCTCCTGCTTATCCTTGGTCTCGAGAGAGAGCCGCAGCAGGTCGCCCAGATGCTCGATCATGCGGCGCGTCAGCCGCGGGTCGCGTTCCACATGGGACGAAATGGTATTCAGCGCGTTGAACAGAAAGTGTGGATCGAGCTGCATGCGCAGCGCGTTCAACCGCGCCTGGCTGTAGCTCTTTTCCATGCGTTCCAGGCGCAATTCGCTGCTCAGGTATCGCTCGTAATAGCGGTAGGCCTGCAGCGCGCCCACGATCATCCAGTAGATCAGCACGCTCCAGATGAACCACATCGGCGTCGCTTTCAGCATGTGAGCCGGAGCCAGCGCCTCCCACTTGATGTCGTCTATAGCGGCGCGAAGGATGAAGAACACATAGAGATAGAGCGCCGTGAAGATCACCGCGCCGGGAATGTGCGCAACCGCGCGCCGGCCGAACTGGCGTCCTGAAAATGGAAGCGCGCGGTCGGCCCACACAATCAGCGGCGCGATCAATGCCCACGCCCACCACTGTGTCATCGACTGCTTCCAGCTCATCTCTCCCCATACCGGAAGGGCGAAGATGATGCCCACAATCGTTGAACTCAAAAGCAGCAGCGCGGCGCGCCCCACCCACGACCGCACGATTGCGCGCGCAAGCGGAAGCCGCGGGGGCCGCTCCACGGCTACGATTTTGCCGGCGTCAATGGCCGTCGCCATAGAAGTCTCCCTGAGCGCGTCGCGTTCTAACCCGGCGCCTGCATCCGGCGCCGCAAACATGGTTCACACTGGAATCCAAGGTATTATCTCTCGTCCCGGCACCCGGGAGCATGGCCCGCTAATCCCGTCCAGGCCATGCCCCCGCGGCACCGCTGCTAGTTCAACGCGTAGAGATTCCCGTCCACGCTGGCCACATAGACCACCTTGTCCACCACCACCGGCGACGCCAGAATCGGGCCCAGCGACAGCAGTTTGTTGTAAGCCGCTATCACATCGTCATAAAAATCGGTCGTAAAAGGCGCGAAGTAGCTCTTGATCTCCGCCGAGTTCTGCTTGTTCGCATCCGTCGCAAACGACCACACCATCCGGCCGCTGGGCAGATGGATGGCCGCCAGCTTGCCTTCCGTCGAGCCCACATACAGCATGTCTCCCGCAATCGCCGGCGACGAGTACACCGGCCAGCCATTGAAGCCAACCGCGTAGTCAATCGCGCCGGTCTTCGCGTCGGCTGCGTAGAGCATCCCGGTGTCGGAGGTGGCAAAATACACCTTGCCCTTGCTCACCGCCGGAGAGTTCAGCACCCACGAGCCCTTGGTCCCGAACGCCCACTTCTTCTCGCCGGTCTTCTCGTCCAGCGCATACATGTGCGCATCGCGGCAGCCGAAAAACACCATCCCATCCGCTACTGCTGCAGACGACTGAATCCCCTGCTGGTTGTGGACGTCCGGATCCTCACCCGTCTTGAACCGCCACTTCTCCTTGCCTGTCGCGGCGTCCAGCGCATAGAAATTGCTGTCCCAGCTTCCGATGAACAGCACGCCATCATCGATCGCCGGCGAGGCATGCACCACATCGCCGGTCTGGAACTTCCACTTCAGCGCGCCCGTCGCCGCATCCAGCGCGTACACGTTGTGATCGCCCGAGCCGAAATACACCGCTCCGCTCCACACCACGGGGGAGGACAGCCAGCAGTCCCAGGGATCGGACATTGTTTCACTCGCCGGCTGCATGCCGTGCAAATGGCGGCCGCTGAAACGCCGCTCGCCCTCCGTCTTGAACTGCCACTTCACCTTGCCCGCCGCCGCGTCCACCGCGTAGAAGTTGCCGTCGAACCCCGCCAGGTACACCAGCCCGTTCGCCACCGCGGGTGACGACGTCAGCCGCGTCTTCAGGTCAAGTTCCCACTTCTTCGTTCCCGTTGTCCGGTCGACCGCAAAAAGCTTGCCCCCCGTGCTGGGAGCGTAGATGGTGTCCCCATCGATCGCCGGCGAGGCGATGAGCTGGCCACCGGCATGAAACATCCACTTCACCCCGTTCAACTGCAGAAATCCCGTCGCGTTGTAGACACCGGTGTGCGCCGCGTCGCCGCGAAACGTTGACGTCTCGCCTGCGAACAGCAGTGCCGCCCCGAGCAGAAAGACCAGCAAGGCCGTGAAACGCAGCGCCATCGCTGCCAGTCGTGCGCCCTTCATCCCGAGCTGCCCCGTTCCCTCAATTTCAGAAGAAGAATGATTGCCTTCGTCGTTCATGCCAAACAGCCTACGTGGGTTTTCGACGCTCGTCGACAAAAGGGTTGCAATCGGGACCTGCCGGTTTCCAAAGCGGTCCCGGGTCCGTTTCGACAGCGCCCCATCCCGCAACGCTTTCCCCGATTGTTGATGGGCTGTTACGATAAAAGAGCGTATTTCCGGACAGATTCGGACTTTTCCGGACCGGACACATCTGAAAGCAACGAAAGAGGTACACGTGGCCAACACCACCAAGATTGAAGACAAGACAGAACGTAAAAAAGTGAAGCGCGCCGCCCGCAAGAAGGCCGCTCCCAAGGCCAAGCGCACCACCCCGCGCGGCTCCAACAAGCAGAAGGTCAAAAAGCTGGCACGCGGCCAGTCGAAGCGGTAAAGCCAGCCATCAGCTACTAGCTTCTAGCCTCTAGCTCCATCCCGGCCGTTCCGGCCTCCTCGCCGGACGGCTGACCCGATGGGCTCAGAGCGCTGGTAGCTAGAAGCTAGAAGCTGCTTCTCTCCCCTTTCTCATACGCCCCTCCTTCCGCTATCTTTGAGCAGGTCCCCTGCACCGTCACGAACACGGTTTAGATAAAGAGGAGAGCTGCCCTGCTCAGCCAACTCGTAGCCCGCAAATCCATCGACAAACTGATCCGCGAGTCGGAAGAACCCGGCCAGGCGCTCAAGAAGACCCTTGGCCCCTGGTCCCTCACCGCTCTCGGCATCGGCGCCGTCATCGGCTCCGGCATCTTCACGGTCATCGGAACCGCCATGGCCGGCCAGCGGTTCGACACGCCGCAGGTCGCCAACACTCCCCTGATTCACTGGCTCATCTACCACACCGCACTCAACGGCCGCCCCGGCGCCGGGCCGGCTCTCGCCCTCTCCCTCGTCTTCGTAGCCATCGTATGTGCCTTCACCGGCCTTTGCTACGCCGAGCTCTCGTCGATGATCCCCATCGCCGGCTCGTCCTACACCTACACCTACGTGACCATGGGCGAGTTGGTCGCCTGGATCATCGGATGGGACCTGATCCTCGAGTACGCCTTCTCCAACATGAGCGTCTCCGTCGGCTTCGCTGCCCACGTGCTCGACCTCCTCGACTGGTTCGGCATACATCCTTCCCTCCGATGGATATCGCCAGCCTACCTCCCTACCGGCCTCCAGGACATGGCCGGCAACAATCTCTACGATCCCGGATGGCACTTCGGCTTCAACATCCCCGCGTTCCTGATCGTGATGATCCTCACAGTCATCCTCGTCCGCGGCATCCGTGAGTCGGCCCGCACCAACAACATCCTCGTGCTGGTCAAGATGATCGCCATCCTCGCGTTCATCTTCGCCGCTGGAACCTTCGTCAAGCCCCACAACTGGCATCCGTTCATGCCCAACGGCTGGGGCGGCGTGCTCACCGGCGGCTCCATCATCTTCTTCACTTACATCGGCTTCGACTCCGTCTCCACCGCCGCCGAAGAATGCCGCAACCCCCAGCGCGACATGCCCATCGGCATCCTCGCCACCCTCGCCGCCTGTACCGTGCTCTATGGCGGAGTCGCCATAGTCCTCTCCGGCATCGTCCCCTGGCAGAGCGTCATGGGAGACGCCGCCCCGGTCGTCAACTCCCTCAAACGCCTCACCATCTCCACCGGCTCCCACGGCCTTCACTGGGTGCGGCTCGTCGTCCTCGTCGGCGCCATGCTGGGCATGATTTCGTCGATCCTGGTCTTCCAACTCGGCCAGGCCCGCGTCTGGTTCGCCATGTCGCGCGACCGCCTTCTCCCCCGCGTCTTCGGCGTCCTCCATCCACAGTTCCGGACCCCCGCATTCGCCACCTGGGTCGCCGGATTCGTCGTCGGCATCCCCGCCGGCCTGCTCGACATCGGCACCGTCTCCAATCTCTCCAACATCGGCACCCTGTTCGCCTTCGTGCTGGTCTCCGCCGGCGTGCTGGTGCTGCGCCACCGCGAGCCCAACCGCCACCGCGGCTTCCGCATGCCCTTCGGCCCGCTCTTTCCCCTGCTCAGCATCTTCTTCTGCATCCTGCTGATGATGGGCCTCGAAGTCCTCACCTGGATGGCTTTCTTCATCTGGCTCGCCATTGGCCTGGTGATCTACTTCCTTTACAGCCGCCACCGCTCGGAGTTCGCCCGGGCGCGCTGAGGCGGCCTCCTGTTCAGCAGTTTGGCAAGTGATTCTCCGCGGAGATGCCTCTCATAAAGTGACCTGACGAGCAGGCATATGCTCACAACTCGAACTTACTTATCGCTTTGACGCAGAGCGGTCCAATATGACCAGACTAACTTCTATGCCAATCTTATGGTGTCCCTGGTGAAGAAGTTAGACGATCGCTACAAGGACCGGACTGGCTTTCTCCTGCAATGGAGGTTACATTATGGAAACCGTATTGATTGTTCTAGTAGTGTTGTTGTTAGTCGGTGGCGGGGGCTGGGGATACTCTCGTTGGCGTAACTAGCCCGCGCGACTCATCAAATGAATGTATGATCGCTCCAGCGGAAGTTACCGGGGGAGTTCAACTCCAAAGATAGACCCGCGAACCCTCTTTCAGGCCTCCTGAACTAAGTCAGCCTACCTGAAGTTCTCCTCTCCTTAGTTTTCAGGAATCTGGTATGCGATGGCTCAGACTGCAATTCTGCAGGAAGCCCAGAAGCTCCACGGCGTGAGCGACCGTCTTGACTCGCTGGCGGATGAACATGAAAAACTCCCGGCCGTTTCAGAAGCGCTCATCACCATCTCGGGCAACGTTCGTCACACCGCCACGTTACTGGAATTGCTGGTGGAGTTGAAAATGGGGCCGCCCTCCCAACCGGGTCCGGCTAACGCATGATTGCTTACCGGTGACTGCGCCTGGCAGGCCTTGATGGACTCCGTGGAGGACTCCCGATGCGGGGCTTTTTCGCGTGGTTCTCTTCGGGCAATTGATCGTGCAGAACCACGTTCAGCAGTGTTTTGTGCACCCGGATGCGCCCGTTGTATTCAATCAGGCCAAGCTTGCGAAAACGGTTCATGAAGAAACTGACCCGGGACCGGGTCGTGCCGATCATCTCCGCCAGGGTTTCCTGCGTGATCGGCGGAATCAGCGTTTCCGGTTCGCCCGCCCGGCCAAACTCCGCCATCAACAGAAGAATTCGTGCCAGGCGCTTCTCGCTGGAGTTGAAGAGCTGATCGACAAGATCCGCCTGCGTTCGCATACTGCGCGCGAGTAGAAACTTCAGGAACAGGTCGGAGAACGTATGCTCCTGGTGCATGACGCGGATCATCTCGTCCCGCTCGATCCTGAGCGCCGTGCATGGGGTAATGGCCGTCGCAATCGCCAAACGTCGACCACCTGCGCTTGCGAGCGACTCTTCTCCAACGAAGTCTCCGGCGGAGAGAAGCGTGACAGTGGCCTCTTTTCCATTCCTGGAAACGACCGTAAGTTTTGCGCGGCCATTCTGGAGATAGAAAATGGAGCTGGCGGGGTCGCCCTGCGAAAAGAAGACCTCTTTGGGGGCAAATTGAACGATTCTTCGTCCTAGTCCGGCTTTCGACAGAAAATCGGCGAGGTCAAAGGCGATCCTCTTTAGCTCAGCCACGAGAAAGCTCCCATCCTGGAAAAAGGCTTTATGGCGATCCGATAAAAAGGAACCCTGCGGGGATTATAGGCCCGTTCCTGTCAGACAATCCGAATAACGACCCACCTGAGCTCTCCGAATAAGAGGTTTTCTAAGCTCATAACAACTCCATTTAATCGGTGTTTTTATGCCTCTTATTTCCATATATTCACATTAACAGGTAAAAATATACCATTTAATAATAATTAACATTATCAGCTCTATCTTACCGACTAGCATCATATTTCGTATTAAACAGCGTTATCATACCGATATGGATGATATGTCATTCCTGTCCCCCGGTGAACTGCAGGCTGCCCTGGGAAGTCAGCTTCAGGAACTCCGCATTGCAAAAAACCTCGGCCAGGTCACGACCGCAGAAAAGGCCGGAATCTCCGAGAAAGCACTGCGCAATCTGGAAGCAGGGCGCGGTTCGAGCGTGGAAACCCTGGTGCGGGTCTTGAAGGCGCTCGACTCCCTGGAGGGCCTGCGCATGCTGGCGCCGAAACCTTCCGTGAGCCCTCTGGCGCTTTTGCGCCACTCCGGCAGGGTTCGCCGCCGGGTGCGCCGCTCCCGCAGTGAGGCCAGTCAAAAGTGAAAGACGTATCGGTCATCGAGGTACGCGCATGGGGAAGCCTGGTGGGAGCGGTCGCACTTGACACTTCCCTGGCTTACTACGCCTTCGAATACGATCCGGCGTGGAAGAGAAGCGGCACGGAGTTGGCACCGCTCCACATGCCGCTTGCGGACACGCGATCGACCTTCGTCTTTCCAACCCTCCCGGAAGCAACCTACTTTCGCCTCCCAGCCCTTCTTGCAGATGCCCTCCCGGACGACTTCGGCAATGCCCTGATTGATGCATGGATGGCGCAGAGGGGCGTCGATAAAAGTTCCGTTACGGTGCTCGACCGCCTTGCCTACATGGGGAAGAGAGGGATGGGAGCCCTGGAGTTCCGGCCCGCGCGAGGGGCTCACAATGAAAGCACTGCTCCCCTGGAGATGAAGGAGCTGGTGGAAGAGGCCCGGCGCCTGGTTCAGGGAACCTTCTCCGTCGACCGCGAGGCCAGGGCAGCGCTCGCCAACATCATCAAAGTTGGAACCTCAGCCGGCGGAGCTCGAGCCAAGGCTGTCATCGCCTGGAATCCGCAAACGGACGAAGTGCGGAGTGGGCAATTCGACGCCGCCCCGGGGTTTGAGCATTGGCTGTTGAAATTCGACGGCGTGGGCAGAGACAAGGAGCTTGGAACCGGAGAAGGATACGGCCGCATCGAGTACGCGTACTATCTCATGGCCAAAGCCGCCGGCATCCGGATGTCTGACTCGCGATTGCTGGAAGAGAACGGGCGCGCTCACTTTATGACGAAACGCTTCGATCGCGAGATAGTGGATGGAAAGACTCAAAAGCACCATGTCCAAACGCTCTGCGCCCTCGACCATCTGGATTTCCGGCAGCGTGGCACGCACGATTACGCCCAGCTCTTCATGGCTGCCGCCAGGATTGGCCTGGACGACGATGCCATGTCTCAGATTTTCCGCCGCATGGCCTTCAACGTCATGGCGCGGAATTGCGACGATCACCCCAAAAACCTCGCGTTCCTGCTGCGCCAACGATCTGCCTGGAATCTCGCTCCGGCATACGACGTAACCCATGCCTTCAATCCCAAAGGCGAATGGACCTACCAGCATCTGATGAGTGTCAATCGAAAATTCAACGGCATCACCAGGGAAGATCTGATTGCGGTCGCCGATCGATTCGGGATCAGGAAGCCAGAGGCCGCCTTATCGGATGTGCGTGCCGCCATCGACAGCTGGCCGCAATTTGCTCAGGAGGCGAATCTCTCCGCAGCGCTCCAAACCCGTGTTGCCGAAGATCTGCTCCCGCTCTAGCCTGCATTGTCGCCGCCGGCATCGGCATGCAGGCACCCGGGTCCGGCTCACAGCCGATAAACTGGAACGCATGGACGACATTGCGGCTTTCATTCGCCGCCTGCCTAAAGCTGAGCTGCACCTGCACCTCGAAGGCACCATCACGCCAGCCACGCTGGCGGAGCTGAGCCAGCGCCACGACCACCAGCCGCTGACGCTTGCCGAAGCCGAGGCGCTCTATCAATTCACCGATTTCTCCGGCTTCCTCGAGGCCTTCAAGGCCGTCACCAACCGCCTTCTCACACCCGAGGACTACGAGCTCGCCGCCTGGCGCATGGCCCAGCGGCTGGCCGGGCAAGGCGTCGTCCACGCAGAGGTCTTCATCTCCGTCGGCGTCATCTACGTTTGGCGCAACCACGACCCCGCATGCTTCGAGCCGATCTTCGCCGGTCTCGAAAAAGCGAGGCTGCGCGCCGAAAACGAGCTCGGCCTCTCCCTCTACCGGATCTTCGACGCCGTCCGCCACTTCACGGTCGAGGAGGCCGCGCGGGTCTTCCGCAAAGCCGCCGCCATGCGCCCCGAGTACCCCTCGATCATCGGCATTGGCCTGGGGGGCGACGAGCGCCGCTGCCGCTCCGAGCCCTTCCGTGAGCTCTACGCCGACGCCAAAGCGGCCGGCCTCCGCCTCACCAACCACGCCGGCGAGACCACACCGCCCCAGGCCATCCGCGAAGCTCTCGACATCGGATCCGAGCGCATCGGCCACGCCCTTTCGGCCATCGCCGACTCCTCCCTGATCGACGAGCTCCGCGCTCTCCGCATCCCCCTCGAGCTAAATCCCACCTCCAACATCCGCACCGGGGTTTGCGCCTCCTGGACCGATCACCCTCTGCGAACCTACTTCGACGCCGGCCTCCTGGTCACCATCAACTCCGACGACCCAGCCTTTTTCGGCTCCGATCTGGAGGGCGAATACCTGCTGGCGCACCGCGAGCACGGTTTCACCAGGGACGAACTCCGCCGGCTTGCATCGAATTCCATAGAGGCGAGCTTTCTTCCCGATTCGGAAAGGGCCCGCTGGCTGGCCCAAATCGTATCTACGCGGTAAACAAATCTTCACATTACCGGGTCTAAAGCGAGAGGCCGCCGTGTAATGTTGTGCGATATCATTCTTGACAAGGAAGGTACCCATGCCGAATGAGCCCGAACTGGAAACGCCCATCGATAGCCTCAGTGAACACAAGGCGTTGCGCGCCATCGGATGGCTCTCCGTGGGCATGGCCGCGGCCAGCCTTGGGATCTTCGTGGGCTATCAACTGCGCAGCTGGTACAAGTTCAGGCGACGCACGCCCTACGACTTTTACCCGCATTCAGACAACAGTGCGATATCCGAATACGGCGTCGGCATCTAGACAGTTTTCAGTTTTCAGAAGTGCCGCCCCCCGGGCGGCATTTCT
>Ga0206908_1108_pt1 | contig 14900 bp, 11 predicted proteins | sample Alteio_BWOrgHeat_78_FD_152979 | JGI IMG/M metagenome (GOLD analysis project Ga0206908, IMG submission 152979) | Enriched cells from forest soil in Barre Woods Harvard Forest LTER site, Petersham, Massachusetts, United States -... | ecosystem: Environmental > Terrestrial > Soil > Temperate forest >... | reverse complement strand
TCGGCCCGATTTCGATCGATGTTTTCATCGGCACGGATAAATCCTTGATGCCTTCCATTTCCCGCCGGACCAGGGAAACCATGGCCTTGATCTCTTCTTTAGGCACGTCAAACACCAGCTCATCATGCACGGTCATGATCATGACCGAAGATAGTTTCTGTTGGACGATCTGACGGTGGATCTTGACCATGGCGATCTTGATGATATCAGCGGCAGTGCCCTGCATCGGCGCATTAATGGCCTGGCGCTCGGCAAATTGGCGCAATCCCATATTGCGGTTATGGATGTCCGGCAAATACCGGCGGCGGCCGAACAATGTGGACACATACCCCAGGTCACGGGCTTTTTGGATTTCTCCGTCCAGGAACTGGCGGACCTTGGGGTAACGCAAAAAATACTTATCAATAAAATCCCGGGCTTGGTTGATGGAAACGTCCAGGTCTTTCGCCAGACTGAACGGCCCCATGCCGTAAACGATGCCAAAATTGATCCTCTTGGCCGCATAGCGCATTTTCTCATCAACCTTATTCTCAGGCACCTCAAACATCAGGGAGGCTGTATGGCGATGAATGTCCCCCTCCCCGCGGCATGCTTTTTGCAATTCTTCATCCTGGGCCAGCAATGCCAGGATCCTTAACTCAATCTGGGAATAATCCGCCGCAAGCAGCAGATGCCCTTCTGCATATGGGACAAATGCTCGGCGGATACGCTGGCCGAATTCCGTCCGGATAGGGATATTCTGGAGATTGGGGTTATTCGAACTCAACCGCCCGGTCTCTGCCCCAGTCTGGTTAAACGTCGCATGCAGGCGTTTGCTGACCGGATCAGTCAATAAAGGCAAGGCATCGATATAGGTGGATTTTAATTTAGACATCTGCCTGTATTCCAGGATCAATGCCGGTAAAGGATGGTGGCTGGAAAGCCGGGTCAGGACCTCCTCATTAGTCGAGAACCCTGTTTTGATCTTTTTGATCACCGGCAGCTTCAGGCGCTCAAATAAAATTTCGCTTAATTGTTTGGGGCTGTTTACATTAAACGGGGTGCCTGCCATTTCGAACAATGATTTTTCCAATTCAGCGATCTTGGCTTCACATTCCTGGGACAATTTTTTCAAAACACCCGTGTCCAGCCGCACACCATTGACTTCCATGTCAAACAGCACATTAGCCAAAGGCATTTCCACCTCATCAAACAAATATTCCAGGCCATACTCCTTCAACAGACGCCGCTGGACCGTATAAAGTTCGCGCATTCCTTCATCGCTGGCCCTGAGCGTCGGCAAATGGTACTGGCCCTGCCCGCCGGCCAGGAGATAATCCGCCAGATGAACGTCAAAAATCCCGTATTTTAACTGGTCTTCACTGACCAGCCCTTCTTTCCGTAACGATTTCAAATCATAGGCAATGAAAACGGTTTTCCCTTCCTGACTGCATTCCACCCAATTCTTCAATTCTCCGGCAGGTTCTTCAACAGGAACATCCGCAGGCGCGTACTCTTGGGCCAATTTACGAAATTCCAGTTCATTAAAGATCGAGAACAACTTCCCCCGGTCAGGCTCAGGGAAGACAAGGTCCTCCAAGACCACATCCAGAGGGACCTCTGCATGCAGGGTCGCCAATTCCTTGCTTAAGAAAGCCTCTTTCTGGCTGGCCCGCAATTTCTCCTGGAGTTTGGCCGGGACCTCATCAATATGCTGGTAGATCCCTTCCAAAGACTTAAATTCCCCAATAAGCTTGCGCGCGCCCACATCGCCGATACCTTTAACACCGGGGATATTGTCCGACGCATCCCCTGCCAGGGCAATATAATCCGTGATCTGCCCGGGCGCGACACCAAATTTTTCCACCACGTCCTTGGCATCGATCACCCTTTCCTGCCGGGGGCTGTATAATTTGACGTGCTCGTCAATCAGCTGGGCCATATCTTTATCGTCCGTGGCCACAAAAATATCCACACCCTTTTTGGCGAAACGTTTGCTCAAGGTGGCCATCACATCGTCAGCCTCAAAGCCTTTGAGTTCAAAGACAGGAAAACCAAAGGCATTGACCACCTCCCGGATGGTTTTGATCTGAAGGACCAGGTCGTCCGGCATAGACTGCCGCTGGATTTTGTAGTCCGCAAATTTTTGTTTGCGGTGGGTTTCATGGCCCATGTCAAAGCAGACCGCCACATGGGTGGGCTTGCCGTCAGCGAGCATTTTACGCAAAATATTGCAAAAACCGAAAACCGCATTGGTCGGCTGGCCTTTGGAATTCTTCAATTCCCTGACCGCATAAAAAGCCCGGTAACAAATGCCGTAAGCATCAATGAGGAAAACCCGATGGGACATAATATTAGATAATTTCTTCTTCTTTGCCGCTGATGTTATCTTGGCGCTGTAGTATTCCCGCCAGGCGTTCATTATCCTGAGGGGCATTAAAAATCACGGTGCCGACCATGTGGTTGCCGTGCACGTAAATCTTTTTGTAGATATTTTGAGGGCCGTCAAATTTTAAATACTCCCGGCCGCCTTCGGGCAATTTGGTCCAGCCGGCATAAAAACCGTTTAAAATGTCCATGCCAAAACTGACAGGGGCCGATGGCAGCACCGATGGCTTAAAACTCTCTTCAATGGCGATCTGGTCGTGGTCGGTCAATGTCGGCTCAGAAAGCATCCGGATATCCGCCTTGGTTTCATCAAAAATGACCGTATCAGAAGCCAGGACCTTGCCTGATTTTAGCTTAACAGCCTTGACTTCCGCATCACCCAGGATCTCCTCGATGGCATTATCGCTGATGATCCGTATCCCCTTGCCTTCCAGGATTTGTTTGAGCAAAAGGCCGGTCTCATCGTCAAAAATATCTGCCAGCAGACCCGTGGTCGGCGATATGAGGGTCACCTCTTTTTTCATCCGGCTTAAGGCACAGGCCATATTCAATCCCTGCGGCTTGGAGGCCACCACGGTCACGCTGTCGGCAAATGGCAGATGTTTCTTCAATGCCTTGATGGACGGCAGCCGCCAGCAGTCAAAGACACCTTCCCTCTGACAGCCTTTGACCGGCGGCAGGACCACATGGCCGGTATCCACCAGGACCAGGCGGTCATAATTGATCTGTGCTTTTTTTTCAGTGGTCAGGTACCTGCGCTTGACGCTGATACGCGCCAATGCCTCTCCGGTGATCATCTGCGGATGGTATGCTGCCAGGAAAATCTCAGCTGTTTTGTAAATATGTTTTTCATCGGTATCCCCCGTCAGCAGGGCCGGCAGCAGTGAGCGGTCATACGGCAGCACGCCTTCGGTAGCAAAAAGAGTCACTTCTTGGTCTTTGTGCTGGCCCAGGATGTTCTCAATAACAGGCAGCACACATAATGAATTTCCAACAACGAGGGTTTTCATGGGCTAAATAGAATTCTGGAGTTTAAACGCCTTCACGGCATTGTTCATGAGCATTACTGAAGTCACCGGCCCGACACCGCCGGGCACCGGCGTGATATACGAGGCCTTTTCCTGGGCGGAAGCAAAATCAACATCACCGACAAGTTTGCCTTCCACCTGGTTGATCCCTATATCGATGACGATGGCACCCTGCTTGATCCATTCGCCTTTGACAAATCCCGGCCTGCCTACGGCCGCGATCACCACGTCCGCCTCGTGCACGACAAAAGGCAGGTCATTTGTCTTGGAATGGCAAATCGTCACGGTCATGTCTTCCCTGAGCAGTAAAAGCGCCACTGGTTTTCCCACGATCTCAGAGCGGCCGATCACCACAGCACGCTTGCCCTTTAAATTGACACCGGAAGATTTAAGCAGTTCCAGGGCCGCCGCCGGCGTGCAGGGAAAAATACCGTCCTCCCCCATCAGCAAAAGCCCAAAATTGGTCAAATTCATTCCCTCAATGTCCTTATAGGGGGAAATGGCATTAATGATGGCCTTAAAATTCATATGTGGCGGCAGGGGTTTATTCACAATGATCCCATGCACATGGTCATAGCTGTTTAATTCACTGATCAAATTAAGAACATCTTCCTGGGTGCTGTCGGCTTTGAAATTCTGCAGCTCATAGTTGATGCCCACCCCTTGGGCGGTTTTCTGCTGGGAGGTGGCGTAGGAAAGGCTGGCCGGGTCATTGCCCACCACAATACTAAACACACGGGGGGTTTCCTTCACGGACTTCCCCAATGCTTTGATCTCTTCGACCAGCCGTTCTTTAAGCTGGGCCGCCAACAGTTTACCATCGAGGATTTTAGCGCTCATGAATTCACCCTCACCATGACACGGGCTGCATTAAAAGCAGACATCAGCAGCTCAAGCGCCACTTCCACATCTGAAATAAGGTACGGATTGCCTTTTTCAACCAGATAAGGCGTTAGTTGGATAGCTTTATAACATAGCTTGCAAACTTCCTGAGGCACGGCACGGGCGAATTTAGCCGCCTGACGCTGGGTTTTGATGTCCAGGGAACGGGCCGCGGAAACTTTTAAATATGCCTCACTGTCAAGGCTGGTCAGTTCAAGCAATCTCAGGCGTATAGGCTCGCTCTGCGCCAGGATGCGGCCCAAACGCTTGTCAATGGCCTTGGTGTTGGATTTGCGGCCGACGGAATAATTGGCCACCATGGAGATAAGCCCCACCCCCATGGCTGCGGTCAATGCGGCGGCCGAACCGCCGCCCGGCACCGGTTCACGGCGGGAAAGCTGGTCTAAATACTCTTGCAATGTTTTTTCTTTAAAATTAATGCTCATGGGGAAATAGTAACAAAATTATTTCAAATCAAAAAGCAAAAACTCACATTTGTTTGGGGCTGTAAACTGCAAATTGGTTTCTTTTTCGGCAATCGCCGCATCGCCGGCATTGACCGCATGGCCATTTACCATAAGCTCACCGGAAATCACCTGCACCCATGCCCCGCGCCCGCTGTTAAGCTTGTGGCCCAATTCATGGCCCTTGGAGAGCCGTCCGCGAAAAATCTTTGCATCCTGATGGATACTCACAGGGAATACCAATAAACTATTTTGCTGGCCCTCAGGGAGCAAATCCTGTTCATATGCAGGCTTAAGGCCATTGGTGTCCGGCATGATCCAAATTTGCAGCAAATGCACCTCTTGTTTAGGGGAAGCATTGAATTCACTGTGCACCACCCCTGTGCCTGCGCTCATTTTCTGGATTTCACCGGGCCTGATGATGCCCTCATTGCCCATGCTGTCTTTGTGCCTCAATTGGCCTGAAAGCACATAGGTGATGATCTCCATATCGCGGTGAGGGTGCGAACCAAATCCCTGTCCCCCTGCCACCCTGTCTTCGTTGATGACACGCAGGCTTCGAAAACCTCCCCATTGAGGATCGTAATAATCTGCGAATGAGAACGAGTGATAACTGTCCAGCCATCCATGATTGGCATGGCCGCGGTCCTGGGATTTTCTAATAATCATGCAAATGCCCTCACATTACTTTAACAAACACCTTTAAAAATACCAAAACCTTTGCAAGTCGTCGTCATTTGGCCGGGAGGATTAAAATAATCAACAAAGAATTGAATATAATTTGTTTGTGAGCCTCCCGGGATACATTGAGAAGGAAGAACTTCATCGGGCAAACATGCCTCAAAGTACCAATTGGGATAAGTATGCTCAAACGCTGCGTAAGTCTGATAATACCCATATACAAAATTTAGACTCGCAACCGGCTGCGGCAGGCCGCGGCAAATGTTATCATCGGATGGATGCGCTGCAATACAAGCTTCAACCGAAGGGCTGAAACTGCTCATTGTACCGAAAGCTTCTTGCGCATGGCTTACTTTGATCCAGGAAAAAAGATTCGGCACGGCGATAGCAGCCAAAATACCCAGGATGACCAGGACAACAATGATCTCCATCAGGGTAAAAGCGCTCCTCTGTCTTAATCCTTTCGCCGCGTCCTCCCTACGGGGAGTGAACATATAATCCCCTAACAAACACCCTGATAAGTACGGTAGCCTTCGCAAGAAAAAGTGCCGTTCGTCGAACGTATGATCATAATATACGCAGGGTCCCAAGGGGTCGGAGAGCTCAAAAACGGCTCGTGAGCTTCGATTTCATAAATGATACCAGGAGTCCCCGGCACCAAATTATCAAAAATATGTATGTTTTGCAAAAACATAAAATTTTCAGTGTCCGGAAAAATTAAGTCATTACACACGCTTTCACTTCCCGCGTGCCCGGCGATGCAAGCTTCCAATTCATTCTTGTATTCATTTAAAGAAGAAAGGCCCTCTGCAGCATGGCTTTTGCCGACCCAAGAAAAAATATTGGGCAAGGCAATGGCCGCAAGGATGCCTAGGATCATCAGGACAACAATGATCTCAACTAATGTAAAAGCCTTCTTTTGTTGAACACCCCTCATAAATGAGAGTTGGCGCTTAAAAAATGCTCCGCATCCAAGGCAGCCATGCAGCCGGTACCTGCTGAGGTGATGGCCTGACGATAGACTTTGTCCTGCACATCGCCGGCGGCAAAAACGCCTTCGACACTGGTTTTGGCGGTGCCGGGCTTGGTTTTGATGTAGCCTGTTTCATCGATGTCCAGCTGGTCTTCGAGGAACGCCGTATTAGGCACATGGCCAATGGCATAAAAAAGACCGCCTACTGACAATGTGCTTTCGGCGTGGGTAAGTACATTCTTGATTTTTAATCCGGAAACAGCCTGCTCGCCCAGGACTTCCAGGGGAAGGGTATTGAACATGATTTCGATCTTGGGGTTATTCTTGGCGCGTTCCTGCATGACCTTGGATGCCCGCAGCATGTCGCGGCGCACCAGCATTAATACCTTGGAGGCAAACTTGGTTAAATAAGAAGCTTCCTCGACCGCGGAATCACCGCCTCCGACAACAGCCAGCACCTTGTTGCGAAAAAAAGGCAATGCGCCGTCGCAAACAGCACAGGCAGAAATGCCTTTCTGCCATAATTTATCTTCCCCGGGAAGCTGCATGCGTTTGGCGGTGGCACCTGTGGCCACGATCAATGCCTGGGCCTGGTATTCCTGCCCTCCGGCCCAGACTTTAAACGGCCTTTGGGAAAGGTCCACCCGGTCGACCGTTTCTGTGGCAATGCGGGCCCCGCAATGCAGGGATTGCTCGCGCATTTTGTCCATCAGCAGTGTCCCCGAGATCTCCAAAAAACCCGGATAATTCTCGACGTCCGTGGTGGTGGTCAGCTGGCCGCCGGCAGCAACACCAGCAGCAAACATCCCTTCAAACATCAAAGGATTCAATCTGGCACGGGCAGCATAAATGGCCGCGGTGTGGGCCGCGGGGCCGGAGCCTATGATAATGAGATTCTCCATGATCAGACTAGAAAGCTGTCCAGGATCTTTGAGGCATCCTTCTTGACAGCCTTATCAACCAACCCATGCAGGATATTGTCATAACGCGGTTTTTCTTTGTTCTGGAAAAATAACCCGAAATACCTGCGCTCGGCGGCACCATATTGGAAGGCCTGGGCCAGGTTCGAAGGGTCATGATCAACGACCTCGGTTTTATCGGCCAGGCGGCGGTCAGGCTCAATGCCGTTGGGATGTTTTAAGAATGAAAACCAATTTGAGTTCTTATGATCAAAATTACTAGGGTCAAAATGCGGGCAGCGCTGGGAAATATGCACGAAGGCAAACCCCGGATGATCAAAGGCTGTTTTCATGGTATTGGTCAAATGGTCCGGGATCCAGTCTGCCGTCGATGCAACGAAAGAAGCGCCCAACCCTAACGCCACTGTGATAGGGTTCAACGGGTTTAAATATGACCCTTGGGGCTGTGTATTGGTCGGGTGGTTATGACGGGTAGTCGGCGATGTCTGGTTCTTTGTCAATGCGTAGACCTCGTTGTCATACATTAAAAAAACACATTTGAAATTCTTATTGATGCCATGGACCAAATGGTTGCCTCCGATGCTGAGGGTATCCCCGTCCCCCGCATGCACGAATAAATTCAAATCGGGACGGGCCAAGGCAACGCCCAGGGCAATGGGGATGGGACGGCCATGGATGGAATGCACACCGTAGGTGTTAAAATAATTGGGCGCGCGGCCGGAACAGCCGATGCCGGACACATTCACGGTTTGGGCAGGCGCCAGTTGGCGTTCGACGATAAAACGTTTTAAGCCCATGATGATACCAAAGTCCCCGCAGCCTGCACACCAGCGTGGGTTCTCGGTGTTTAATTCTTTGATGGTGATCGGCGTGGGTGCCGGTTTAGATACTGTATCGGTCGTCATTTGAAGACTCCTTCAATATAGTTCCAATATTTTTAACATTGATTTGAGGTGACGGTTCTTCAACCCTTATTAGATAAAACGTCCTGAATTTTCTTCATGATGATACGGGGACGCACCGGCCGGCCGGTTGCTTCAGCCATCAACGGATGAATGTCCTTTAAGGTTTCTGATCTTAATAATAATGCCAGCGGGGAAGGTTTAATCATGTCGCCGTAAGCCACCTCCACGGTCATCACTTTCTTATATTTGGCAAAGATATCCTTGAGCATCAACGGCAGCGGATACACCAGGCGAAAATGCATGCCTGAGGCCGGCACGCCGTTCTTTTCGCACAGGGTGATTGCTTCTTCAATGGCCCCGCGGGTGGACCCCCAGCCCACGATTAATATTTCGTTGGTGTCCTTGCCGAACATCTCCGGCGCTGTAAGGGAGCGGCGGACATGATGGATCTTTTCATTGCGCACCATATGGGAACGCTGATGATGGTCGGAGAAATAATTGACCTTGCCGTTTTCATCCGTATTCAGACCGGTGATGCGGCGCATTCCCCCTTCCGTGCCCGGCAGGGTTTGCTGGGTACGGACCATTTGGATGGGTTCGGCCAGCCGTTTCATATGGAAACGGTCGAAAACGAAATCAGGGATATCATCCACATTTTTCATCTGTGCCAGAGGGAATTTGGCCACAACTTTATAACTGTTGGCGGTCTGGAAATCACTGAGGATAAACACCGGAACACGCAATTTTTCAGTCAGGTAACGGGCCAGGTGCGGCGCGTAAAAACAATCGATGACATTCGAAACACTGATAATGACCTTGGTATAATCACCATGGCTGCCGCATAAGGCTGCTAATAAGTCTGACTGCTCCGTCTTAGTAGGCATCCCTGTCGATGGGCCGGAACGCTGCACATCAATCAGGATCAAAGGGATCTCTGCGACGGTAGCAAAACCGATGAATTCCTGTTTCAAGGAAAGGCCCGGGCCTGATGTCGCTGTCACAGCAGGGACACCGGCATAATAAGAACCCACCGCTGTACCGATGGCCGCGATCTCATCTTCGGCCTGGTGCACCACCCCTCCGTAAGACGGAAAATTCTTGGCCAGGGTATGCATGATGGATGAGGCTGGTGTAATGGGATAGCCGGAATACAATTTGATGCCGGCATCGATGATGCCCATGCTAAGAGAAGTATTACCGTCGATGAGGATTTGCTCCCCCTGGCGTTTATGGCTCTCAACCTCCACACGGAAGAACACTTTTTCCCGGGCCAGGTGATAGCCGTTATGGTAAAGCGTTAAATTTTTCTCCATGATCTCCGGCTTAAGCTTCTTGCCGAAGGTCTTTTCAATCTCCGCTTTGACAATCTCTTCGTCCATGTTGTAGATATACGCCAGCATTCCCAAATAATGCAGGTTCTGCCCTTTGCCGCCTAATTCTTTGACAATGGTTTGGGATTCAGGGTCTACATGAAACGGGATGACGCTCAAGCCCAGTTTGGTGCAGCGCTTGAGCACCATTTCATAGGAATCAGGGTTAGCTTCCTGGTCCCCCATATCCAATAAAATCTTGCAGGTGGGGTTGAATTCATTGTCATCCAGGCGGCGGTCCAAAACAATTTCATGCGCGGCCAGGATCAAATCCGTGTCATTGCCGATATTAGTGACGTCAAAATCCGCCAGTCGGATAATGACACCGGACAAGGCCGGGCGGCTTCTGGCGGGCGGCGAAATTTCAGCCGGGATCATTGGTTCCACATATACATATTGCCCCATGCCTACAAAGGCGCCTAACAGGATGTCCCCGGCTTTCTGGGCCCCTGTACCAGCGTCCATTAAAAGTTCAAATCTGGTGACTGGACGTTTCTCGAGTGACATAAATAACCTCTTCTATCTGTAGAAAATAATGGAGTTATAGAAAATAGCGACTTTTAATTACTATAGCACTGTGGAATGGTTTAGCAAGGAAAAACCAAAAAATGCGGGCTGTTAAACCACCTGCTGAATGGCAAGGCGCAATTCTTTAAGGGTTTGCTTCGTTTGCGGAACCTATTTAATTGCAGGACGTAATTCTTTAAACGTCTTAAGCTCTGCCTTGGGTTTGTCGCTACTAATAAGCTCGTCTAAATTGACTTCCGATTTGATGCTAAAACCCGCGTCTTTGATCATGCGCAATGCACGCGCATTGGGACTCCCCTTGGCGTTCAAATACCCTTGCAAAAACAGAGAGTTAGCCGGGTACAAAGCCATCACTTCCATGGAACGCAGGTGCAGCTCCCTGCCTGCCGCGACCCTGATTTCCGACGATGGGTTTAAAAACCTAAACAGGCACAACACCCTTAAAATGAAATCCGGCGTCAAATACGCCTCTTGGAGGGAGAGGACATTCCCTTCAATCGGCACCAGCAGATTGACGGGGATGGATTCTGCTTTAAGCGCACGCAGGCGGCGGGCCACATCGATAATGTCCGCATGCTCTTCCCCCATCCCGACGATCATTCCTGAACAGACCTTAAGGCCGGCATTCTTAGCCGCCAAAAGTGTGTTTAGACGGTCAGCAAAAGTATGCGTGGTGCAAATCTGGGGATAATGCGCCTCAGAAGTATTTAAATTATGATTAAGGCGGTCGAGCCCTGCCTGCTTTAATTCTACCGCCCCCTGATTGGATACAAAACCCGTGGATACACAGATTTCTTTACCAGGGAATTCAGATTTGATCTGGGCCAAAACCCTTTTTAGCCGGTCAATGCGCGATTGGGAAGCGCCCCTCCCGGCAAAGACCATGCAATAGCATGAGGCGCCCTTGCCGTAGGCCTGGCGCGCCTCCTGCAGCATTTCCTCATCGGATTTCATGCCGTACTCTTCAATATCAGCCTTAGAAGACTTGGCCTGGGCGCAATAATGGCAGTCTTCTGGGCAATGGCCGTTTTGGGCATTGTTCAGGATATGCACACGCACTTCCCGGCCGAAATAATGTTTACGCACCTCAAAAGCAGCATCGAGAAGCGGCAGGATCTCCAATGAAGCGTCCGACAAAATCCTGGCGCAGGCATCATTACCTAACTCCGCACCTTCCAGGCTTTGGCGGGCTAATTCTGTATAAAAACGGCGGTCCATATTTAAAAGAATATCACAGAAAAAAGACCAATTGTCAACATTTCTGTTACCTTTGGTTGACAATTCATTCTAAAAAGATTTTTAAATCACTAACGGGCTTTATGCTGGCAATGACAGGCATCAACCCAGGGGCATTTTGTAGCTGCGCCAGCAGGGCGGGATCAAGGTGGAATTTAATGCCCTGTCCGCTTTCAGGGCCAGGGCCTGTCTTGATCTGCATATCCAGGCGCGCAGGGGTAAGATCGATACCACCATTATTTTCTGTATTCATGGCCTTATCCCCCTGCGGGACCCTGCTGCGGTCTTTCACATATCTCATAGCCCCGCGCGCATACATCCAGCGGATAAAACCTTCTCCGGTCACCCTGGAAATATCCAACCCCCCTCTTGATTCAAATTTCAACACGCGCGCCAGGCGCTTTACCATGACATCCCTGCCGGTATTAAACGCTTCTTCAAAGACAAAGAAATCGCGCGCGCCAAGCTCTTCACGCGCTGCTTCGACCTGTGGGCCGTTTGAATATTTGATTAAACGATTGCCAAGTTCCGCGACCGTACGGGCATCCTTGCCCGTCGCCTTGATTTGGTCATCGTCCCGGCTGTATTTCATCACATCCTCCCTGTTGCCACTTGAACTCATTGCCGCGTCCTTCTCCTGCCCATCCCTGATTTCTTTTAACCGGCGTATCACCTCTTTCATGGTCGGCACCCTTAATGAAATAGACTCATTGGTCATTTGCTTAAGCAACCCCTTCAGGGCATTGTTTTCTGAATCATACAGCATGTCGGAAAATGTCATGCCCAAACTATAAATGTCCGACGCCGCGCTTCCTTCATTCTCAGGCGCTGAATAGCCTAATGTGATCTGGTGCTTTTTTCCAAAAGGACGCGATTCACCAAAATCGATGACCATCACCTCTCTGTCTGCATTGAGGATAATATTTTTAGGCTTAATATCATTATGAGCATACCCCAGACGGTGCAATTGAGAAATCATGTCAGCCGTCTCAATGAATATATCAAGCTTTTCTGACAATGTTGAATTTGACCAAACCTGGGACTTTTCCAAATCTTCCCCGCGTTCAATGCCGTTTAATTCCATCCAAAAAAAACCTGTGTCGGTCAGACCAACCTCCGTCAATAAAGGAACGTCCCGGGTGACACCGGCACGATTCAGCATGGCAATGACCTTGGCCGACCTTTCAACATCCCTGGAATCCTTCGTCAATGCCACCTTATAAAAAATTTTAGGATTGTGCGGGTCTTGGTACACCTTACCGGCACCCCCTTGTCCCAATTCGATCATGCCGGTAAAATTGCGCGGGGCCCGGCTGACCCTGCCTTTAAACAAAGGATCTTTCTCAAGCCGATCGTACGTGGCCACCATTGAATAATCCTCAGCCTGGGCACTCCCCATGACTTTCCCCCTAGTCAAAAAAAAGAATACCCTGTCCTCCTGCTTTAAATAAACACCTGCCTCGCTCGTCCCGGAAAACTCCCACCTTAAATTTGGGGGGATCAAGGACTGTAGTTTCCCTCCAACAAATACCTGAGGGTCGGTGATTGTACGCTGGTTCCCCACAATCGCCATGCCCTGTTTAGCCAATAGCCTGTCAGCGACAGCTTGCAAGATATCCCTAAAAACATCACGGTCCATCCGGATATTGTCACTGGCGCCCTGCAATTGGTCTTTTGAAACCGCATCCGGGGCGTTAAACAGGATCAAATCGTATTGACCATGGACTTCGCTTAACTGGCCATCCCCAAGGACCTTAAAAATATTGATACTGTCGCTGCCTGTGACAGCATCTGCCGATAGCGCAAAATTCTTTTTAATATTCTCAACCGCTTCATCCTTGATATCGACGGCAGTCATTTTGACAGAGAAACCTTTTTGCTTGGCATGATGAAAAGCTGTAAGGGCATCAAGACCGCTGCCTGCCCCGATCACCAGCACCCTAAGCTCATGGCTGTTTGCACTCGGATTCAACTTATCGATATAGGAGCCGATCACGTCCATAAACCTAAGGGTCAGCCAATTGTCTTGTGCGGGAGAATAAATGTTAGGGCCGATTAATGCAGCTGTCAGACCGGTGGCCTTATGTAACTCCTGGGCCAGTGAGGGATCATTAGCCCCTCCTGCCAGGCGGTACCCCTGCGGGACCTCCACAGGCGTAAACACCAATGACGGGCCCGAAGCTTGAAAATTCCCTTTAACCTCGAGCAATCTGCGGATATCCAAAGATTTAATGAAAATCTGTAATGCTGCCACGGCCTTTGTTACCGTCATGGCGCTATCAATCCCTTTCATCGCTGTGTCGCCCGTCTTCATTGCAAAATCAACCCCCCCGGAAAAATATTTCCGGGGAGAAATCTGCTGGGTCAAGGGATCAGGCTCCTCTTTGATATAATTGAAAACACCTTTCTTAAAAGCCTTCACATAGCGCTGATAAATTTTCTCCGTTTCCGATGCCGCTGAATCAGCGCCCACAACACTTTTTTCATACCCCACGCCGGCCACCTTCCTTTGATCGGCGTATATTTTTTCAAGGATACTGTTTTTGATTTTATTTTTATACCATGTCGCCAGGATTAGGCTGTTGTATACCTGCCTTAATCGGGCGAAATTCTTATCTTCATTAACCTCATTTGTCAATTCAGGAATGACAATCTCCCGGACAATTTGGGACGCCAATGCACTGGCACCTCCTGTTGGCGTAACCACAGCAGCCTTATTCAACGCCAGATAATCCTGCTCAAGCATGACGTTCAAGCGACCATCGACGTCACAGGCCGTATCTTCTTTCGCGTTCTCATAAACGACCGCTTTTTGCGGAATGATCCATACTTTGTTAAAGGTGCCGACCGGTATGTCGGTTGTCCCGTATTTCTTTTGGGCTTCCTGGTAAATCCTCTGCCAAAACTTCCTGCCTGTTTCCCCTTCAGGATAAACCAAGCTTGCAGTAATTTGTTTAAGGATATAGTCTTCAGCCAGCAGATCGCGCCCCATTTCCGTCTTTCCGAAAGAATCCGGAATGATGCGGTTCTTTTCATAAGGGGATAAATTGACCCACAGGTCTTTCTCAGGAATGGTTAATGAGGCAAGGAAATACTTGACCAGGCGCGCGGCTTCGGCATTTGTATCAGGGCCTACCTGATCATCCCCGCTGTCCATGATGAAATCAAATTGAAAAGGATTGTCCGGATTGACCTTGATGCCTTTAAGGATTACTGGATTTAATGGGGGACTTAAATTGACCATGACCCCGGGCTGGGGCAGATGGAATTCATCCGCTTTGGACACAGGCAAAGGGCCCAAGGTATTGACCAAAAAGGCGATCAGAGGGATAATAAGTATTACCTTTTTCATATAGAAAGTGTGCACCATAAACGGCCAAAAAACAAGAAATAAGAACCCTTTCTTGATGAAAATTACCTAAAACAGAATTTAAATATAAAATTTGCTTTTTAGGCTATATAGCCTATACTTATAGATATGAACAAAACCATTCACACATTCCACATACCTGTGATGGGCACCGCTTTCTCGATTGATACCCCTGT
>Ga0206908_1106_pt1 | contig 14996 bp, 10 predicted proteins | sample Alteio_BWOrgHeat_78_FD_152979 | JGI IMG/M metagenome (GOLD analysis project Ga0206908, IMG submission 152979) | Enriched cells from forest soil in Barre Woods Harvard Forest LTER site, Petersham, Massachusetts, United States -... | ecosystem: Environmental > Terrestrial > Soil > Temperate forest >... | reverse complement strand
TTTTTTCTCACCTATTGCGAGCACCGATTTATTGGGACATCTACGCAATGTGTGTCAGACAGAGGGAATATCATTTGAAGATAATGCGCTCTCACTCATTGTACAAGAATCAGATGGATCAGCACGGGATGCACTTAATCTTTTGGAGCAGGTGCGCTTTTCTACTGGTTTGATTACCAAGCATGCAGTTTTACAAGTCTTAGGTCATCTTGATGATGAGCAGATATTGGCTTTATTTGAAGTAATTATTTGTAAAGGGCCAGCGGATGTTTTGCACATGATGAAAAATAGCGATTTTGGATCTCATGATCCGGAGTTTGCGTGGCAACGTTTCTTTGATCTGATACGTGCATTATTATGGGTTAAACACGGTATTAGTCCGACCGTATTTGTAGAACACAATCAGACACTTGCTCGTCTAGCTACTCATTGTTCCTTTTTGCAATTGAACAGTATGCTTAAAATTATGTGTGATAATGAAAATGCTTTTCAAAGAGCGGCAGGCAAGAGTGGTTTTTTTGAAATCATTCTTTTGCAAATGTGTAAAAAAAATATTCCAGAATCAGATACCAATAGCGGAGCGCCTTCTGCGCAACCATTTGCAAGTCCAGTACAAGAAGATACGGTAATGGTATTGGAACAGCAAGATGATGATGAGCAAGAAGATGATGATGAATCGGAAGATGAAGAAGATGGTGAAGAAGAAGTAGTAGAGATAGATAAGAATGATTTCCGTTCTACCTGGGAACTTTTTGTTAAAAATATCTGTACGCTTAATGATCCATTAGTTGCTTCTATCATTACTCAAGGTACCTATCTTAATTTTGATCCGGTGTCAGGCAGGCTTGACATAGAATTTTCGAGCGATGTAGCTTTTTTCAAATCATTGCTTGAAGATACGCAGAAAGTCTGGTCACCATTGCTGCAAACATTATTTAAACGGACAGTGGTGTTGTATTCATTGTTTTCGGGCGCTTCTCAGAAAAAAATAGCGCCAGTAATTGAGCGTGCATCATCAAAGCCAATGGGTAATGTATCTATTGTTGCCCATCGCGGTTCAGATGTTGTTTTGGAGCCAGTATTGCAAACGAAAGTTCTACCACGCACTGGGCAACCGCAGGTTTTAAAAGCAAATACTTCAAGCGCTCCTAAGCCTTTTGAAAAAAAATCAGAAAAAGCGTTTGCGCCTTTTAATAATAAATATGCTGGGCATAAACCATCAGGCTTAGCATCACAAGGTTCCGTTATTGATATATCAGATACAGCGGTTTGGAAGACAGCGCATATGATTATGCGTCATTTTCCAGGAACCGTGCGCGAAATAAGAGATTAAAAATATTATGCTTAAACTTCCCCGTGTTTTAATTGTTGGTCGAATGAATGTTGGTAAATCTACGTTGTTCAACCGTTTATCTGTTGATGTTAAAAGTCTTGCGTTTGATTATGAAGGGGTAACGCGTGATTTCCTTAAAGATACTGTTTGTTGGCAAGATCGTTGCTTTGAGCTGATCGATACTGCGGGTATTAGTTCACACAAATCACAAGATCCGGTAATTGAAGCTTCGCGTTTACGTGCTATAGATCTTTTACAAGAAGCTGATCTTGTATTATTTGTGTGTGATGGAAAAGTCGGTTTATTAGCAGAAGATCGTATGTTGATCAAGTTGGTGCATAAATTAAAGCGACCGGCAATCATGGTAGTCAATAAAATTGATGCCCATGCAGCACAAGAACAGTTATATGAGTTTGATCAAGCCGGTTTTAAAACAGTCATTCCAATTTCGGCTCAGCATGGTACAGGTATAGCAGATTTATTAGAAACAATTGTTAAGGCATTGCCAGAACAAAGTCAGGTTGTGGAGGAAGAAGCACCTTCATGCAAAGTGGTCATTTTAGGCAAACCGAATGTGGGTAAATCATCTTTACTGAATTCGATCCTCAAACAAGAGCGAGTTCTGGTGGCAGATGTGCCGGGCACAACGCGAGAAGCAATTTCTGAAAAAATTCGTTTTTTCAAAGAAGATATTGAAGTAACTGACACACCAGGGTTACGCAGACAGCGTGGTGTTACGCAAGAACTTGAAGGCCTTATGGTGCGCAGTGCATTGCGTGCAGTTGAATCTGCAGATATTGTCTTGCTGGTGATTGACGCATCTGAGGGAAAGCTTGCAGATCAAGAACTTAAATTGGCATTTTATGCATTTGAAGAATTGCATAAAGCAGTGATTCTTCTTTTCAATAAACAGGATAAAGTTTCAGAACTTGAACGTGAAACTATGGATTTTCATGTTGAAGAATATGAACATTTTATGAAAAAAGTAGTATCGCTGGATATTTCATGCCTCACCGGTAAAAACATTGGTAAAATTATTCCTTTGGTGAATAAAGTTTGGTTGCGTTATACGCAAACATTACCGATTGATAGCTTGTCACTCTTTTTCAAAGAAGCATTGCAAAGAAAACCTTTGTATTGGAACAGACAGTTGTTGACGGTGCAAAAAGTAATGCAAATTTCAAAGGCACCTATCACCCTTGCATTGCATGTTAATCTACCTGAGCGTTTTGGTCCAACGCAACTTGGGTATTTTGAAAACCTCTTGCGTAAAGAGTGTGATTTGCAGGGTGTGCCCATCAAATTTGTTGTGCGTAAAGCAATGCATTGAATCTAAGCAGGTTTTCGGTTACATTAAAGCTATAAAGTTTTATGTTCTCTAGATTACCTGGCAAAAGGAGTTATCAATGCATAAACATATTGTTTTTAAAAACACTCAACATTCATCAGTGATGGAAGATCATGCTAATCAGCAACTCGCTAAAATTGAAAAATTTTTAGCTGAATCAAATATCATGGATCATGCGCCTGGTGGCAAAGCATCAGAAGTTCCCAATAGCGATGCATCAATTTATATCAATCTCGTTATAGAACCATCCAAAGTACGTGCGCATCATCACATGGAATTACGCGTTAAAGGACCGGGATATGATCTGATTTCTTCCTATGAGGGTGATGAACCGTATGATGTACTCGATCGCGTTATTGATGTGATGTACCATAAATTACATGAATATAAACAAAAAGAAGTTGATATGCGTAAATCACGCGGTCGACATGAAGAGTTTAAAAAGCAACGCTAAAAAGATAACAATGCCCGCTTGAACAGAGCGGGCTTTTTCATGGCCTCTGGATTTTTTCTGATTTTCTATTGATGAAATGGAGCAATAATTATATTCTGTAGCAACAAAAACAAGACTATTTTTTTTGATGCAAGGAATATTATGTTCAACGTTATTATTTTTTTATCGCTGATTATGACTATTGATATGTGTGCGATGGAAGAAATGTCACCACGGTTTTTTTTAACTTCAGGATCATCCAATAATGTATTTGATAGTGACAATATTAAATCATTACCATCGACAGAAACTGATGGAGAGTCTAAAAAATGGGTACTTTTCAGGAAAAGTCGATCGGGCAGTTCATCACATGATTTATCTTCTAGTCAATCTTCTTCTAAAGAGTCGCAGGAATCATTAAAAAAAAGTTCAAAATCAAAAAAAGATACGTCGTATCAAGAGAAGCAGAAAAAAGAAACATTGGCTCTGTTTAAACATGGCGATACACACGATATTCTGAGTTTGCTATATCCTGATTTTAATATTTCTGATGAGGAAGGTAGAACTCCTCTGACTCTTGTAATCCAAAGTAAGAAGGATAAGAACGCTGCTATTATTACGGCTTTGCTTTCACGCTCAGATATTGATGTGAATAAGGCAGACAAATGGGGTAATACACCACTACATTATGCTGCCTTACAACATAATAGTTTCGTAATAAATTCGTTATTGGATGATCCTCGTGTTGATTCTTTAATCACTAATAAAGAGAGTAGCTTTGCTTATCAATTTCTTGTTCGCGAGAAAGGAGAATCGGATCAAGATTTTTTAGCACTCAGAGCACATTTTTTTGTAAAATTTCGATTGGATTCAGTGGTGCGTGATACGCTACCTAAAGCATTAAAAGGAAATGCTCTGGATGATGCGGTTATTAAGGTAAAACAACGTATTGCATCTGATGCCACGCAGGACCAGCCTTTGCCAGAAAAAGTTCAGTCACCTATTAAGGATGAACTTATAAAAAAGATAATTATATGTCGCTGGGGCAAACAAGATATTCGTACATCGCAAGAGACTGAAATTCGGAATAATACCATTATGCACGGTACGGAAATTGTAAATGATGTGATAAATCACAATGCATCGGTTACCGATAATTTCATTGCGCACTTGCGAGCAATAGAAGATCTTTAATTTCTTGGTAGAGAGCAGGATTATCCGCTTTCCATCTTCTTTGCGCCAATTGTAGGGCTGTTTCACCTTGGTGATCTTTTACATTAACATCAATGTCCGGACGTGTGAGTAACGCGTTGATAACATCGATATGTCCTTCATTTGCTGCGATATGTAAGGCTGTACAACGATAATTTGTTTGCGCATTTACATTAACATTCGGACAAGCAATAAGATATTTAACACAAAAAGTATGACCCTTACGGGCTACGATATGTAATACTTTGAATCTATGATTAAATGCATAATTCGCTTCCTGATCAAGTTGTGTTTCATCATATGTGAGTAGAAGTTTTATTATATCTAAATTGCCTCTACCTGCTGCAATATGCAACGCAGTAAGATTGTGAGCATTAGTTCTTTCATGAATGTTAATATCAGGGTGTGTAAGAAGCAGTTTAATGATGTTGGTAAAACCATGTATGGTAGCTATATGTAATGCGTTATTACCTTTAGCGTTTTTTTTATTGATTTGGATGGTACCATAGGTGAGCAAATATTTGACTACATCTTCGCATTGATCATGTGTTGCAGCTAATAGCAAATCGGAATAATCTGTATAAATTGAAGGACAATGTCCTTTAATATAGTCATCATTGTATACCGTGAGAAAATTTGACGATGGTTTTTCAATAGCGTATGCGGCAAGAATATAATCCGGTGATGCATCACTTAAGGATATTATTCCTACGTGATATTTACTCAACAGGTTCTGAATTATGGTTTGTGTAGTCAGTTTAGTAAAAGATGATACTTCTTCCGTTGAAAATATGTTTGCACTCGAATTGATAATATTGGTGACTAGATTTTCAAGCAACGTAAAATCATTCTTGAGGCTTCCGATAATGAAGTAGTATATAGTATCTTTTGCGCTTATATTTAACGGATTACAATGTAAAATTTGCATATTTTTTTTTGATGCAAGATAGCTCAGCGATTTAGATACACGCATGAGCCGATTCCGTGCTTTGGAACCACAGATTGCAGCAATGTATGTTATTGCATCATCAGTGAGTATATGCCAGCTTGATGGTGGATCTTCCATGGCGTTTATCATGCTGATTATCAATAGTGAGAAGAAAATTATTCGTATTTTGCGCATGTTAAATCTTTTTGTATGAAATATTTTTTATATGTGCGCGATTATGGGCCGTTCGCCCTGAGCCTGTCGAAGGGTAGGCCCCGTTTATGCTTCGACAAGCTCAGCACGAACGGGGTATATAACTTAGTGAAGGTTGCTGTAAGGTTCAAGTTCAGCTACAAATGCTTGCGCACAGGTATCATACAATTCACCACCCCAACGTTTTATAACAGTTTCGGTTTTCGGATCAATCAATAAAAAGGTAGGTACACCAAACACCTTACATTGTTTAAGCAGATTGGTGTGCACGGCATTTGTGGTGTCTGAGCTATCAATACGCACGGGCACCAATTTTTGTAGTGCACTAACAACGTGGTCATTGGTGAATAAATTTTGTTCTATTGCTGAGCATATGGAACAATATGGTGCGGTGATATCAACAAAAATATAGGCATTACTTGTACGCGCTTGTTGCAATGCATCGCTATAATCAGTTAACCAGAATGCATGATGCGTATGATCACCAGTAGTTTGACAGGTAGTCTTGTATGCTTGTGAACCAGCGCCAATAGTAGCTGCCAGCAGTAGTGCATACATACCATAATTTAAAATTTTAGAAGAACTTGTCGTTGAACGTTGCGCGGCGCGTAAATACAATGGCGCCAAAATGAGCGCTGTTGCTACTGCAAGCCATAACACCACTGATAATGGCACAATGAAGTGCAAGAAATAAAAACACATACCAAGTAGCAGAAGACCGAATATTTTTTTGATTTCGACCATCCACATGCCGGCTTGCGGTAATAGGCTGATTGAACTGGAAAAGGTGCCAATAATAAGAAGTGGAATGCTCAAACCAATGCCAAACGTAAAGAGCATCAGAAAGCCGAGCAGTTTATTACCGAGTGCTGTGACAATGCTTAACACAAGAATGAGCCCCGGAGAAAGACACGGAGAAGCAACAGTACCGCTTACTGCGCCAAATAAAAAAGCACCACTCAAAGAACCACCCTGTGCATTTTTGTTGTTCGTCAAAAATCGTGGTGTGTACATTTCATAAAATCCCATCATGGCGAATGCAAGGTACGCGAGCAATGCAACAAGTGCAAGAATGACTATCGGATTACTCATGAGATTTCCAAACATTTGACCAGTAAATGCTGCGGCTAAACCGAGGGCTGCAAAGGTACATGCAATACCCATTGAATAGGCAAGTGCAAGAGAAAAATTGCGGAGCATTGAGGTGCTACTTTGTGCTTGTAAGATACCGACGGTGATAGGAATCATTGGATAAATGCACGGAGTTAAACTCAAAAGTAGACCGAGTATCAGAACAAAAAAAAGTTTTAACGCTAATGAATCGGTTGATTGCAACAGGTTTGAAATGTAGGATGACCATGAGCTGCTTTCTGCGCACAAAAGTGTGTTGTATGAAAGGAGACAGATAATGCTCAGTATGGTGATACTATAGTTTTTATGGGTGATGTGCTTGTTCATGAAGACCTCAGATTCTTGCGTTTTATTGGGAAAATATTAGACTAATTAGAGTAAGATAATAATGGAGTATTTCCTAAAAAAATCAAGTAGCTTACATTTGTAAATCATAGCTACATTCTTAAAAATTAAATTAACAGAAAATCAAACATATCTTTGTGGGGCTATAGCTCAGTTGGTAGAGCGCATGCATGGCATGCATGAGGCCACCGGTTCGAACCCGGTTAGCTCCACAAAACTTGCATTTCTAATACCATATTCGTATTATCCTTTCATATACACTTGAAGAGAGGATCTCTATATGACCATCATAAAAAACCAAATAATTGATACATCTCTGCAGCAAATACTTCAAAACATTCTTACTCACTATCCTCAGGTCTCTACAATCATTGCTGCAATTCATACGCAGGGCGGTAAAGCTTTATTAGTCGGTGGCGCCGTGCGTGACCTCCTGCTTGGTTTAGAAGTAAAAGATCTTGATGTTGAAGTCTATGGATTAACAGCCGATCAACTTGAAACAATTCTGCGTTCTTTTGGGCCAGTAAGTTTAGTGGGTAAATCATTCGGTGTTCTGCGTTTGCATAGTTTAGATATTGATTGGTCATTGCCGCGTGCAGATAGCGCAGGAAGAAAACCAACCGTAATGATTGATCCACACATGTCTTTTACACAAGCATTCAGGCGGCGGGATTTGACCATTAACGCCATGGGTATTGATTTGCATACGTATGAGTTAATTGATCCATTTAATGGTCAACAGGACCTTAAAAATAAACTATTACGTCCAACCGATATACGGTTGTTTGAAGAAGATCCATTGCGTTTTTTTAGGGTAATGCAATTTATAGGTCGCTTTGAAATGGAACCGACCGAATCATTGAATGCGCTATGCATGGTGATGGATATCAGCCAGGTATCAGTCGAACGGATTGAAATGGAATTTGAAAAATTGCTACTCAAATCAGTGTGTCCATCACGTGGCATTCGGTGGATTGCAACAATTAACCGATTAAAGGAGATAGTTCCAGAGTTAGCAGATACGATGGGTATACTCCAAAATCCTGCATGGCACCCTGAAGGTGATGTGTTTGAGCATAGTATGCAAGCATTAGATGCTGCAGCAGTTATGTCTTACGCAGATAAAAAAACTCAGTTAATCGGGTTATATGCGGCATTATGCCATGATCTGGGCAAGGCAATCACTACCGAAGAAATAGATGGTGTATGGAAAAGCCCTTTGCATGCGCATGAAGGCGCTCCGCTGGCAAAGTCGCTATTGCAGCGCATTACCAACAACAAAGAGTTGATTGATGCCGTGTACAAAATGGTTAAATACCATATGGAGCCTATGCAGTTTATTACTGGTGGTGCAAAAATGGCAGCGTACAAACGGTTGGCAAATAAGTTGGCACCACAAGTGACTATTAATATGCTTGTTGATCTTGCAATAGCCGATCGGCGTGGGCGTAATGCACTGAGCCATGAACCGCTCACTTCTACCGATCCAGAAATAGAAGAATTTCGCCAACGCGCGCTTGAAGCGCAGGTATTGTTGTCCAAAGAAGAACCGGTATTGCATGGCAGGGATATCATTGACTTGGTTGCACCTGGTCCGGTTATGGGCAAGCTTTTGCGGCAGGCATATGAAATTCAGATTGAAGAAGGCGTTAAGGATAAAGAGGAACTTAAGCGACGTGTTTTGGGTGAATATTAAGCAGAGGCCAAGCTAGTGGCTTGAAAATATCTATCATCTTCATCTCTGTTTTTTTACACCTATTCTCGGGCACAAATCGTAAATAGCGCAGCGTGAGCAAAAAGGGGAAATAGCTACGCATATGTTTTGCCCCCACATGACGAGTAAGGGATTCCATTCTGACCAATATTCCTGGGGAAGTACTTTCTCAAGCGCCTTTTCAGTCTCTTTTGGCGTTTTGGTTTTTACCAAGCCCAATCGATTAGAAATGCGATGTACATGGGTATCAACGCAAATGGCGGGTATCTGGAATGCTTCTGAAAGCACTAAATTTGCTGTTTTTTGCCCTACACCTTTGAAGGATAATAGTTCTTCTTTGGTGGAAGGGACGTTGCCATCATATTGATCGATGAGGAGCTGGCTGATATTATGGATGGTCTTTGCTTTATTGCGATAAAAACTAACTTTATGAATGGATTTTTCAATGTCTTTGATAGGAACCTTTACCATTTTTTCGGGAGTCTTAGCGAATTTGAATAATTCCAATGATGCTGGCAAGGAGACTGAATCTCTGGTTTGCTGGCTTAGAATGCAACCAATAAGGGTAAGATAAGGGTCTCTGCCAAATTTTTCAATGATCTGAGTGGCCGCCGGTTTGGTCATGGTGCGTGTAGCTTTACGCAGCATGTGAATGATGCTTATGGCACGATTTTCTAATTTTTTGTCCGACGGCATGATTTTAACTCTCTCAATGTGGGCCAAAAATTGAGTAATGACGATATTTGTGTTAGGTTGGTTATTAATTACCAGGAGGATACTCTTCTCCACAAATGAACATAAGTGCAAGCGCAAAGGCCCCTAATAATAATTTTTCGTTACATACGAGAAAAACTAGAGATTGTTTAAATAAGCTTGGCATAAAGGCCTCCCGTTAAAGTGAACAAGTACAAAACTGGGCATAAGTATAACGTCTCTATATACGAAGATCAATAAAACTATGGAACAAATGTTACAATTCTTCAATACTTTAGATACTTTTGCTGGTAATCCGCCGTTCTTACTCACCGTTTTTAGCTCTTTTTTTATACTCAAAATAATGATTTTGATGACGCTCATTAAAAAGGGATTTAATAGACCAAAAACTCCTGTGCAACTAATATTTTTATCGATTATCTTAATCAGTTCTATATTGATGAGTTCAGCATGGATTTTTAAATTAGTTCGTCAGTTGTGGATACCCTCATTTGATTATCGGATCTATCTATTTTGGTTACGTGTAGCATGGGCATTTTTTATTGTACAATATCAAGCGCTTGCCCTGTTTATTGAAAGTTTGGTTGAGAAAAAATATACCCTTAAATTTCATCAGAAAATATTTCTTGTTACGAGTGCTGCTTTATTTTTATTTTTCGTTGGCTTAGCTATTGTCAATTTTAATTGTTCAGGTCCTATGGACAGATTTCCAATAGAGTTCACTATGATGAATCTAGCATCCCTTTATGTGACCCTTCCTCTCGCGTTGTCCAGTATCTTTTTTGCTATTCGTACAGCCAGAAGAGTTGCTATTCCTCGTATATTAAAAAAGCAGTTGAGACTGTTTTTGCAGTATGTGTTCATGCCGTATTGGGTTCTTGATTTTTTACAAGCGATGCCTCTTGGCTACTCTCCAACATGGGTTATCAGAAGCTATACTTTTATTAGCGTTTCAAATATTTTATTAACATTTGCTATGTATCTTTGCGCACGTAAAATCATAGGCTTACGCTTTTTAAATTTACACAACAATATCCAATCACCAACTCGCGTTGTCTTTATGCATGACTTCAAACATATTTTGGAGCAGCTCAGTTACGTAACCAATGCACATGAGCTACGGCATATTACGCAAGGATTTTTCAAGGAACTGTTCAATATCCCACTCGGTAAAACTACCTTACATATTCGTAAAACACAGACACATAACAATCTGTCTCTGAATGAACATGAGGGGCTTGATAATGAATTGATAGAGTCATTTATTGGCGCACATGATGAGCACGTCGCAAATTTTATTAAGCAATCAAAAATACTGATCTATGATGAAATCGCCTTCAGTAATTTTTATGAAGAGACGCCGGAACGAACTGCTATTTTATCATTCTTAGAAAAAATAGACGCCGATATTTTCTTGCCTATTTATGAAAAAAATAATTTAGTTGCGTACATTATTATTGATCATCACGCCCGCTTTAATGCGTTCTATAGCCAAATCGAACAAGATGAAATGCTCATATTCGGTCGCTATTTAGGTAACATTATTAATTTGTTACAAAATAAAAGTCTTACTAGTTTGGCGCAGCAAACTAAAGACCTGCAAGAAGAGTTGTATCGTAAGCATCAAGAGATTAATCAGTATAAAGAAAGTATCAGATCATTCTTGCGTACCAATAAACAAGAACATATTGGTATTATTTTTTATAAAAATAGAAAGTTTATCTTTGGTAATCAAGCAGCAAAAGAACTGGTAACCATCAATATCAATGCGCAACCAGGTCATCCATTTACCAAAAAAATAAAAAGTTTAGCGCAGCTGGTTGAAACATATAAAGCACCGCAGACGGTTTTTGCCAATGATGCACATGGCAGTCAATTGATACTGTCTGGTGTGCAACATTTGGATAGCAACCACGTTATTATTCTTATTTATTATCCAGAAGTTTCGGACGTTCTTAAAAAACAGGTGAGCTTATTACAAGATCCATCAGAATGGGATTATCTGCTTTACCTGGAAACGACGCAATCGGGTAAACTGATCAATCAACTGATACCAGGATCTGGTCATGTGCTTTTAAAATTTAAGATTGAACTTCTTAAGCTTGCGTTGAGCAAAAAAGCTATTTTACTTGATCTGCCCGATGAAGATTTGGTTTCAACTGCTGAAATTCTGCATCATATAAGTTTACGTGAAACAATACACGTGCTTGATTTGCAGGGAGCGGTTAAAGGTTTTGAAGTTGCGATAAAATTATTTGGCGCGAATCCAATTTTTGGGTTGACTAAGAATCAAGATAAGCCACTTTTAAGTGCACTTGATGGAGTAGGAACGTTATTCATAAAAAATATTCATCTGCTCGATCTTGAATCACAAGAATATCTTGCCGATTTTATTCATTATGGTTTATATCGCATTTTTAAAAGTGACCAAAAAGTTGCAAGTAACGTGCGCATTATCTGTTCCAGCAATCAGAATTTACATAATTTGGTGCAAGCAGGTAAATTTTCAAAAGCGTTATTTGCCGAACTTAAACATACTACCATCGCTATGCCATGCCTGTTGACATTGCCAGATGAAGAATTGCTTGATCTTGCACAAGGATTTTCTGAGCAGGCGATAAAAACACAAACATTTGAGCATTTGCTTGCATTATCTGATCAAGATAAAAATAAACTGACTATAAATCGGCCAAGTAGTTTGAGTGAATTAAAAAATAAGGTGCAACAAATATTGATTAAGAAATCAAAACAGAATGATGTGTACCAAGAAACTACCTTTAATCCTGCGTATCAAGTAACTGACCCTGAGCTTGCGGCAGCTGCTCGTCTTGGTAAACAAGCACTCAAAGATGAAAAAATTATGATAATGCTCTGGAATAAATTTAAGAGCCAGAATAAAATTGCTACGTTCTTGGGAGTGAATCGTTCATCGATTAATAGAAGATGTAAAAAATATAGCTTGGAATAGTGAACATAAATAAGATTTGAAGTGATATAAATGTTATGGGCCGTTCGTCCTGAGCGTCGAAGGATAGGCCCATTTATGCTTCGACAGGCTCAGCACGAACGAGGTTGTTAGGGGGAGTAACGTGAAGCTCGAACAGTTCAAAGAAAAAACAAAAGAGTTTATTACGCATCTGGAAGTAGAAAGACATCTTTCTACGCATACATTGCGTGCCTATGAAAGTGACTTGCATCAATTTATCCTTTTTTGGGAAGATTTAACGGCGCAAGAACAGAAGTTGCTGACGCTTAGGCAAATCATTGAGCGTTATTTGGTAAGTCTGTTCTATAAAAATATCGATAAAAGTTCTATAGCACGTAAATTTTCTTGCTTTAAATCATTCACCTCATTTTTACGCACACAGGGGATCACCTTAACCTTACATCTCAAGCGTCCGCGTCTTGATAAAAAGTTACCCATTTATCTGAGTGTTGATGAAGTATTTCATCTGCTTGATACGATCAAAGATGAAGATTTGCCGACAAAATATCCTATTCGGGATAAAACCATTTTTGAACTTTTATATGCAACGGGCGTACGTTGTTCTGAGCTCGTGAATATTCGCATGTGTGACATTGATATGCAGAATAAAACAATACGCATACTCGGCAAAGGTAACAAAGAACGGATTGTACTCTTTGGCCAAAAGGCGCAAGAAAGAATTGTACTCTATTGTTCTCAAGAACGGGGTGATCAAACAAAACAGGATGAGCCGCTTTTCTTGAATTATCGTAGAGAAAAATTAACACCGCGCACCGTGCAACGTATTGTTGAGACTTTTCGTCGGTTTCTTAAAATTGATCGTCAAATTACCCCCCATAAAATTCGTCATTCTTTTGCGACCCATTTGCTTAATCAGGGAGTGGATTTACGAGTTGTACAAGAACTCTTAGGACACAAAACATTGGCGAGTACCGAAAAGTATACGCATGTATCGCTTGATGAACTTGCGCGTACCTGTGAAGCGAAGCACCCAATAAAAAACATTCTTGGTGGAGATAAATCATAAGTGATGATGCGCAATCCTGCTAATTATCGTAGCATTAATCAAAAAATTATTTTTTTATTAGGTAGTATCTGCTGTGTAGTCAGTGGCATTGTAATGCGTTTGGTCTATTTACAAATTAATCGTACTGAAGATTTATCGGCGCGGAGCAAAAAAAATTTCCTACAGATGGATATGATTGCATCACCACGGGGCAATATTCTTGATCGCAATGGTAATTTGCTTGCTACGAACAAACCGACTATTCATGTGCATTGGTATGGCAGTGGCAATAATTCTTTTACCAAAGAACAATGGTCAACGCTGCAGACATTAGGAACGATATTGCACAAAGATATTGTTGCTGATCAACCATTAATGAGTGCTCTTAAACGGGCAGAACGATATCGCAAAAAAACGCGCATTGCACAAGAAATATCATTCCAACAATTGAGTCAGATTGTTGAGCAATTTCCGTATGATTGCAATCTCACTATCTCTACCGATTTCAAACGTTATTATCCCTACAAATCATATGCAAGTCATGTACTGGGGTACCTTGGCAATATGGGTATTGATAGTTACGGCAAAATGGGGCTGGAAAATATTCTTGATGATTCATTGCAAGGTGAAAAAGGTTCGGTGCTAAAAATAATCGATTCAATTGGAGCAAGCGTAACTGAAACGACGCTCAGAAAAGCATTGGTGGGTCAACATACGCGCACTACGCTTGATATCAACATGCAAAGTATGTGTGAAGCGGTATTTCCAGAAGACCAATCAGGCGCCATTATTATCATGGATCCGTATGATGGATCTATCATCAGCTTATTATCGCGACCCTGTTTTGATCCGACTACATTCTTAGAACGCATTAGTAATGATCATTGGCAGATGTTACAAGAGAAAAAATCGTTTCTTAATCGCGCGCTCAATTGTAGTTATCCACCAGGTTCTATTTTTAAATTGGTAACGGTAAGCGCTGCGTTGGAAAATGGCTTCGTGCAACCTGATGTAACGGTTAATTGCAAGGGGTTTTATTATTTTGGCAGAAGAAAATATTGGTGCAACCGTCATACCGGCCATGGCGAACTTACCTTAACGCAGGCATTAGCCCATTCATGTAATCCATTATTTTTTGAATTGGGTACACAGATTGATATCGATATATTAGCAGAGTATGCGCATAAATTTGGATTAGGCCATAAGACCAATTTTCTATTTTCTGAAGCGAGTGGATTGGTACCTACTCGTGCATGGAAAAAAGAACAGAAGGGTGAACGGTGGTGGACTGGTGAAACGCTTTCAGTAACTATAGGTCAAAGTTATTTGTTAGCAACACCAATTCAGATTGCACGTATGATATCGGCTATTTTTACCGGTTATTTGGTTACACCGCGTATTTTGATGCATGAGCCGGTATGTAAGCAGCCGCTTGGCATAACTGCAGAAACGCGTAAATTTTTGCAAAAATCGATGAAGCAAACGGTCAAGCATGGTACGGGTAAAAGTTTGCAGAAATTATCTGAAATTAAGGTGTATGCAAAGACGAGTACCGCGCAGACAAGTAATTTAGATAAACGAAAATTAGGTACTGATTATCTTGAACATGGCTGGTTTGTAGCGAACTTTGCAT
>Ga0206908_1105_pt1 | contig 15130 bp, 8 predicted proteins | sample Alteio_BWOrgHeat_78_FD_152979 | JGI IMG/M metagenome (GOLD analysis project Ga0206908, IMG submission 152979) | Enriched cells from forest soil in Barre Woods Harvard Forest LTER site, Petersham, Massachusetts, United States -... | ecosystem: Environmental > Terrestrial > Soil > Temperate forest > O... | reverse complement strand
ATCTCCACCAGCCGCAGCACAGGGTCGGCGGTCGCCAGATGGTCCCATGGCCGGATGCGCGGCCGCGCGGCGAGGATATGCGTGATCTGATTGCGATGCGCGAATTCGATGATCTGTTCGGCGGGATCGGCCCCCTCGAGCACGCGGGTTTCAATATGCAGGTTGCGCGCGAAGTTCAGGTGTTTCTCCACGTCCTCACGCGCTTTCCGCGAATCGTCTCGCCGCCGCTGTGAGGCGACCCAGACAGCGAAGCAATCGGCCTCAAGATAATCTGCCATGCGGCGGCCGCGCCTTATCAACATCGCCGTGGATGGACCGGGCGTAAGAAAAATCAGGATCCTGTCGCGCCGCACCTGGGGAGCCGCAGCGGCATGGCCGTCTTCGCGACCGCCCGGCGACTCGACTGCCTCGCGGGACTCGAGTTCATGCGCGGCCTGGCGCAAAGCCAGTTCGCGCAAGGCGGAGAGCGTCGACTCCTTGAAGAAGTTCTCCAGCGCCCGCTGCGCCTTCTCCGGCGCATAGATCACGCCCCGCTTGAGCCGGTTCATCAACGCGTTTGTCGTCGCGTCCACCATGATGACTTCAGAAGCGCTCTTGATGAACCAGTCCGGCACGGTCTCGCGCACGCGAATGCCGGTGATGCGGAAGATGTGATCGTTCAGACTCTCAAGATGCTGGATGTTCATGTTCGACATGACATCGATTCCCGCGTCGAGCAGCACCTGCACGTCTTCCCACCGTTTGCTGCGCGCAGACCCCGGCACGTTCGTATGGGCCAGTTCATCCACCACACAAATTGCAGGATTGCGCCGCAGGATCGCGTCGGTGTCCATCTCCTGAAACACCGCGCCGCCAACGGCAGTGGCCCGCGTCGGAATCATCTCCAGCCCGACGGTGCGCGCAATCGTATCTTTTCGCCCGTGCGGCTCGAAGTAGCCGACCACGATGTCCTTTCCCTGGCCACCCAGTTCCTGAGCGTCTTCAAGCATCCTGTACGTTTTGCCCACGCCTGCGGCATAGCCCAGGTACAAGTGCAGCCTGCCGCGTCGTGTCCGCGGCGGCTCGCGGAGATCGGAATCACCGGTGTGGATAAACGATGACATCCATTCCCTCCGCGGCCCTGATGAGGCGAACCGGCAGGTTCCCGCGCACCCGCGTCCAAAAGCCGCGCGGCGCATTGCCGCGGCTCACAAAGATCTGCGTAACTCCACGCTGGGTTGCGAAGTCGAGAATCGCAGTCACAATATCACTGTCGACCAGCGTGAATACCTCGGCGCCCAGCACGCGCGCATGTTCGAGATTCTTATCGAGCTGCTCGCGGCCCTCTTGGGAGACCGGCTTGTTCCGGCAATGCACGACGAAGAACTCGCCCTGAAAACGGGCGGCGTTGCGGCGTCCGCTCTCCAGCATCTCGGCGGCATCCGACTCGGCCGTCACGCACACTAGAATCCGCTCCTGCACGCCCCATGTCTGTTCAGTTCCCTGCGATCGCAGATAGCTCTCGAGCTGGCGATCGACGACGGAGGCCGCCGCCAGCAGAGCCAGTTCGCGCAGCCGCGACAGCTTATGTTTCTCGGCAAGGCGCGCGGAAGTGTCTTCAATTCCGCCCAGGACACTTTCTTCTGACGGCGCATCGACGACCGTGATTTCGTCCGCGGAGTTGTTCAGGAACTCGCGGGGAATGATGTACTGCGCCCGCTTCCCGGTGATCCGTTCCACCTCGTCTTGCAGATTCTCAAGATACTGAACATTGACGGTCGTCAGTACCGAGATGCCTGCCTTGAGAAGCGCCTCCACATCCTGCCATCGGTGCGGATTCTTGCAGCCGGGCGGATTGTCGTAAGCGAGTCCGTCGACCAGCGCGACCTCAGGCCGGCGGTGAACTACGGTTGCCACATCAATGGCCTCCGCTCCGCAGCTCTCGATGGTGGGAATCCTCTCGAGATGCTCGACGATGGGACGGACATCCTCAGGATAATCGGGCTGCAGCGCGCACGCGACGACGTCTTCGCCGCGCTCCCATCGGCGGCGGCCTTCATCCAGCATCTGGAACGACTTCCCGACCCCACTGGCATATCCGAGAAACACCTTCAGCTTTCCGCGCTGCTTCCGGCGTGCCTCTAGTTCGATATCCGCCAGCAAATCATCGGGAGTACGACGGCGTGAGTCATCGAACATGTGTCCGTATTGTATCCAGCCCTTCGATTGCTGACAGCATGCAATGCGCGCAAATCAGAAGCGGTCTGCAAATCCCGGTAAGCCAAAGCCACAGGCCCGCTACTTGCGGGCCGGCAGCTTCTGATCCAGAGAAAGGTTCAGCAACAGAACATTCACTCCCGGCTCGCCGATAAAGCCCAACGACGGCTTGTCGGTGGCCTGCGCAATCAGCAGCCGCACCTGGTCAAGCGAGGCGCCACGCGCCGCGGCGACACGGCCCACCTGCAGCTCGGCGTTCGCCGGGCTGATATGCGGATCGAGACCCGATGCCGAACCCGTCACCGCGTCCGACGGAATCGGCACCTTCGGGGTGACGACCAGCGGGCTCTTTGCATCGTTGAACGCCTTGATCATCTTCACGTCGTCCAGGTTGCCCTGCGCATCCTTGAAGCGGTCAAGAGGAGCCGACGACGTAAACGCGATGTTGTTATCGATGCAGTAGTGGACGATGCGATCCTCAAGGCCGTCGAAGTCGACAATTTCCTTGCCCTTGTCATCGGTCTTCGTCGTCCCATACAGAAGCTTCGCGCTCGTGGGCCCAAGATTTGAGCCGGCGCTACTGGTTGCATCGTATCCCGCGCCTGCAGACGAAGGCCGCGGATGAAAGTAGTCGGCTCTTGTGAACGATTGGCCGATGAGGCTCGATCCGACAACCTTGCCGTTCTGTGTCACCAAGCTTCCGTTCGCCTTCGCCGGGAAGATCGCCGCTGAGACGCCGGTCATTGCCACGGGGTAAATGAGGCCCGTCAGGATCGTCAGAGCGATCATCAAACGTAATCCCGGTCCAAGTTCCCTAATCATGTCGTTTCTCCTGTTATGACCGTGTTATGCCCCGTGTTATGCGAGGTGCAGTGCCGCCAGAAGCTTGTCGATCAACCAGATACCTGGGAACGGCGCGATAATCCCGCCCAGGCCATAGATCAGCAGGTTGCGCGTCAGCATCTGGCCGGCGCTTACCGGCTTGTAACGCACGCCGCGCAGTGCCAGCGGGACGAGCGCGATGATGATCACCGCGTTGAAGATCACCGCCGAGAGCACGGCGCTCTGCGGCGAGTGCAGCCCCATGATGTTCAGCTTGTTCAGCTCCGGATAGATCGCCGCGAACATCGCCGGTATGATGGCGAAGTACTTCGCCACGTCATTCGCAATCGAGAACGTGGTCAGTGACCCGCGCGTGATGAGCAACTGCTTGCCAATGGCGACGATCTCGATCAGCTTGGTCGGGTTGCTATCGAGGTCAACCATGTTGCCGGCTTCCTTGGCCGCCATGGTTCCAGTGTTCATCGCCACGCCCACATCGGCCTGCGCCAGCGCGGGAGCATCGTTGGTGCCGTCGCCAGTCATGGCGACGAGTCTTCCCTCAGCCTGCTCCTTGCGGATGTACTCGAGCTTGTCCTTGGGTGTAGCCTGCGCGAGAAAGTCGTCGACGCCGGCTTCCTGCGCAATCGCTGCCGCGGTCAGAGGATTGTCTCCGGTGATCATGACCGAACGAATGCCCATCGTCCGCAGCGACGCGAGCCGCTCCTTCATGCCGCCCTTCACAATGTCTTTCAGATGAATGACGCCGAGCACCTTCTGCCCATCGGCAACCGCCAGAGGAGTTCCACCATGCCGCGAGATGTGATCCGAAATCTCCGTCAGCGATTTCGGCGGCACGCCGCCGGACTTGCTGACAAACTGCGCGATGGCCTCGGTCGCACCCTTGCGCAGTTGCCGCCCGTCGATGTCCACTCCGCTCATCCTCGTGTACGCCGAGAAGGGAATGAAGTGCGCTTCGTGCTCAGCCACTTCGCGGCCACGCAATCCGTACTTCTCCTTGGCGAGCACGACGACAGAGCGGCCTTCGGGGGTTTCATCCGCAAGGCTTGAGAGCTGTGCAGCATCGGCGAGATCGGTCGCGTTGACACCGTCCACCGGAATGAATTCGACCGCCTGCCGGTTGCCCAGTGTGATGGTGCCGGTTTTATCCAGCAGTAGGGTGTTCACGTCGCCCGAAGCTTCAACGGCTTTCCCGCTCATGGCGAGCACGTTGTGCTGCATCACCCGGTCCATGCCGGCGATGCCGATTGCAGAAAGAAGTCCGCCAATCGTGGTTGGGATCAGGCATACCAGCAGCGATACCAGAACCGCAACGCTGGGCGCGGTGCCGCCACCGGCTGCCGCAATCGAATACTTCGCATACGGCGGAAGCGTCGCAACCGCCATCAGGAAGATCAGCGTGAGACCGGCGATCAGGATGTTGAGCGCGATCTCGTTGGGCGTCTTCTGGCGGACCGCGCCTTCAACCAACGCGATCATGCGATCGAGAAACGTCTCGCCTGGATTCGACGTGATGCGAATGGTGATGTGGTCGGAAAGAACCTTCGTGCCGCCCGTTACCGCGCTGCGGTCGCCACCCGATTCGCGAATGACGGGTGCGCTCTCGCCGGTGATCACCGATTCATCCACGCTGGCGATGCCTTCAATCACTTCGCCGTCGCCGGGGATGATCTGTCCCGCTTCGCAGTAGACCGTGTCTCCGGCGCGCAGTGAGGATGCCGGCACCTTCTCGATCGTCTTGTTTGGTAGAAGCTTGTGCGCCACCGCGTCAGTCTTGGTCTTGCGCAGCGCGTCAGCCTGCGCCTTGCCGCGGGCCTCCGCCATGGCTTCAGCGAAGTTCGCGAACAGAACCGTAAACCAGAGCCAAAGAGCGATCTGGATGCCGAAAAGCGTATCCGATGTTTTGGCGAAGGCGTCCTTGATGACGAACACCGTGGTGAGCGCGGCGCCCACCTCAACCACAAACATCACTGGGTTCTTGGCCACAACCATGGGGTTGAGTTTGACGAAAGACTCCTTCGTCGCCCTCTTCAGGATCTCCGGATCGAAGAGGGGCCTCGCGCGCACGCCCCTGGAGATTAACGCTGCGCCTTCGTGCTCGCGCTGTTCCGTCTTGTGTTCTTGAGTAGGCACCGTCATAGTCGGCATCTTTCAGCTCCTTGTTCCTTAAGCCAGGTCAAAACAGCTTTCCGTTGAGCATCTGGAAGTGCTCAACAATGGGGCCAAGCGAGAGCACCGGGAAGTACGTCAGTGCGCCCACGATCACGACTGTGCCGACGACTAAGACCACAAACAGGGTGCCGTGCGTCGGCAGTGTGCCGCTGGTAACGGGAATCAGCTTTTTTGACGCGAGACTGCCGGCAATAGCCAGTGCAGGAATTATGAACAGGAAGCGGCCCACGAGCATGTCGAGGGCCAGCGTGAGGTTGTACCAGGGCGTATTCGCGTTGATGCCCGCAAAGGCGCTGCCGTTGTTACCCGCGCCGCTCGAGTAGGTGTAGAGGATCTCAGACAGTCCATGCGCGCCGTTATTGTTTGTGTTGGCCACGGCGGCGCCCGGAGCATTCCAGTATCCGCCCTTCTGGAACTGCCCAACCGAGCTCAACGCGGTGAAGAGAAGAATGCACAGGGATGTGGCCAGCACCGCGATGATGGCCATCTTCACTTCCTTCTGCTCGATCTTCTTGCCCACGTATTCCGGCGTGCGGCCCACCATCAATCCGCCGATGAATACGGCGATCACCACGTAGAGCAGCATGCTGTAGAGGCCCGCGCCCACGCCTCCAAAAATCACCTCATCGGTCTGGATATTGAACAGCGGCACCAGGCCACCCAGCGGCGTAAAGCTGTCATGCCAGCTATTAATTGCGCCGCAGCTCGCGTCGGTAGTGACCGTCGCAAACAGCGTGGATTGGGCAATACCGAAGCGGACTTCCTTGCCTTCCATATTGCCGCCCGACTGGCTCCTGTCATAGGTCTGCGCCACGCCCATCTTTGTCACCATGGGATTGCCGCGCTGCTCAGCCCAGTAGCAGACGAAGACTCCGACAAAGAACAGCGCCGACATGGCGGCAAAAATAGCCCATCCCTGCCTGGTGTCTTTCACGGCCTTTCCGAACATGTAGGTCAATCCCGCGCCAAGCGCGAAGATCAGGATGAGCTGCAGGAAGTTTGAAGCCGGGTTCGGATTCTCGTAAGGATGCGCGGAGTTGGCATTGAAGAAGCCGCCGCCGTTCGTGCCCAGCATCTTGATGGAGAGCTGCGATGCCAGCGGTCCCTGTTCGATCACCTGCTGGGCGCCGCCTTCGAGCGTCTGCGCAGTCACGGGACCCTTGAAGTTCTGGATGCTGCCCTGCGATACGAAGAACGCCGTGGTCAACACGCACACCGGCAGCAGGATGTAAACGGTGCACCGCACCACATCCGCCCAGAAGTTGCCGATCGTCTTTGTGGTGTGGCGCGCGAAGCCGCGGATCAACGCCACCGCAACCGCAATACCCGCCGCCGCCGACACAAAGTTCTGCACGGCAAGCGCGGCCATCTGGGTGAGGTAGCTCATCGTCGTGTCCGGCGAATACGATTGCCAGTTCGTGTTGGTCACAAAGCTGACTGCCGTATTCATCGCCAAATCCGGCGTCATGGCCGTTGCGCCCGACGGCGCCTGCGCCGTTGAAAAGTGCATCGGGTTCAGCGGCAGAAATCCCTGCAGACGCTGAATCACATACACGAAAAGAAAGCTGAATATGCTGAGTGAAATGAGTGACGCTGTATAGCGCACCCAGGTTTGCTCTTCGTTCTCGCGAATGCCGCTTACGCGATAGATCAAGCGTTCCACTGGCCCCAGCACCGGATGAAGAAACGTGCGCTGGCCCTCGAAGACGCGAAACATGAATGTGCCGACCGGCTTGGTGATAGCGACAATAATCACGAAGAAAGTCAGAATCTGCGCAATGCCAATCAAAGTCATAACCAGACCTCAGAATTTCTCGGGCCGCAGGAGCGCGTACACCAGGTAAGCGAACAGGAACACTGTGATGATTCCCGCAATTGCGTATTCCATCGGTTTCTCCTAAAGCCGTTCTGCGGCTTTCGTAAAGCCCCAGAGGAGGACAAAGAACGCGATTACGATCGCGATATAGAACAGATCCAGCATGGATCACCTCTTGATCGAGCCCTGCTATCAGGGCCTCACACAGCATGCGCTTGCGCGCCTGCTGTCATTGCGTATCGTAGGTCCATGCAGCTAAACGGCACATAAACGGCTCGTAACAGCGATCTAAACCTGCTGATACCGTGCCGTTTACGGGCGCGTCGCATTGCGAACTTCACGCTCCGATGAAGAAGGAGCGATGAATCGTGCCTGATTCGCCGATGTGCTTTGTAATGTTATTGAGGAAGGTGAAAGCGGTAACCGGCCCACGCGTCTGTCACTAGAAAGCGCGGCTTCGAGGGATCGGGCTCAATCTTCTTTCTCAGCCGGTTGATGAACACGCGCAGATATTCCAGTTCATCTCCATAGTCCGGGCCCCACACTGCCTGCAGCAGTTCCCGATGCGCAAGGGTCTTGTTGGGCCGCGCAAGAAGATACGACAGCAGTTCGAACTCCCTCGCCGTGAGGCGCGACGTCTGTCCGCGCACCGTCACTTCGCGCGAGGAAAGATCGAGGTTCACGCCTTCGGCGACCAGCGGCTGCAGGTTCTCCTGGCCGGGCGCCTGCGGCAGCCGCCGCAGAGTCGCGCGAATTCTCGCCAGCAGTTCCGGCGTGCTGAACGGCTTGGTCACGTAGTCATCGGCGCCGGCATCCAGCGCCTCCACCTTTTGCCGCTCCGCATTGTTCACCGTCAACATGATGATCGCGATCTCGGAGCTCGACCGGATCATCCGGCATGTCTCCATGCCGCCCATTCCGGGCATGTTCATGTCGAGCAGCACAAGATCGTAACTGCTCTTGCGGAGCTCCTCCAGTCCCTCTTCGCCCGAGCGCGCATCGTTTACCTGGTATCCATGCGCGGTGAGGGTGGATCGCATCACTCGCCGAATCTGCGGGTCGTCATCGATAACAAGAACCTTCGCGGCACTCACAACGGAAAGCCTCCTGACGCGATCGGAAGCCCAAACGAAAACTCTGTGCCCTGCTCCGGGCTGCTGGTCAGCGTAACATCCTCGCCATGCGCGCGCAGGATCTCGCGCACGATGGGAAGACCCATTCCTGTGCCCTGCAGGTGGTGTTCGCTCTTGCCCCGATAGAACTTCTCGAAGATCTTCTCCTGCTCGTCTTCACGAATGCCTTTGCCTTTGTCGGCGAGAAATAGGATCACCTTGCCATCTCCCATGCGGCCGCCAATGTGGATGGGACTGCCCGGCGACGAATACTTGAGCGCGTTATCCAGCAGGTGCGTGAGCACCACCTGAATCAGCTCCGCATCGACGCGCACGGGCGGCAGTTCCTCCGGTACATCCACGCGAATGTCGCGTTCCGCGCTAAGCGACTTCATCTGCCGCAGCGCCCCATTCACCAGCGAGCTTGGAATGTGCGTGCCCAGGTTCAGCCGGAAAGTTCCGCCTTCGATCCGCGCCAAGAGGATGGCATCGGAGACCAGCTTCGACAACCTGTCGGCCGACTCGTCCACAATCGTCATCAGCTCATGCTGGTGCGGTTGAAGCGCGTTCGGCGAGCCCGACAACAAGTCGGTGGTCACCGCCTTGATCGATGTCAGCGGCGTCTTGAATTCGTGTGCCAGCGCGTCCAGCATGGTCGATTTCAACTCTTCGCTCTGCCGCGCCACCTCTGCCTGCGTCACCACTTTCTGTGCGTTGGCGCGCTCCAGTCCGATAGCCACCAGGTTCACCAGCGATTGCAGAGCCGCGTCGGAAAACTCGCCGCCGCTCAACGCCACACTGCCGATCGGCTCTCCACCGAGGCGAACGGGAGTAACCACCAGTTCCGGCGACTCCCCTTTGAGGACCACGGAGCGAACCGCCGACTCGCGCAGCTTGTCTTCAACCTCGGCATTCTCCAGCCCCGCGCGGTAGATCTCTCCGGTGGAGCGGATATAGAGCCCAATCCCCGCGAATCCACACGTCGTGAAGATCTGGTGTACGATCTGGTTCACGATCGGGCGCGCCGTGTCGATCAACAGAAGAGCCCGGCTGAGAGAATAGAGCCTCTCGATCTCGTTCCTTCTCTCTTCTGATTCCAGGGCGCGCATCTTCGCGCGCGCCGATAACTGGCTCGCCGTGAGCGATGTCGCCAGGAACGCGAGCAGCGCAATCCAGTTCTGCGGGTCGGAGATCGTGAAGGTTCCCACCGGCGGCAGAAAGAAGAAGTTGAAACACAGCATCGCTGCAATGGATGCAATCGTGGCTTCAACCAGGCCGCCCTTGGTGGCGATCAAGAGGATGGCGACCAGATAGCAGAAGCCTGCGGTTGTCGCGTTCAGCGGCACCAGCCGCGAAAAGAAGAACGTGGTTGCAACCACAAGACCCACACCAACGGTCGAGCGGAGGATCAGGCGGAATGTCTTGTTTGCCGCGCGGGAAAGCTTCGGCGGCTCCGGTGCCTGCTGAGTGTCAACGGACGGGCGGGGTGCGGCTTCAGCGATGTTGACAGAACGTACAGCAGTCATACCTGGCTAGCCTGGCGATCCGGGCGCTCGCTGGCAATGCGTTCGTTTCGCGTGCGCGTTGCAGTTGCCGGAATCGCTGAATGAGATCCTACACGCATTCACCTAAACGGCACATAAACAGAGCCATCAGCGAGCCCTTCAGCTACTTCTGTGCGCACTGGCGGCAAAGCTCGCCCGTCACTCCCTTGCCTTCTTCAATGGTGTAGATCCGATCCACTTCCGTCGGCTTCACCGTCTCCACCGTGCCGCTCGGCCAGTGAATCTCCACCGCATCCACCTTGGTCGCATCGCCCAGGCCGAAGTGCACACGCAAGTCATTCGACGACAGGTAACTCGCCCCGCTCATTACATCGCCGCGTTGCCGCATCCCGTTCGCGATCACATACACCGTCGCGCCCACCGCATCCCGCGGACTCTTCTTCCCGCCCACAAGTTGCAATGCGATCCAGTGATGATGATCCATATTCACGTTGCGCAGCAGGATCGGCGGCCCATCGAGATTGTTGATCACCACATCAATCTTCCCGTCGTTGAACAGATCGCCGAAAGCCGCGCCGCGTCCCACTGCCGTCACTGCCAGGCCCGATCCCTCCACCGCCGGAACCACCTCGAACTTACCCTTCCCGTCGTTGTGGAACAGAAGCGGCCGCTGCGCATAACTCATACCCCAGCCCGGCTCGTTGTCCACGCTCGGATACACATGCCCGTTCGCAAACAGAAGGTCTTTCCATCCGTCGTTGTCGTAGTCAAGGAACCCGTCGCCGAAGCCAACAAACGGAATCGTCGGCTGCGCTACTCCCACGCGATAGCTCACGTCTTCAAAGCCGCCCATCCCATCATTGTGAAAGACAACAAAGTAATCATCCGAGAACGTCGTGCTCACGACGTCCACATGGCCGTTGTTCTCATAGTCACCCACGGCCAATCCCATGTTGGCTACTTCGCGCCCCGCCTCATTCACGGCAAAGCCGCTCGTATAACTCGCGTCTTCAAACGTCCCATCGCCCTTGTTGATGTAGAGATAGTTGGGCGTCGAATCGTCCGCCACTGCCAGGTCAACCTTGCCATCGCCGTTCACATCCACAAACACCGCGCCCAGCCCGTAGAAACGATTCGGATCGTTCACTCCGGCCTTCTTGCTTACATCCGTGAATGTGCCGTCGCCGTTGTTGTGGAACAGGTGATCCTCCGCGCCCTCGAGGCCACGCGGCCCGCACATCACATTCACCGCGCGATATTGGCACGTCGTCGACTTCACGCTCTTCGCACCCGCCACCGGCGGATTCTTGAAGTCGTACATCACGTAGCCCGCGACAAACAGATCCAGCCGCCCGTCGCCGTCGAAGTCTCCGAACGTCGCGCCCGTGTGGTCCGCCGCCACGTCCGCCGAGTCGCCTTTGAGATCGACCCCCGCCTTCTCTGCCACATCCGTAAACGTGCCGTCATGATTGTTGTGGTAAAACCGGTTCGCCCCCAGGTTCGTCACGTAGAGATCGGGCCAGCCGTCGTTGTCGAAATCGCCCACCGCGCAGCCCAGCCCCCAGCGCTCGTTGCTCACGTGCGCCTTCTCCGTCACATCCGTAAACGTGCCGTTGTGGTTGTTGCGGAACAGTGCAGCATGTGGCGCCGCGGCCTTCCCGGCCTGCGCCTCGAACGTCGATCCGTTCACCAGGTAAATGTCGAGCCACCCATCGCGGTCGAAGTCGATCAAGCACGCGCCCGAGCCTTTGGCTTCGATGATGAGCTTCTTCTCCGGCCCGCCCGTCACGTTCCGCCAGCTTGTTAGCCCGGCCTGCGCGGCGAAGTTCTCAAAGACAATCGGCCCCGTTTTCACCGTTCCGCCCGCCGTGATCGGCCGATGCTGCGTGTCGTATTGCCCGCTCTGCGGGGCGCTGGAGGTCATGGGCTGCGGAGCCTGCTGTGCCGGCAACACAGCGCCAGCGATCAATGGCATCAGAGCCAGGGCGGCCAAGCTGCGGCGAAGGGTCTCAAACGAAGGGAACATCACATGCGGATTCATACGAGATTCACTTCCGACTATACCGGGTGGGAAGGGCGTTCCTCTGGTCCGCTCGATCCATCTACGATCACCGGCGTATGCCGCTGCGATTCGCTAGCATGGATTGTCCGCTGTTCAGGGGTTCCGCATGCCGCATCCGTCTCGCCGCCGCTTCCTCCAGCAATCCGCTCTCGCCGCCGCGGCTCTCACCATACCCCGGCTCTCCGGGCAGATCGCCCCCCCGCGCCGAAGGCGCAGTTGCCCGCACGGCAGGTGCCACGCGCGCGCCTCTCCATCCCGGCGCCTTCGCGCTGCTCCCCCTCGGCTCGGTCAAGCCCACCGGGTGGCTCAAAAACCAACTCCAAGTCCAAGCCAAGGGCCTCTCTGGCCATCTTGACGAGACCTGGGCCGATGTCGGCCCCACCTCCGCGTGGCTCGGCGGCTACGGCGAATCCTGGGAGCGCGGCCCATACTTCCTTGACGGCCTCATCCCCCTCGCCTGGCTCCTAGACGACGCCCGCCTCATAGCCAAAGCGCAGAAGTACATCGACTGGACCCTTACCCACCAGCAGCCCAGCGGCATGATCGGCCCCGCCTCCAATGACGACTGGTGGCCGCGCATCGTCATCCTCAAGGCCCTGACGCAGTACCACGAGGCCGCCGCCGGGCAAGGCAATGAAGACCCGCGCGTGCTCCCGCTTATGGACAAGTACTTCCGCCACCAGCTCGCCGCGCTCCCCGCCCGTCCTCTTCGCGACTGGGGCAAGTTCCGCTGGCAGGATGAAGCCCTCTCCGTGCTCTGGCTCTACAACCGCACGGGCGAGCCGTACCTTCTTGATCTCGTCCGCCTCCTTCACCAGCAGGGCTACAACTGGATCGCCCAGTCCGCCGACTTTCCCTACAAGCAGAAGATCACCGCCGAGTTCATCAAGCTCAACGAAGGCGGCGGCCTCAAGGACCTTGCTCTCGCTACCCACGGCGTCAACAACGGCCAGGCCCTCAAGACCGGCGCTGTCTGGTCACTTGTCTCCGGATCGCGCTCTGACCGTGCGGCCACCGCTCAGATGCTCTCCGAGCTAGACCGCTGGCACGGCCTGCCCAACGGCATGTTCTCCTGCGACGAGCACCTCTCTGGCCGCGACCCATCGCAGGGCTCCGAGCTCTGCACCGTTGTCGAAACCATGTTCTCGCTCGAGCAGGCCCTCGCCATCACTGGCGACGCCGCGCTCGGCGACCGCCTCGAAAAGATCGCCTTCAACGCGCTGCCCGGCACATTCTCGGATGACATGTGGGCCCACCAGTACAACCAGGAGCCCAACCAGGTTGAGTGCAGCCTGCACCACAAACCGTGGGTCTCCGACGGCCCCGAGTCGAACCTCTACGGCCTCGAGCCCAACTTCGGCTGCTGCACCGCCAACTTCCATCAGGGATGGCCCAAGTTCGCCGCCAGCCTCTTCATGCTCTCCGGCGCCTCTGAATCCGAAGGCGGACTGGTGGCCGCCGCGTATGCCCCCTGTGAGCTCCGGACCCACATCCGCGGCGTCTCCATCCACGTCAGCGAAGAAACCGATTACCCCTTCCGCGGCGTCATCCGTTTCACGGTCAATCCCGCAACGCCCTTGCAGTTCCCGCTCGGCATGCGTATTCCGGCATGGGCAGAAGGCGCGAAAATTACGGTAAACGGCGAGCTCGAACCCACCCCAGCCGCCGGGTCCTTCGCGCAGATCGTCCGCACCTGGCGCGCCGGCGACCACGTCGAGCTGGCCTTCCCCATGCAGCCACGCGCATCCCGCTGGTTTAATGACTCCATCGCCATCGAGCGCGGTCCGATCGTCTTCAGCTACGGTATCGGCGAGAGCTGGGTCAAGCTCCGCGACCGCGGCATGACCGCCGACTGGCAGGTCTTCCCCACCACAAGCTGGAACTACGCCCTTGACCTCGATCCATCCGATCTCGGGAAGATCGCCGTGAGCGAAGGGCCGATCGGCGAGAACCCTTTCAGCCGCAAGCAGCCTCCGGTCTCCCTTCAGGTGAATGCCCGCAAGCTCCCCGCCTGGATCGCCGAGGATGGAGCTGCCAACCCCCTACCGCAGAGCCCCGTCGCAACCGATCAGCCCGCTGAGGACCTTACATTGATCCCCTACGCCGCCGCCAAACTCCGTATCACCGCATTCCCTCAGGCCAAATCTTGAGCTGTAGGCTGAGGGCTGACGGCTATCTCACGCCGCCAGCGTCCGGATCGCCCGCACCAGCTTGTCCAGGTCCGCCAGCGTCGTATATACGTGCGGCGTCACCCGCACGCAGCGGATGTTCTCCCACACAATCCCTACCGTGTGAATCTTGTATTTGTTGAACAACGCGCTCTCCAACTCCGCCGGAGTCATGCCGTCCACGCTCACGCCGCAGATGGCGCACGAATACCGCGCATCCAGTGACGTGTGAAGCTTCACCTTGGGGATTCCTTTGACCTGCGAAGCCCAGTAGTTCTTCAGATAGCGGATGCGCTCTTCCTTCCGTTTCGCTCCGATGCCCTCGTGGAAATTGACTGCCTCGCCGATCCCCTGCTCCAGCGGAAAGCTCCTCGTGCCCAGCGTCTCGAACTTATGGATATCGCCTGAGAGCGGTTTGTCGTTACAGGTCAGCGGATAAACGCCGGCAATCTTGTCCGTGCGGATCCACAGCATCCCCGTCCCAATCGGCGCCGACAGAAACTTGTGCAGGCTCGTTCCAAAGTAGTCGCAGCCGAGATCCGAAACCTTGAAATCCATCAGCCCGAAGGAGTGTGCGCCGTCGCATAGCACCTCGGCGCCATGTGCGTGCGCCATATCGGCAATCTTGCGCACCGGCAGCGTTTGCCCCACCCAGTTGATCATGTGGGTCACGTGCACCAGCCGCGTCCGTGGCGTCATCGCCGCCTCGAACGCCTTCACAATCCGCTCGTCGTCCTCAATCGGAAAATCGAGACTGATCTGCTTGTAGACGATCCCGTCCCGCATCGCCCGCTGCCGGTACGCCGCGATCATGTTGGGATAGTCTTGTTTGGTTCCCACCACCTCGTCGCCGCGCTTGAGATCGAGACCGTAAATCACCGTGTTGAGCGCCTCGGTCGAGTTGCGGTTGATCGCCACTTCCCCAGGTTCGACGCCGGCCAGCGCCGCCAGCTTCTCCCTCAGCGGCTCGCGCCCCTCGTCGAGAATTCTCCACATGTAATAGGAAGGACCCTCGTTCGAGAGCTTGTTATAGCGCTCCACTGCCTCCTGCACCACGATCGGCGCGGGCGACACGCCCCCGTTGTTCAGGTTGATCAGGTTGGGATTCACCGAGTAGGCGCGCTGGATCACGCTCCAGTAGTCCTCATCCTGCGCAGCCGCTTCAGGCGTGGCGGCCCCAAGCGCAGCGTTGGCGCGGGTCCACTCGCCGGCATGAGCCTGCGCAAAAAGGCTGTTGGTTGAGAACGCGCCGGCCATCA
>Ga0206908_1104_pt1 | contig 15140 bp, 13 predicted proteins | sample Alteio_BWOrgHeat_78_FD_152979 | JGI IMG/M metagenome (GOLD analysis project Ga0206908, IMG submission 152979) | Enriched cells from forest soil in Barre Woods Harvard Forest LTER site, Petersham, Massachusetts, United States -... | ecosystem: Environmental > Terrestrial > Soil > Temperate forest >... | reverse complement strand
TGTTCGTGATGAGCGCTCGCTACCGGAACTTGCATCGCTTGCAATGCCGCAACGATAGCATTCCGAGCATCTTCGCCTTTGTCGTTCGCGCTGAAATCGAAATATGACCCAACGTCACTCGTCTGAGTGGCATCATCGAAGAGATAGAATTCTATTTCCAAACCGACATTGAGATTGGGCATTGTTTTCGATGCGTTTTCGACTGCGCGGCGCAGTGTTGTGCGGGGGCAGCCCTCGAATGGGGAGCCATCCGGCATGGCTATGTCGCAGATCAACCTGGCCTCAGCCCCATCGCCCGCATTCCACGGGTAGAGTGCGAACGTTGCTGGATCGGGGCGTAGCACCATATCCAGTTCTTCACCGCGCACGAAACCGTCGATCGAGCCTCCATCGAACGTAACTTTCCCATCGAGCGCGTTTTCTAGTTCGCTAGCTGGAATCGAAACGTTCTTGCTCACTCCTACTACGTCGGCAAAAACCAACCGTACAAAACGCACGTTTTGGTCTTTGGCAATTTTTAGAACTTCTCGCTTCGTCATAGTGTAGTCTCGCTCTATCTGTGGAGTGTGTCGATGGCTAGTGCCATCCGGAAAGTTAGTTGATCGTGTTCGTTCTCAAGCGTGCATTTGCAGATTTCATTAATCTGCCGGAGCCGGTAAAAGACCGTATGCCGGTGCACGTGTAATTGTTCGGAAGCGGTCTTCACGTTTTGACCGACTGCGAAATAGAGCCGTAGCGTCTTTTCGAGCTCGGTTTGATGCTTCTCGTCGTACGCACGTAGCGGCGCGAGCGTTCGCTGCGCGAACTCCCGCATGCGCGTCGTGTCTGCCCCTTCGAACAACAGCGGATACGCCCCCAAAGCATCGTACACCGTGACGCGATCACCGCCCGAGATCCGCCGCCCGATTGCCAGCGCGTTTTCTGCTTGCGCAATCCCCGTTGCGATATCCGAGGCGGCCACGCATTCCCCGACTCCGCCAAAGAAGCGTAGCTCCGCATTACGCTTGGAGATGCTTCGTGGCAGCAGCGTTGCCGCGGTGCGCGCGTTGCTTGCGTCGATTTCACGAGGCGCCGGCACGAACACGAGCAAACTGCCGCCTCGCTCGATAATTTCGACACCGTTTTTCAGCCCGGCAAAAGTCTCCGCAACGAGCGCACGCAACTCCGCTCGCTCCACGGCAATCGCCTGCATATCGTGAGCATCGGCCGGAACCTCCAGCGATACGACGATCGGCACGTAATATGGCGCGATGAGCCGCTCCGAAAGCGCGCGCTGCTCCCCATTGCGGAAGTACTTTTCGCAAAACGCAGATAATGCATCGCTATCGGCTCCCGATGCAATGAGTTGTTTGAATCCTTCGACGAATGCGCTAAATGGCGTAGCTGGGTGCATTTTCTAATGCGGCGAGCAACTCGGTCGCCAAGAACGAGCTCGGTAATGTTACACTCCAACCATCGCCGGCACCATGATTACCGATCCCTATGAGCACGATCCCTTCGTTGACAACGCCATTCGATGTCTCCGATCGCACCATCGAAGCGCTCGCCGAAATGCGATCGCGATCGACGATCACCGCATCACTCGGCTCCTCGGCAAAATGTTCGTGTAATTCGGCCAGCGTGTGATATTCCCGCACGCGATAGCCGTTGGAGCGAAGCAGATACGCGATAAACGGCCCAAGCGTGGTCTCCGAAGCGAGAATTGCAACGCGGGAAAGCCGGCGCTGCACCGTATGCCTGGGTAGTATTACCGCAAATGTACTCCCTTTATTGACTTCACTCTCGACTTCGACGCGGCCGTCGTGTTTTTCAACGAGCATCTTCACGAGAAACAACCCGATCCCGGTCCCTTGTATTTTCGCATTTTTCGCATTGGACGCACGAGCAAACCGTTTAAACAACCGCGGCAGCTCCCCCGGCGGCACGCCGATCCCCCGATCGGTCACCGCAACGCGCACCGCATCGCCTTGCGAACGAACGGTTACCGACACGGGCTGCCCTTCGGGCGAATATTTCACGGCGTTGCGAATTAAGTTTTCGAAAATTTGCCGTAACCGCTCGGCATCTCCATCCACAGTGCTGTCCTGCGTTTCAACCGAGACGTAAATCTCCCGCAAGTCTTTAATCCGATCCGCAATTTCCTTCACGAGATCGCCTAGATCGACAGGAGCGCTGACGAGTTCGAGTTCACCGTGTTCGAGCCGGGAAAGCGCGAGCGTATCATTTGCAAGCGTATTCAAACGGGAAACATTCTTGCGAATGGTGGTAGCGGCATCCCGAATATCCCCACCTTCGAGGCTGCCCTCGGCGATCAATTCTGCGTAACCAAGTATCGAGGTAAGCGGCCCTTTAAAATCGTGCGCGAGGACGGAAATCAAATCGTTTTTCAACTGATTGAGCTGAATCACGCTCGCCCGCTGGCTCTGCAATTCCTCGACGCTAGCCGCGAGACGATCGTGGAGTTGCTGCCGCTCGATCGCATACCGCAATGCACGCGCGAGCGTCAACTCGCTTACGTAACCCTTGACGAGATAATCCTGCGCACCGGCCTGCACGGCGGTCGTCGCAAGCGCTTCATCTTGCTGTCCGCTCAGAATAACGATCGGTAAATGCGGCGCGGCACGGCGTATACGCTGTAGCGCTTCAAGCCCTTGCCCATCGGGCAACGACATATCGAGTAACGCAACATCGAACTCACGATCCCGCAACACCGCGACCGCTTCAGAAAGCCGCGATGCGATGCACGGATCCAAAACTCCGGAATCCTCCAGCAGCGTGCGCACGAGTGCCGCATCCGCTGGGTTATCCTCGACGATCAATATCCTCACGCCGTACGCTAATGCTCCGTCGGCAATTTCACGACCGTCAGCCAGAAATCTTCAATCATCGTGATGATTTTCAGAAATCGCGTGAGATCGACCGGTTTGGGGATATAACAATTTGCATAATATTCATAAGCTTTGGCAATATCTTGCTCCGCCTCCGAAGTGGTCAATACTACCACCGGAATCGTTTTCAAATGGTCGTCGGTCTTGATGCGCCGCAACACTTCCCTGCCATCCATTTTCGGCAAATTTAAGTCGAGCAGGATGAGATCGGGCCGGGTGGCGCTAGCATATTTCCCTTCTCGCTTCAGGTACGCTATCGCCTCCGCCCCATCGGTAACGAGCGTGAGATTATTACGGATTTTCCCTTCCCGGAACGCCTCTTGGGTCAGACGGGCATCCGAAGGGCTATCCTCCACGAGAAGGACTTCAATCGTCGCAGTTGGGTTCACGCAGCTACCGCCTTCCTTGGTTCAACGGGGAGAGTAAAAGCAAAGGTCGCGCCTTGCCCTTCTTCAGATTCCACCCATATCCGCCCCCCATGCCGCTCGACGATCCTCCGGCAGAGCGCAAGCCCAATCCCGGTGCCGCTGTACTCGTTCCGGGTATGCAGGCGCTGAAATATCCGGAAAACCCGATCGTGGTATTCGGGAGCTATCCCGATCCCATTATCCCGGACAGCGAGTTTCCATTGCTCGGGATCGATCCGAGTCGCGGTAACATCGATGCGCGGGTTGGGGGATTGATTGTATTTGAGCGCGTTTCCGATAAGATTTTGCAATAGTTGCGTGAGCTGGACCTCATCGCCTTCAACAGAGGGCAAGTCGGCAATAACTACATGTGCTTTCTTGTCTTCGATCGCCATCCGTAAATTTTCCATTGCTTTGCGAGCGGACATATTTAAATTCACCGTGTCGAGCGGATTGCCGTGGGTCGTTACCCGTGAGTATTGTAAGATACCGTTAATAAGTTGCTGCATCCGCGTCGCTCCATCGACGGCGTAACTGATGAATTCGTCGGCATCGGCTCCGAGTTTTCCCGCATACCGTTTCTGCAAAAGCTGCGTGAACGATGCGACCGTTCGCAATGGTTCTTGCAGATCGTGCGAGGCAACGTACGCAAACTCTTGCAACGATTCGTTACTCCGCTCGAGTGCGGCGTTCCGTTCGGCAATTTGCAAGCGCAACGAACGCTCCTCGCGGTACCTGCCGCGCTCGAGCCACAACGCAATAAACGAAAGCAGCAACACACCGGCCGCGGTCGCGGCCGCGAGCAGCAACACGATACTTTGCAAACGATACCCGGTTCGCACGATAGCTTGTTGCAAATTGAGATCGGCAGCCGAAAGATCCGCGCGCACGTTCTTCATAAGTTGCATGCCACCGGAAAAACGTGGACTGCCTTTCAAACTGAGATCTGCGACGACCGGACGCGCGAATGCATTGCGCCATTCCCGCTGCTGCGAAACAGCCGCCAGAAATTCTTTTTTTGCCTCCGGCTGGTGCAAGGCCGTAAGATCTCTTTGCAACGCATCAGCCGATGCATCGAATTTCCCGGCCGTGGTAGTAAAATCACGAAGAAAGACCGGCTTCTGCGTCGCTACGTACCCCCGCAACGCATTCTGCTGCTCGATGGCAAGCACAAGCACCCGCTCCAAATTCAAGCGAGCGTTGTAAATATTGATACCCCCGGTACTCGTTCCGATAATTGCCTGATTGGCAAAATACGTGATTAGCCCAAGGTACAAAATGATCCCAATAAGGACCACCGTACTCGGGCTCGCCCACCGGTTCATCCGTCGAATCATCCACCTGCCCCGTTCGCGCCGGGCAGGAAACGAACCCGCCCCTTGCTCTACTAACTGGGTATGAAGTATCGGACTTACCCCTATAGCGACATCAAGGTGAGCGAGGTCGGTTTCGGCCTCTGGACCACCGCCACGGGATGGTGGGGGGAGAAGACCGACGACGAGGCCGTCGCTATGCTCCGGGAGGCCCAGAGCCTGGGGATCAGCCTGTTCGATGCCGCCGATACCTACGGCAACGGCCGGAGCGAGGAGCAGCTCGCCAAAGCCTTCGGGGCGAGCGCCAACGTCCGCCGCAAGATCGTCTACGCCACCAAGTTCGGCTACGATTTTTACAACCACGGCGACGAACGGCGGGGCCAGAACGAGATCCCTCACGATTTCTCTCCGAAGTTTGTGCGCTTTGCGCTCGAGCAATCGCTCAAACGCCTGCAAACCGATTGCATCGATATCTATCAGATCCACAACGCACGCATGGAACAAATCGAGGACGACGAGCTGTTCGAGTTGCTTGAAACCTTCAAACGCGAAGGAAAGATCCGTATGTACGGCGTCGCGCTCGGCCCGGCTATCGGCTGGCTCTACGAAGGCGTTGATGCAGTGCGAAAACGCAATATCACCTCACTCCAAATCATTTGGAATATCCTCGAACAGTATCCCGGCAACGAGCAAATAAAAGCCGCCCACACGTTTCCGGGCGGCTCGGGCAATCCCGGAAGCGACACCGGTTACATGATCCGCGTTCCGCATTCCAGCGGGATGCTCGAAGGCAAATACACGGAAGACACCGTGTTCCCCGAAAAAGATCACCGCCGGCATCGCCCGAAGTCGTGGCTCATCAACGGCGTAAAAAAAATCGAACAGCTCCGCTTTTTAGAGTTACCGAATCGCACGCTCGGCCAAGCCGCAATTCAGTGGCTCCTCGCCGAACCGCGCGTGATGTCAGTCCTGCCGAACATCTACGATCGCGAACAACTCCTCGAATTCGCCGCAGCCCCGGATACCCCACCCCTCACCAAAGACGAACTCGCGAAAATCGAAGAACTCTTCAAGACAAATTTTGACATCGAAGAACCCCCCATGACCTTCAAAGGAACGATGGAACGCCCCACGGTATCCGCCTGACCGTGGAACAGATACTTACCCATGAAGCGCCCGCACCGATCGGGCCGTATAGCCAGGCGATAAAAAGCGGCGACTTCCTTTTTTGCTCGGGTCAAATCCCGATCGATCCGCAAACCGGCAACGTCATTGAAGGGGATATCTCCGCGCACGCAGCGCGCGTGCTTGCAAACCTCGGCGCAGTACTTCAAGCCGCCGGCCTCGATTACAGCAACGTGCTCAAAACCACGATCTTTCTTGTCGATATGAATGATTTCGCTGCGGTAAATTCCGTGTACGAACGCTATTTCGGTGAGAGCAAACCCGCGCGTTCGACGGTAGCTGTTTCCGCATTACCCAAAGGCGTACGAGTAGAAATAGAAGCAATCGCCCGGGCATAACAAAACGACATCGTGGGAGTCCGTTCCCCCGCTGAACCTCCTGTCCAGCTCGATGCCATATCCACATTATCGGTAGAGTTATCGCTTGCCATAAGCCTCTTCTGTAAAGCCCAGGTTTACCTTCATCCAGTTTTTTGTAAAGCTTAGCGACTTTCGTAGACTAAACGATTTTGGTAAACTAACGAACGAGGGGAAGCACCCCGCTAGGCGCAAGCGGATAAAAAGCCATCACAATCAACGCAATAGCACAAACCCCAACCGAAACCCAAGCCAACGGAACGACAGTTCTTTTGTCATCCTGAGGAGCGCCCTCATTTTTGTTATCCTGAGGATCCTGAGGTTCTCGAAGGAGTCTCGAAGGATCGAAGGACGCTCCATACATCACGCGCACAACTTTCGCATACGCATACAGCGAGATCGCCGTACCTGCAACCAGGAACGCCGCCAACCACGCATAGCCCGCATTCGCACTCGCTGCAAGAATCAAAATCTTACCAAGAAACCCCGCAGTCGGCGGCAAGCCCGCCAACGCCAACAAAAAGAGCGTCATCGCCGCCGCCAAAACCGGCCGCCGATGCCCCAACCCCTCATACACCGAAAGCGCAGAACCAGCTTCTTCACGCCCAGGCGTCTGCGCCGAAATAACTGCGGCGACTGCAAACGCGCCAAGATTCATAAACGTATACGCAGCGAGATAATAAATCGCGTACCGTAAACCTTGCGATGTCATCCCCGCAAGCGCCGTAAGAATATAACCAACCTGCGCAATACCAGAATATGCCAGCAATCGCTTAAGGTCGCGCTGCGCAAGCATCCCAACGTTCCCAACAATCATCGAAATAGCCGCAATAATCCATACGGGCAGCAACAGTTTCGAACCGATCCCAACCGGCAACGCAGCATAGATCAATCGCGCAAACACCGCGAGCACACCCGCTTTGGTTGCCACCGACATAAACGCCGTAACCGGAATTGGTGCACCCTCGTACACATCGGGCGACCACGTATGAAACGGCACCAAACTCAACTTAAACGCAATCCCGATAAAAAACATGCACGATCCCATCCAAAACAACGGGTTCGCACTCAATGCGGGATTCACGAAATCCTTGAGCATCACGCTGCCGGTAGCTCCGAACAACAGCCCCATCCCGAAGAGCAGAAATGCCGATGCAGTCGACGATAAAACAAGATATTTCAGTGCCGATTCCCGCGCACTCGCACGATCGGCAAGCCCGCACAAACAATACAACGCAAGCGAGAGCAACTCCAGGCCTAGGAAAATCGTCATGAGATTCGCCGCACCGGCCATCAGTAGAGCACCCGTTGCGCTCCATGACATTAGTGCAACCACCCCTGCAATGCGATCTTCTCGTCCGATCGCTCCGTAAAGCACGAGCGAACCCGCTAACGCCGCAAGAACAATCTCTTCGAAAACGGTGGTGAATCCGCCGGTAAGGAAGCCGCCGAAGAATGCATCGTACGGATGCCCATACTGTTTAGCCACAAAGACACCGGCAACAAGCGCACCGATCACTCCAAGAACGATCGCTACGTACCGCTTCACGTGCGTCCGCGCGACCAAATCCGCCAGCAACACCACCAACGCCGTAATCGCGGGGATAAATGCCGGAATTACTGCATTCCAATCGCTCTGCGTAAACGGAATAGTCATCGCAACCCCCCAATTCCAATAAGGACAAGCGCAGTGAGCAGCGGTGCGATCGCGAGGCCTTCGATAAACGTGAGATCGCTACGTTGCGGTAAGCCGGGAACCTCGGGTCCGTTCATAATACCTTGGAAAAGCCGCAACATGTACGCGGCCGCGATAACGATCGGAATGAGCGCAACGATCGTCGCCCAAATAAGACCGGCTTTAAAAACACCGGTAAGGATAACAATCTCACCGACAAAACCGCCGAGCCCCGGCAACCCAAGAGCCGCCAAAGCGGCTATACACAACGCACCGGCAAGTTTAGGATTTACATAGCCCAAACCGCCAAGCTGGCTGAGCGTTCGCGTGCCTTCACGCTGTTCGATATATCCGATCAGCAAGAACAGCGCCGCACTAAAGAACCCGTGCGCCACGATGTAGATAACGGCACCCTGCAGTGCGATCGCATTAAACGAGAAAATCGCAACGAGAATGAGCCCCAAATGCGAGAGCGAGGAATATGCAACAATGCGCTTCACATCGTTTTGCACAAGCGCGACCACCGCACCATAGATCAGCGAGATTGCGCCGAGCGCAATGAACCAGCCGGCATACTGCTTCATATAATCCGGCAAGAACGTGGCGCAAATGACGATAAATCCGTAGAGCCCAGCTTTCGATTGTACGGCGCTTACAACCGAGACCATCGGCGCGGGCGTCCCCGCATACGTTGCGGGCATCCACGTATGGAACGGCCAGACCGGTGTTTTCACTAAGAATGCGAAGGCGAAACCGAAGAAAATCCACGGCGCCCAGCTGCCGACGATATGCGCATTGCCTCCGATTACATCGGTCGAACCGTTAATCACGCCGAATGCCGCGGTTGCGAAAAGCAGTGTCAGACCCCCGGCAAAATTATATAGGAAATAGCGCCACGCGGTTTCGGGATGCTCTCCCCAATGAACGAGCGTAAAAAACACCGGCAGCAGCATGAGATCCCAGCCCAGCGCAAATACGAGCAGGTCCCTGGCGAGGAAAACCGCCAGCATCGAGGATTCAAGCAGCAAGATCAATGCGATCATGTTCCGTTGTTCGCGCACATTCGTACCGATAATCGCGCTAAACGTGGTTATCGCAAGCAGCAAAACGATCCAGAACGAGACCGGAGTAGCGCCAAAATGGAACGCCGCATCGAACGGCCTTGAGAGCCAATGAATCCGTACCTCATCCGTTCGCGTCAGATAGGCCAACACGACCGTCGCTGCGGCAACAAGCGTACCAATCGCTTTCGAAATCTGGGTGTCGGTGCGAGGCAACAGGAAGAGCAACGCGCCTGCGATCAAGGGCAACAGAATGAGCGTTAACAGCATTTAGCGAGCCCCCGCGAATGCATAATATGCGAGAAAAAGTGCAGCACCTAAAACCAAAAGCAGAGCGTACGAACGCACGAGCCCATTTTGCAGTAAACGCGCTAACCCGCCTAACCGGCCGGCAGTGCCTGCAACGCCGCGAACCGCACCATCGAGCACGAGCGGATCGACAAACCGGCTGAACAACGAGCCTAGTGCTTGCGATGTACGAACGAACACCGCATCGAGAATCACGTCGATATAAAAAGCATTCACAAGAATCCCCGGCATCCGCGTCGCCTCTCGTTCTAAACGTTCGGCCGCATTATGCAACGCAGCTTTCGAACCGTATCGCACCCAAGCGACCGCAAATCCAAGCACGACAAGCGCGAGTACGATCAACGTTGTGAGCCCCTCCGATATCGCGGGTACGTTCGCAGCCGGAAGCTGCGTCGCCGGAAACTGCGTCGCAAAGAAATGCGCCCAGGCAGAATTCTCTCCGCCGAATAACAACCAGCCGGCTACCACCGACGGCACAATGAGAATTGCAACGGGAACAACCATCTGCCAACCGCTGCCGTGTGGATGATCGACGTCACCACGATACTCACCAAGAAATGTTACAAACAGCATCCGGAACATGTAGTACGCCGTAATCCCTGCCGTAAGAATCCCAACAGCGTAGAGCCAGGGATGCCCATGCTCCAACGCGCCGTAAATCACTTGATCCTTACTAAAGAATCCGCTCAAACCCGGCACGCCGCAAATCGCCAGCACACCTATGAGCATCGCCCAAAAGGCAAACGGTAACTTCTTCGCAAGCCCGCCCATTTTACGTACATCCTGTTCGTTCGCAAGCGCGTGAATAATCAAACCCGAACCAAGAAAGAGCTGTGCTTTGAAAAACGCATGCGTGAAAAAATGCGCGACCCCACCTTCATACGCGCCCACCCCAACGCCCATAATCATATAACCGATCTGCGACATCGTTGAATAGGCGAGAATCCGTTTGATATCCCATTGCGCCATCCCGAGAATCGCACCCACGAGCGCCGTTACACCGCCTATCGTGCCAACCAGCAACTGCGCTTGCGGCGAGTGATTCCACAATGGTGCGCACCGTGCGATGAGATAGACACCGGCGGTAACCATCGTCGCGGCATGGATGAGAGCAGAGACGGGGGTCGGGCCCTCCATCGCGTCCGGTAACCAGGTATGCAACGGAACCTGCGCCGATTTTGCCGCCGCACCGATAAACAAACACACGCATACGGCGAGTAACGCACCAGTGCCAAGCGCGCCAACGTGCGAGAAGACATCTGCAAAGCTCAACGATCCGGTGAAAGCAAACAGAATAAAGATCGCCAGCATAATTCCGACATCGCCGGCAACGTTGATAACAAATGCCTTACGAGCCGCCGCAACCGCCGTCGGCCGCTCGAACCAAAACCCGATCAAGAAATACGATGCAAGCCCAACCAAACCCCAACCAACGAGCAATCCAACAAAATTATCGGAGAGTACCAGCGTAAGCATCGCAAACACAAAGAAATTCATGTAAGCGAAGAACCGTGCATAAGCACGATCGCCTTCCATGTATCCCATTGAGTACACGTGGATTAAAAAGCCTACCCCGGTAATGATAAAGGTCCAGAGCAACGATAACGGGTCGAGCTGCAATCCGAACGTAAAACCGGGCATCCACGAAAATAACGCTTGATGCAATCCCGCCGAACCCGCCTGCCACAGCATAAGCGTCAGCACAAACGGCACGCCAATCGCAAGCGAGGCGAGCCAGCCCGCAGCCGCTTTAAGTTGGGGGCCTAAAAACCAGCAAAGGATCGCGCCGAAAAGCGGCAGCAACCAGAGCGCAAGCATCATCCTTGCAAACTCCTCACATCATCGACATCGACGTTCTTCGCCGCGCGGAAGACCGTCACGACGATTGCAAGCCCGATCGCCGCTTCAGCCGCAGCAACGGTTATCACCAGGAACGCGAAAATTTGCCCGGCGTTATTCGCCCAGGCTTTTGCAAACGAAAGAAATAGCAGATTCGCCGCATTCCACATCAATTCGATCGACATCAGGATAATCAACGGATTGCGGCGGAGCAACACTCCTGCGACGCCGATGAAAAAGATTACCGACGATAAGAACACGTAATTAATAATCGCGACAGGTAACTCGCCGGTCATTCTTCTCCTCCCCGCAAGATCGCCTCGCGTGCATCGCGCCGCACCTGCATTTCGCGCCGGCGCGACGGCATATACGGCGTTTGATCGCCCGCAAGCAAAATAACGCCGATCACCGCGACCATTAAGATAAACGCCGTGATTTCAAATGGCAGCAAATGCACGGTAAAGAGGGCCTTCCCGAAATCCGCCACGCTCCCGAACGCATTCGCAGTGCCAGCGACACCCACCGCGTTAGCAATAGGAGTAGTGGGCGCTCCGGACGGTATCCGCCCCACGGCAACAATCGTGATGATGCACGTAACAAATACGAGCGCCGCTGCAGGGATCGTCGCCCAGGGCATTCTGTTCGGCCCGAGGGAAAACGGCGCTACACCGCTGCTTAAGAGGGCGATAACAAATAAGAATAACACCAAAATTGCGCCGCTGTACACAATGATCTGCACGACGCCTAAAAATTCCGCCGAGAGTGTAATATACATCGCTGCGAGCGCACTGAAATGGACGAGCAAGCCTATAACGCTGTATACCGGTTTACGCCCGGTCACCGTCCATACCGCACTCAGAACGAGTACGAGGCTCATCCCTAAAAAGCCGATCCCCGCCGGATTCAAAGGTATCATCCGGCCAGCCCTCGCCGCTGCGTTTTCAATACCTCACCACGCCAGGTCGCCGAATAACCTTCGCCAATGTTCGTCGTCGATTTTACTTCTGCAACCTCGCCGAGATCGGCGGGGATTCCGCCCGGCCGCTCGTCCGGCGGCATCCCAACACCCGCTTCAGGCGGCACGAGCAGGCGATCTTTCGAATACACGAACGAACCACGCCGGTAATCCGACATTTCAAACCGCGGCGTCAACACGATAGCATCGGTCGGGCACGCCTCTTCACACATTCCGCAAAAGATGCAGCGTAACTCATCGATTTCATAGCGGGCGGCGTAACGCTCTCCGGGCGAACGCCGGTCGTCGGGTGCGTTCTCCGCACCGATCACCGTGATGGCATTTGCCGGACACGCACTCGAACACAACTCGCAGCCGATGCAACGCTCTTTGGCATCCGCATACCGGCGCAACTCATGCAATCCATGAAAACGCGGCGCGTGCTGCTTCTTTACCGAAGGATATTCAATCGTTGGCCGGCGACGGAACATAAATTGAAAGGTAATCCAAAGCCCCTTGAGGACCGCCGTAAGATTATAAAGACGCTTGCGACTCATGCTATCCTCGCACCGAGACGATGATTGCGGTTACGATGAGATTCAACGTTGCCACCGGCAAAAGCACCTTCCATCCGAACGCCATAAGTCGATCGTAGCGGAAACGCGGCAGCGTAGCACGGATCCACATATAGAAGAACATGAACGCGCCGACTTTGAGAATGAACCACACGATGCCAGGCACGATCGTCAGGCCAATTGGAGCGTTCCATCCACCTAGGAAGAGCAGCGTTGCGATGCATGAGACGGTTAACATATTCACGTATTCGGCGATGAAAAACAACCCGAACCGCAAGCCGGAATATTCGGTGTGGAATCCGGCGACGAGTTCAGTTTCAGCTTCAACAAGATCGAACGGCGTGCGATTCGTCTCCGCAATCGCGGTAATCGTATACAGCAAAAACCCGATGATTTGCGGGCCGATAAACCACCAGCGCGCCTGCGCGTGAACGATCCCGTCAAGCGAGGTTGTGCCGGCTAGAATCAACACGCCTACAAACGACATCGTCATCGTGAGTTCATACGAAATCATTTGCGCCGTCGCGCGCACGGAGCCGAGCAGTGGATACTTCGATCCGGAAGCCCAGCCGCCGAGCGAGATGCCGTAAATCCCGATCGACGAGATCGCCATCAACACGAGAATCCCGGCATTCACATTTCCAACCGCCCACAGCCCACTCGAGGATTCCCCGAACGGTATCACCGCATATACGGCAAATGCGGTAAACAGCGAAATAAACGGCGCGAGACGATAGATGAACGGATCCGCCGTTTTCGGCGTAAGGTCTTCTTTTAAAATCAACTTTGCCGCATCCGCCGCCGGCTGCAACAATCCCCACGGGCCAACGCGATTCGGCCCTGGCCGTAGCTGCATCCAGCCGAGCACTTTACGCTCGAACAGCATCGCGTACGCGAACGTGGTAATCACCACAAACGCAAGCACGAACGATTTGATGAGAATAAAACCCCACACCGGAGCGGTCAAAAACGTCAGGACGGAGTTCATGATGGAATTCATGCCCGTACCTGCGCAAGCATCGGATCGTGCGCGAGGGTACCCCCACCGTCGAAAAGCTTCCGCTGTTTACGCGAACCATTAAGTATCGCATCAGCGAAAACGTTTCCAGGCTTCGGCGCAAGAGCCGGATCACCGAAAGTGAAAAGTGATTTCTCGGCCCCGCGTAAAGCAACAGTACGATCGAGCGATTCCGCGGAAGGCAGCGTTACTCCGAGCTGCTCGGCTAACCCAACGAGCATCTCACCATCGGAAAGGACACCTTCCGGAGCTTCCAACGATTGATTCACTTTCAACGGATCGCCGGTAAGGTTTAAACTCCGTCCACTCTTTTCAAACGCACCCTTGGCCGGAAGAATCAAGGTTGCAAGCTTCGCCGTCTCCGTCATGAACAATTCACTAACCACCAGAAACGGAACATTCTCTAAAGCAGTACGCACCGGATTGTCCGCTCCACCGTCCTTTGCCGCTGGATGATTGCGCACCGGATTAGCACTAAAAACCGAAAGCACACCCATCTTCCCGTCAAGCGCCCCCTGCAACATCTCCTCCATCGCCAACCCACCATCGGGCAATAAGCCCATTGCTTCGGCACCGCGCGCGTTTGCCTGCTCGCCAACGATGTACGTCTTCACACGACACGATGAAAACGCTTCGAGGACACCTCGTGCTAAGCGAACGTCAACACCATCCCAAATAACCGCGATGTTTTGCGCATTCACTGGAACGGCAGCCCGCACGGCCGCGAGATCATTGCCGCGCACGATTTTCGTGCCATTGCGAAGAGCAGCTTTCCGAATCCATAAATCTAGAACAGGGGCAAGCTCGCCAGTATCGCTTCCCAACACGACAATCGCCTCAAGTTTCTCCACCTCTAACGCAATAATCGGATCGCTCCCGGCTGGGATTGCCTGCCGCTGCGCGCCTGTACGCCAATCGATATTATTCACGTGAATCTCTCGGAACACGTGTTGCAGCAGAAACGCTTCTTCATTGAGCAAACGCCCCCCGCCGATCACGCCCACGCTCTGCGTGCCATTTTTTGCGATCGCATCACGAATGGCCTTAGCCCACAACGCAAATGCATCATCCCAAGAAATCTGCACGAACTCGCCATCGCGCTTATACAGCGGCTGCGTTATCCGATCGGCCGAAGAATAGAACCCGATATTATAACGCCCGCGATCGCACAGCCAGCCATCGGAAATATCGTTGTCCTCTTCCACCGACATGGTACGGACGGCGTTGCCGTATCGTACATCGCTAAATTGCTGGCATCCAACCGAACATAGCATACAGGTAGTCTGCGTGCGATTCAAATCCCACGGCCGCGATTTAAAGCGATACGTTTTCGAGGTAAGTGCGCCGACCGGGCAAATCTCCGTAACATTCCCGGTGAAGTTATGCGAGTACGCCTCGCCTGTAGCCGTAGCGATAATATCCTTATGCCCGCGATCTTTTACGACGAGCTGCCGCTCTTGTGCGATAATATCATCGAATCGAACGCAGCGTTGGCAGACGATACACCGTTCCTCATCGAGCACGATCGTCGGACCGAGATCGACGGCCTTGGGTTTATT
>Ga0206908_1103_pt1 | contig 15251 bp, 12 predicted proteins | sample Alteio_BWOrgHeat_78_FD_152979 | JGI IMG/M metagenome (GOLD analysis project Ga0206908, IMG submission 152979) | Enriched cells from forest soil in Barre Woods Harvard Forest LTER site, Petersham, Massachusetts, United States -... | ecosystem: Environmental > Terrestrial > Soil > Temperate forest >... | reverse complement strand
GGTATGCGGATCGACCTGAATGGACTGACGATTCTGCTCATCTCCGGCACCGCGTCGATCGATGAGCACGGACAGAGCGTTCACATCGGAGACTTCCGAGCGCAGTTGCGCCGCACCTACGACAACATCACCGGGCTGCTGGAGAGCGAAGGCTGTACTTGGAAGGACATCGTGCGCACGTCGTGCTATCTGCGCGACATTGACCGCGACTATGACGTATTCAACGCGGAGCGCACCAAGTTCTTCCAGGAGCAGGGGCTTGATCCGCTGCCGGCTTCGACAGGAATCCAGGCACACCTCTGCCGTCCCGAACTGCTGATCGAGATCGAGGCCATCGCCATGTTCCTGACGAAAAACAAACAGGAGTAAGACCGTGAATCGCAAGGCATGGATGTTGGTTGCGGGATGCGCTCTGCTTGCCGTAAGCGCGCCGGCCCAGGATGCCCCGGGGTCCCCAGCGACAGGTCTTGGTCGCTGGGGTGGTGAGGCGCACGTGTGTTCATGCGGCGCGCATCCTCCCGGGCCGCCACGGGATCGCGAGGTGACTCCCTACGCGGGCGAACCCGCAGACCTGAGTCCCTATGCGAAGTTCGCTGCCCCCTACGATCTCAACTACACGCATCCGAACATCTATTCGGGCGCCGGGCGCGATGTGCCCGAGCCGAAAGATGTCACCGAGGTCCGCATCGGATTCTTCGGTCCCATCGACCACAACCCCGACCAGGTATTCGGACTGCGCATGCTGCACGGTGCGCAGCTCGCGGTCGAGGAATGGAATGCGAGCGGCGGTTACGGTGGAAAGCCCTTCCGCCTCATGCTCCACAACGACTACGACAACTGGCAGGCCAAGGCCGTATACGGCGACGACCGGCCAACCGATCCGGCGATATGGGGTTCGGCGTCGAATGAGACGGTCAAGATGGTGTATGACGATCAGGACTGGGCGATCTTCGGGTCCATCAGTTCCGAGTCGACACACATCGCGATTCGCGTGGCCTTGCGAGCGGAGATTCCGGTGGTGAATTCCGCTTCAACCGACCCCACAATTCCGGAGACATACATCCCGTGGTACTTCACTGATCTGCAGGATGACCGCGTACAGTGCCTGACGCTGGCACGGCAGATCTTCACAGAACTGGGGCTGAAGCGGGTTGCGATTCTTCGCATCAACAACCGGTACGGCCGCTTCGGCGTGATCAAACTGCGCGATGCTGCACGCAGGCTCGGTCACCCAATCGTGATCGAGCAGAAATTCCTTCCCGGCGACACCGACTTCACGCGCGCACTCAAGGTGATTCAGTCCTCACGTGCGGATGCGATTGTCTTGTGGGCTGACGAGATTCCCACCGCAAACATCCTCAAGCAGATGCGTGCGCTGGGCATGAAACAGCGCGTGTTCGGCTCATACCGAACCATCGGCCCGGAACTGCTGGCCGAAGCCGGCGATGCCGCCGAGGGGTTTGAAGCGGTGTTTCCGTATGACCCGACGAGGAACGATCCAAAATGGATTGCATTCGGGCAGAGATTTGAAGCGCGTTTCCATGAGCCCCCCGAACAGTTTGCATCTCTTGCCTACGACGCGATGAACGCGCTGTTGGAGTCGATTTGTAAAGCGGGGCTGAATCGCGCACGCATTCATGACGCTCTGGCAAACATCGAGAGCTATGACGGCGTGACCGCGCACATGGCCTTCGATCCGAATCAGAAGAACATTGCCCCGATGTATCTGGCGACCGTGCACAATGGCGCGATTTCCTACCGGCTGGCAACGATGGAGAAGGAGCCATCGCCTGCGCAGCTTGGAATAGCATCGGCGCCGCATGCGCAGGTTCCGTATGCGCGTGTGGGCGAGGACGGAGTGAGTTACTCCGGACCAGACCGGACGGACGGGAACGCGGGTCAAGTGCGCATAGTGCTGTTCGGCGCGCAGGCCAGTGAAGCGGCACAATCGCCTGACGTGCAAAAGGCGTTGTCTTCTGCAAGTGGCGCGGGCTCGTGGAAGCTGCTGCCCATCGATAGCCGGCAGAACTGGGGCGCGACATCTACCCAGCTTGTGCATGCACTGATGGACGAACACGCACTGGCAATTGTGGCGCTCGATCGCGACGCGGCGCACCTGGCTGAACAGCTCGCTCTGAAAGCGTTTGTCCCCGTGATTGCCGTCAGCGACGACAAAGCGCTGACATCGACGAATGTGCCGTGGATCTTCAGGATGCCGTCGGGGACCACGCCCTCAACAGCCATTCAACTGCTGCAAACTGCAGTCGCGCAAAGCGGCGCAAATCCGCAACGTCTCCGCGACGTGCTGGCTTCCGGAGCATCCCTGGCAGGCGTGGCATTCCGGTCCACCGGCGAGCCCGCCATCCCATAGCGGCGATCTTCACCAAAGCAAGAAGGGCAGCCCGGTCGGGCTGCCCTTCTTGGTTGGAGTGATATTGCGAACTACGGCAGGTAGTAGCGGAACGAGGTCCAGAACATATTATCGATGCCCTTGGCGCTCACGCCCGTGACATCAGACCAGCCCTGGCGGTCCGCATACCCGTACTGAATGCTCTGACGCAGGCGGCCATGCTCGCCCTTGTAGAAGTCATACCAGTAGCCGACGGTGAGTTCCTGCACGTCCTTGGTTTGGTCTCCGCAAGAGCCGCCGGGATAGTAGCCGGTGGAGCCGCCGCTGAATCCCGGACTGGCGAGGGTGAGGCAACCTGCGTTGCTGCCCTTGCGCGATCCGTAACCAACGGCAGCCGCCGAAGGCTTACCCCAGTGTCCGCCCCAGGTTCCACCGGCAGCGATCTGGTCCGAAGTCGGCTTCGCCGTGCATTCAGAAGCAGACGTAAAGCCCGTCGGGCAGAAGGTGGCAGTCGGAGATCCCAGAGTGGTGGCGTTGCTGCGGGCCCAGTCGTTACGGCCGGCATAGTCGATGCCGTAGTTACCATAGATAACCAGGCGGGGCGTCGCGTTGACCTCGAGCGTAGCCAATCCAGATGCGTTGTGCAGCGGAGAGAGTCCACCCCAGTAGTTTGCCGTAACGTCAGACAGCGTCGAGTTGCCGTATCGGCCCAAACCCGCGCCATACATGCCCTTGGCGCCCAAGCTCACCATCTTGCCGAGTGGAACACGGGCGCTGGCCGCGAATCCGCCCAGCGGAATCGTGTTGGTGAAATTGCCGTCCGCGGTTGCCTTGGCGGTAACGGCTTTGCCGGTGACAACATCTGTCTGGCCGCCGAATTTGAGGGCGTCAGTCGTCACGCCCGGAAAGACGGTTTCATGCGCGTAACGGCCGATGGCGATGAGTTCGTAGTGTCCAAGGCCTGGGTCGATCGCCGCCTTGACAATTAGGTCAGGCGCGGCATTGAACGAATAGTTGGCGATATTGGTGTTTGCCACAACAGTGTTGTAGACCGGCGCGAACGACGTGGTTCCTGGAACGTTGATGTAGTTCTGAACGTAGGTCGTGGTCGCGCTGGCGCTGATGGCGGCATTGTAGTTTCCGCCGTTGTTGCCGGCGCCGCCCAGAATCGCATACGGCGTATTGCCGGCGAGCGAGGTCGTGTAGAGGATCTGCGGATTCTCCGCCGCGAGACCGACGGCGAATTTATTCCAGCTCTTTGTCACGCGGAAGCCATATTGCCGCGTCCAAACAAAGCCCACCACGTAGTTCGGGTCGATGGTCTGCGGCGTCATGATGTCGCCGGACAGATTCGAGAGCCCCTTCTTGTCTTCTGTAGCCAGCGACCACATCTGTCCGCCAGTGAATGCCCAGCCATTGTTCAGCGCGGCCTGACCCCAGATCACGCGCTGGCGGAGGACGTAGCTGTTTGACTGGTTGTTGTTGGAGGTAATGCCGGTGCCCAGCCAGTCAGCCTCGTAGTAGCCGCGCAACGTGCCCCAGCTCGGCTTTCCTTCCACCATCATGCTCACGCGCGACTGGCGAGCGCTGCCGTAGAACTCCGACAGCTTGTAGGCGTCGGCTTCCTCATAGGGCAATGCGTTGAAAGCGGTGGGAATGTCGCCGCCCGTGGCATGCTGACGCCACACCGTTTCAGCCGCGACGAACCCGCCTGGAGTGATGGCCACGCCCTTGTAGTGCAGCGAATTGGGGCTGCTTATCTCCTTCCGGATCTTCGCATTCTCATCGGAAACCGTGATGGCCAGCGACGAAGCGTTTGCCTTCAGATCTGTGACCGTGGACTGCAGCGAATTCACCGCGGTCTGGTTCTCCATCACGGCCTGCTGCTGGCTGGTTGCGGCCTCCTGCGCGCGGGCTGCCGCAGCCTGCGCGTCAGCCGCCTGCTGTTGAGCCTGCCTCAGCGCCGCATCCTTGGCAGCCAGATCGGACTTCAGAGCGTTGATCTGGCTCTGCATGTCCTGGCGCAGGGCCTGGATCTGATCTTCAACCGTGGGCCCCTTGGGAGCAGCTTTTTTGTGTGATTTCTTGGCGGGCGGTGTGGCATCGCTCGCGAACGACGACGTGCCGGCAACGCAGGCTGCCAGTACAAGCGCGGCAGCCGCCTTGAGACGTGAGTTCATTTGGCCTCTCTTCTCCGTCATTTCTGTAGTGATCAAGCGCGCCCGCTCCCAGTGCGGACGCAATAGTTTCTATGCCTGGGCGTGCCGCAACAACCTACGCGAAGCCTCGGCACAGGCAGATCTGGTGCCTGGAAATCAGCATGGTAAAGCGCATTATCCTGGCGGTTCCGAAACAAAGCTTCGCAGACCTAGATGAATATTTGACGAATTTACATACTTTTAATCACGCCAAATACAGGACTTAAGCTGACTCATGCCTCCCGCGGCCAATAATTCACACGCCATTCACATTTGCATAACTGACAGCTTTGCCCGGCGCTATCTGGAGGCCGATCCGGCTCCCGCGCTCAGCAAGTTAGCCAGCAGCCGATAGCCACCCGGCACTAACTCGGGGAGTTGCCGGTAGAGCGCGTACGCGACATATATGTAGGTTCCCTTGCACGGATGTGCGACCAACAGTCCGCCGCGCTGCGGGTCCTGCCCTTCATCGGCAGTCTCGGTAAGCGGCGTGTATCCCGCATCCCAGGTGCTCATGAATGAGTGGCCGCGCTCTTCAACCCACCCGTCAAAATCCGCCGGCGTGATCGCGTTGGGGGATGTGAGAACCGGATTCGCCTGGTTGAGCAGCTTGACCGGTGAGTCCTCACTCACCACCCGTTCTGGACTCCGGCCCAGCGAGAGCGGTAGCGGTGCGGGAAACGTCGCGCTTTGATATTGGACGATCAGCGTGCCGCCATTTCGCACAAACTCATCAAGCCGCGGTTCAGCGGCAGTCAGTTCCGGGCGGGTCGAGTAGGCGCGAATCCCGATGACGATAACGTTCCACGCGGACAGGTCGGCGGAAGCCAGTTCGCCGGCGCTGAGCAGGTGCGGAGTCATGCCCATCGCTTCAATCGCTTCCGGAACCAGGTCGCCCGGCCCCATGACGTAGCCAATGCGAAGGCCGGACGCGAGCTTCACATCCACGCGACGCGTCTTGAACACGGCATCGCGGTACATGTTGTAGGAGCCTAGTCCCATGTAGCCGACGCTGCGCCAGCCGCTCTCATACTCGTGTCCGCCGGAACGCGCAACCGCTTTCACATCGAATGTGCCGTCGGCGTTGGCGTGACCATCATTCGGGCGCACTGAAAACACGATCGGCTCAGTGTCCCCGGCGGCGGTGCGATGAAATTGCGCCTCGGCAGGATCGGCATGCCAGCCGTCCGGCACTGTGAGCCTTACAGTGCCATCTGCCGCTGCCTGTGAGTGAATCGTGACCTTGACCGGAAGCGCGCCGCCGTCCAGCGGCAGGATGCGCGCTTCGGGCGTTACGCTCACTCCGATTGCCGGCGACAGGATCAGCGGCTCATAGTACCCGCCGTGGCCCGTGACGCGCTGCAGTGTCTGCACCACTTCGGCAACGCGAATCGGCACGCCGTCGAACGTGAACTCGACATGGGCGCCCACCGGCCATGGCGCAAACGAGCGCTCGCGCCACGCCTCGTTGCTCACGTCGTAGTACGGCTGCTCGATCGATGGCCGGGTGAAAAACGGCTGCGTGGGGCGCGCGTTCTCCGGCGCCTTCAGCTTGAAGACGGCGTCGGAATAAGGCGCCGTGCCCGATGTGCTGAGCGGATCGCCCTGCTGCCATGATTGGCCGCTGTCGGTCTCGAAAGAAATCCTGGTGACATGAACGTCCGTTGAGCTTGCCGCTGTGTGAACCCTCACGTTGAACTCTTCGCCCGGAGAAACCGTGTCCGGCGTCTCATCGGCAGAGTTGCCGCGGAACCCGCCGCCCTGCACCTTGGAGTCTTTCGTTCGAAACGCGACAACGTCGATGCCAAGCAGTTCCTTGAGCGCGTCCTGGAATTCGCCGAGCTTGGCGTCCAGTTCAAAGAGCAGGCTTGCTTTCGCACCCGCGCTCAGCGCGCCATCCTCCTGCAAGCGTTTCCGCAGGTCGAGCACCGCCGCATAGACAGGCGCAAGCTGATGAGCAGCTTGGATACCGCTTTTATCGTTTCGATCGGAATCGAACGGTGCAAGCCTGGCACTGAGTTCCTTCAGGCTGTCGATCAGCCACGACGGTGGATTCGCCCCCGCAAGCCGTGCCAGTGCCCCGACAGTCGTGTCGATATTCACTTTAGAGTTGTGAAACAGATCGCCCGAGTCCGCGCTCGCCTTCGACGCTGCCGCCGGCGCAACAGCCCACAGGTGATAATTCGCCGCTCCGGGATCGCTGAGCGTAGGGTTGGCTCCGCCGTTCTGCGATCTCTGCTCGCCCCATCCCTGCCGCGCGATTTGCGTACAGCTGCGGCCCAGAAGGGCGTCGCGGTTGCCGACCTCGATCGTAGCGTCGGTAGACAGGCCGCCTTTCACGATCTCCCCCGTCACGTAATTGCGGAACTCCGCGGGCGCCCACTTTCCGGTGGCATAGTCGAACATCATGCCTTTTTCATTGATGGGTGCAAAGGGAACCATGCCATAGACGGCAAGCGGCTGCCATGGCTGCAGTCCGTCCTTCAACTGCTCGGGAAAGACCCTTGGATCGCCGGCAGCTTTAAATACCTCCTGCGCGATCTCGCCCGAAACCTGGTGCTGGCCGTGTCCGTCGCTCACCGCGCCCACAAACGTCGCGACAACCACCTGCGGCCTCTCACGGCGGACGGCAAGCACCGCGTCATAGAGAACGCGGTCGTGTCCCCATCGCGCGAAGGCTTCCTGCTGCGTCTTCGAGAACCCGAAGTCGGCCTCGGTGCCCCACAGTTGCTTCACGCCGTAGTACCTGTCGGCCTCCAGTAGTTCGTTCGTGCGGATCAGGCCCAGCGCATCGTAGGTATCGCCTGACATCACGTTCTGGCCGCCTTCGCCGCGTGTCAGCGTGAACAGCGTGCAGCGCGCTCCAAGGCCGCGGCTCAGGTAAGTCAGCAGGGGGCCGTCTTCGTCGTCAGGGTGCGCCACGATCATCATCACGCTGGCGGTGGTGTGCAGCCGCCGCAGCGCCTGTTCCAGCGCACTCGCGCCACGGTCTTCCGGCAGCGGCAAAGCGATCGACGTTGGCTCCCCAGGCGACACCGCGGACGGGTCTGGAGCCTGTGCCAGCGCGCCGATCCGTAGAAACGTGCCGAGAAGAATAGCGGTGACGAGTCCCGAAACGATCCGTGACTCCGCAGACTTGATTGCCTTCGCGCCCATGAACATAACTGGGCTCAGTGTACAATCCGCCAGAGAACCCGAGGAACTTCGCGCGTGCATCCATCCTCTTCTGCGCCTGATCAGACAGCACATCTCGAGCGACGCATAGGCCTTCGTTCCGCGGTCCTCTTCAACATGCTGGAGATGATCGGCGTCGGTCCCTTCATCACGCTGCCGCTGGTGATCGCCGCCGCAGGATATCGTCTATCGGTTTGGGCATGGCTGCTGGGCGCGGCCATCGCGGTCGCTGACGGATTGGTCTGGGCGGAGCTTGGAGCCGCATTTCCGCGTGCCGGCGGATCCTACGCCTTTCTCCGCGAGATCTACGGGCCCGATCGCGCCGGCAACTGGCTCAGCTTCCTCTATGTGTGGCAACTGAGCTTCTCGGCGCCGCTGTCCATCGCCTCCGGATGCATCGGCCTGTCGAGTTTCCTCGCCTGGTTCTGGCCCGCGTTCGATCATGCGCCGTTCGCGTTTCTGCCCCAGCTTCACTACGGAAACTTCGCCGCCGTCGTGGCCTGTCTGCTGGTCACGTGGATGCTCTACCGCCGCCTGAGCATCGTTACGGGGCTGGCCTGGATTCTTTTTTCGGGCGTGATGGCGGCGCTTGCCGGCGTCATCGTTTCCGGCTTCGTTCACGCCAGCGCGAACGGCGGCTGGCACATGCCGGCTTCGCCCGGACTCTCCGCTGCGCTTGCCGCCAGCGGGCTGGCGCAGGCCACCCTCATCACCACATACGATTACTGGGGCTACTACAACATCACCTTTCTCGGCAGCGAGGTCCGGCAGCCCGAGAAGACAATCCCCCGCGCGATCCTGCTCTCGGTCCTCTTCGTCTCGGTTCTGTATCTGGTCATGAACCTCGCGGCGCTTCCCGCCGTGCACGATGCCGCGACCCACGCCGCACAGTCTCTGACGCAAACCGGCTCCCGCCTGCAACTGGTAGCCGATATCGCCAGGTCGGCGTTCGGGCAATGGGCTGGCGCACTGGTCGCCGCGCTGGTGATGTGGACTGCCTTCGCGTCGGTCTTCTCACTGCTGCTGGGCTACTCGCGCGTGCCCTACGCCGCCGCGCGCAACGGCAACTATTTCAAGTTCCTTGACGCGGTTCACCCAAAGCACCACATCCCGCACCGCTCCCTGGTCGCGCTGGGAGTAGTGGCGGCGTGCTTCTGCTTCCTTTCCCTCTCGCAGGTCATCACCATGCTGGTCGTCACCCGCATTCTGCTGCAGTTTCTCCTGCAACAGGTGGGAGTGATCCTGCTCCGTGTGCAGCGGCCGGATTTGCCGCGGCCCTTCCGCATCCCTCTTTATCCCCTCCCGCCGCTCGCCGCCATGGCCGGCTTCATCTACCTCCTGATCTATCGTCCTCATGCGCTGATGGGGTTCGCGGTCGCTGCGGGAATCGGGATATCGGGCACCGTCATTTATCTGGTTCGCGCAAGGGGACTTGGAGAGTGGCCGTTCCAGAGCCGCAAGCCGCCTGCGCCGGTTGATGAGCTCGACAGCGAAAACCCGCCGCGGTGACAAATCCGAACCCAAGTCTCATGCGTAGGTGTCTAATAGAAACGGAAATTCCCCTCGAGGTCGCCCATGCTGATCCGTAAGCCGTCTGACATTCCTTCTTCCCTGATCACCCCCAGAGGCCAGTACATAAACCGCCGCCGGTTCCTGCGCGACGCCGTGGCTGGCGGAGTAGCGGCCGGCGCGGCCATTGCGGGCGTCGACCGTCTCAGCGAACTCATCGCGCCCAGCGTGCGCGCCTTTGCCGACACCAAGCTGCAGACCGTGAAGAGCCCGCTCACCACCACCGGCGAGCAGCTCACCAGCCTCGAAGACATCACTCACTACAACAACTATTACGAGTTCGGCGTAGAGAAAGACATGCCGGCCAAGAACGCCGGAGTTCTGCCGACGCGCCCGTGGACCGTGCAGGTCGATGGCCTCGTCAAGAAGCCGAAGACCTTCGACATCGACACACTGCTGAAGCTGCGGCCCCTGGAGGAACGCGTCTACCGGCACCGCTGCGTTGAGGCGTGGAGCATGGTGATTCCGTGGGTGGGCTATTCGCTTTCGGAGTTCATCAAGCAGTGCGATCCCCTCAGCACCGCGAAATACGTGCAGTTCCTTTCGTTCTATGACAAGAAGATCGACAAGTGGGGAACGTCGGAAACCTCGATCTTCTGGCCGTACTCCGAGGGGCTGCGCATGGACGAGGCGATGCAACCGCTGACGCTGCTCGCCTTCGGCCTCTACGGCGACGTGCTGCCGAATCAGAACGGCGCGCCGGTGCGCATCGTGGTGCCGTGGAAGTACGGCTTCAAGTCCGCCAAGTCGATTGTCACGGTGCGCTTTGTAGATAAGCAGCCCGAGACAACGTGGTATCAGCAGAATCCGCGCGAGTACGGCTTCTACTCGAACGTGAATCCCACTGTGGACCACCCGCGCTGGAGTCAGAAGACCGAACGCCGCATCGGTGTGCCGTTTTACGCGCAGCGCCGCAACACGCTGATGTTCAACGGATACAGCGACCAGGTGGCGTCTCTCTACAACGGCATGGATCTGCGCCGGAACTACTGAGCGAACTGGCACGGAGGCATGCATGAAACCCGGCAACGACGCAGAACAGCAGCTAGCCTCATTCATCGCCAAGTACACGCCCGCGATTGCCGCGCAGGCATTTGAGATTCGCGCCCGAATGCGGGCCAAATATCCGAGCGCACTCGAACTGGTGTACGACAATTACAACGCCCTCGCCATCGGTTACTGCCCCGCCGAAAAGACATCCGAAGCCATCTTTTCGATCGCCCTGTTTCCTCGCTGGGTGAGCCTGTTCTTCCTGCAGGCCAACGGACTCCCCGATCCCGACCGCATCCTGAAAGGCACAGGAAACGTTGCGAAGCATGTGGTTCTCAAGTCGGCCGACGACCTCGAGCATCCTTCCGTGCGCGCGTTGATGCACGAAGCGGTGCTGCGCGCGAAGGTCCCGTTCCCTGCGACTGGAACGCATCGCCTGATCATCAAGTCCGTCTCGGAAAATCAACGCCCGCGGCGTCCCGCACAGCAGCCCCAGACCGCAGTCAAGACAGCTCGCCGCGCCGGCGTAGCAACCAGGACGGGTGCCCATCGATGAAGAAATCGACTCTGATTCTGTTGAAGACACTGACCTGGATTGCCTGTCTCTGGCCCTTCGCCGTCCTGGCCTGGGGAGCCGTCAGCAACACCCTTGGCGCCGACCCGACCGCGCACATCGAGCTCACTACCGGCTACACCACGCTGATGCTGCTCACCATCACCCTCGCCATCACGCCGGTGCGGCGCCTTTCACCGCGTCTGGCCTGGATGATCAAGTTCCGCCGGCTGCTCGGCCTCTTCGCCTTCTTCTATGCCAGCGTGCACATGCTCGCGTACGTCGGGCTGTATGCAAATTTCAGCGTGCAGTCCATGCTCGACGACGTCGCCAAGCGGCGTTTCATCACCATGGGAGCCACCGCCTACCTCTTGCTGGTTCCGCTTGCGCTCACGTCGACAAACTGGGCAATCCGCAAGCTGGGCGGCAAACGCTGGAACCTTCTCCATAAGCTGGCCTATGTCGCAGTCATTTGCGGCATCATCCACTACTGGTGGCAGGTCAAAACCGGCGTGCTGCTGCCTCTTCCGTTTACGGTGGTGGTCGCTTTGCTCCTGCTCGCTCGCCCGATCCTGAACTGGCGTCAGCGCCGCAAGGCTCGCCCCGTCACGGTCTGATCGACGAAGCAGCGCAGCGCCCGCAAACTGAATGCCTGACCTGCCGACGAAAAGAACAGAAGTCGTCGCGACTTGATCCCGCATCTAAAATGGCATCATGACCCCTCCTTTGCCGAACCGCCGACGTTCCAAGACGCCCCCGCCTGGCGAAACCGGTCAGGAAGCCCTCTACCTGAAATCCCTGAGCGAGCGTAAAATCCCCGTCACCGTCAAGCTTCGCGACGGCGAGACAGTCAAGGGCTGGATCGAGTATTTCGACGACGGCATGCTTCGCCTCACCCGCGAAGGCAAGCCGAACCTGTTCATCTACAAGCACCAGATCCGCACCATTACGGAAGCCGGCAAGCGCCGCGGCCCCTTCGATAGCGCTTCCGGCGCAGGCGTCGCAGCGGCAGGCGGATCAGGCCTGTGAGCGATTCCGCAACCCAGCTCGAGTGGGTTCCCAAAGCATCTGAGATCGCCCGCGAAGCTGGAGTGCGCCTGCGCGAGTTCCTCGCCGAGGGCGTCGCAACCGAGTACAAAGGCGACGTCGATCTTGTCACCGTTGCCGACCGGACCGTTGAGAAGCTCATCCGCACGCGCCTCGGCGAGGTCTTTCCCAACCACGGCATCTACGGCGAAGAGGGCACCCGCGAGCGCCTCGACCAGCAATACCGCTGGTACGTCGACCCGCTCGACGGCACCACCAATTTCGCCCACGGCATTCCGCACTTTTGTGTCTCCATGGGACTCGAACAGCGCGCGCCGGATCTCGCTCCCGATCAGGACGGAACCATCGTTGCCGGCGTGATCTACAACCCCATGCTCGACGAGCTCTTCACCGCGGAACGCGGGCAGGGTGCACGCCTCAACGGCCGCCCCATCCACGTCTCATCCGTGCCTGATCTCGGCGAGTCGCTCGTCGCCACTGGCTTTCCCAGCCGCAAGCGGCACGACAATCCGAACATCCACTTCTATCAGGAATTCACGCTGCGCTCGCACGGCGTCAGGCGTGCCGGATCGGCGGCGCTGGACCTCGCCTACGTGGCCTGTGGACGCTTCGAGGCCTTCTGGGAGTTCCACCTGAACCCGTGGGATACCTCCGCCGGATTCCTGCTTGTGGAAGAAGCCGGCGGCCGCATCACCGACTTTGCGGGCGGGCCGTTCCAGCTCAACAGCAGGGAAGTGCTGGCTTCCAACGGCATCATCCACGACGAACTCAAGGCAATGTTCGTCGACCTGTTCGCGGGGCGCGACCTCACGCCTATCCCCACTCCGCGCGAGTACGCAGAACTCCGCGCCGCCAGACAGGCAGCAAAGCAGTGACAGCCCGCCGCGAAAACTGACAACTGAAAACTACTACTGTGGCTGCTGCGGCTGTTGCTGTTGTTGCTGCTGCTGATACTGCTGCTGGAGCTGCTGCATCTGCTGCAGGCGTTGCTGCTGCATCATCTGCATCCGCTGCTGCGGGGTCACCGGATCCTGCTGCGGCAGGCCTTGCGGCTGAGACGGGTCCGGCTGCGGTTGCGGCGGAGGCGGGGGCGGCTCTTCCTGCTGCGGCTCTGGCTCTGACACTCCCTCGTCGTCCGGCTGCGCGTCCTGCCCCTGCTGCGGATTGAATGTGCCGCGATTCGGACTGCCCGCTGCACCCGCACCCCGGTGGGCCGTCAGGATCACCTGACGCGGCGTGCCCTGGCCCTGATCGCCCAGCAGCAGAAAGTTGTAATTCGAACCGCGCAGCAGTTGCGACAGCACATCGCGCGCTGTCCCCGGGCCGTAATCGCCAAAGACCCGCTCATCTCCACTCACGCCCTCGACCTTGGCGCCGGTCTGCGTCGACACGGCATTGAGAATCTGGCTAAGGCTCGAGTTCGAAGCCTGGATGCGGAGGCCCTGGCTGTTCCAGGTCACGGTAGGCTGGTTCGGCGCCTCGTTCGCCGGCCACTTCGGCATCTCGGGCTGGAGAGGCGTCACATCCACCGGCTGCGGAGTTGGCGCGGGCTGACCGGCACGCGGCTTGTGTGCGCGATGGGTCTTCGGCGCGGTGGATCCCGTCGTGGCCTGTCCCCAGACCACACCGGCCAGCGTGACGGCCGCGAAAGCCGTCGCCAGCAGACGCACTCCGCGCCTGGCTATTCCTGAATTGTTCGCGTTGGGGTTCCGCTGCATCATGATCACCGGCTCTCCACCCGGCCGGAGAACGAGCATTTCTACATGTACTAGACTAGCAGTGGCCCGTAAACGCTCACAACCGGCCTTGCTTTTGTTCGACATGGCCCCGTCTCGGCGGGGCGGAGAAAATGTCCATGCACCTCTCGAAGTACTGGCCCACGGCCCTGATTTCATGCGGTTTGATCGGCGGCTTCGTTGCCGCTCCGGTATCCGGCCACGCCGCCAGTTGTACCGCCCAGGCCGAGATGCGCGGCCCCGACCGCGATGCCCTTGCCAGTGCCGCCCAGCGTTTGAACGTCGCCGTCGTGCAGCAGGATGCCGCCACCATGCAGTCCGCCCTGCTGCCCGCCATCGCCTCGCAATGGGACTCGATTCGCGAAGCCGTCGCAGCCGGCGGCCCATCCGTGAAGGGCGGCCAGCCGCAGATCAACGCCATGTACCTGCTCGACGCGACCTCGAACACCGCCCCCGCCGACGCCCAGTTCTTCTGCGCCAATGCCGACGGCTCCATGACCGTCACCATCACGCTCGGCAACCTGCCCCCCGGCAAGTTCGGGGTCATCCAGACCTATGTCATGGGCTCGCCGGCCGGCGCTGCTCCGGGAATCGTCGCGCAGATCACCTTCATCCTCGGCCTCGACGGCAATGCCTGGAAGCTGGGCGGCATCTTCATCCGTCCCGCCATGCTTGGCGGCCACGACGGCGTGTGGTACTGGCAGCGTGCCCGCGAGCTGGCCAAATCCGACTCCCCCTGGGCCGCTTACTACGCCTATCAGGCTGCCCGCTATCTCCTCTTGCCCGTCGACTTCATCGCCTCGCCCAACCTGGAACGGCTCGACCAGGAGCTCTCGCAGATCAAGAACGCTCCGGCCTTCCCCTACTCCGTCACCGCCGGCGATCGCACCTTCAAGATCGATAACGTGCACTTCGATGCCTCTCTGCGCGAAGCCGATCTCGGCATCAACTATGAATCCACGGGCGTGACCGATCCGGCAGCCCAGCGCACCGAGGCCACCGCCGTCATGAGCGCGTTCCTCAAAGCCCAGCCCGCTCTGCGCCAGGGCTTCCACGGCCTGTGGGCCTACGCCCTCAACAACGGCAAGGTAACTCCGGTGATGGAGCTGCCAATGAACCAGATACCGTGAAAACAGTTCGCAGTTCACAGTTCATAGTTCACAGTCCGAACCCGCAAGCAGCGGCTCATAGTTGGCAGTTGAACCCGCAAGTACTACGAACTACGAACTAAGAACTGTGACTTAAGACCCCCCCCCGAAAGGACCCGCAGTGCCGGAAGAACTCAACCTGATCGACCTCCGCAGCGACACCGTAACCCGCCCCACGCCTGAGATGCGCGTGGCCATGGCTGCCGCCGAGGTGGGCGACGACGTTTACCGGGAGGACCCCACCATCAATCTCCTCGAAAAGCGCGCCGCCCAGCTCTTCGGCCGCGAAGACGCGCTCTTCGTGCCCACCGGCACCATGGGCAACCAGGTTGCCCTGCGCCTGCACACGCAGCCCGGCCAGGAGATCATCTGCGAAGCCAAGGCCCACATCCTCGATTGGGAGATGGCGTCAGCCGCAGCCTTCTCCGGCTGCCTCATCCGCGCCGTGCCCACGCAGAACGGCATCCTTACGTGGAGCGACATCGA
>Ga0206908_1102_pt1 | contig 15281 bp, 12 predicted proteins | sample Alteio_BWOrgHeat_78_FD_152979 | JGI IMG/M metagenome (GOLD analysis project Ga0206908, IMG submission 152979) | Enriched cells from forest soil in Barre Woods Harvard Forest LTER site, Petersham, Massachusetts, United States -... | ecosystem: Environmental > Terrestrial > Soil > Temperate forest >... | reverse complement strand
GGGACAATAATTGAAAGAAATACCAAAGGATGGCACCACTGTGACGACCCAATGAAAAATATAAGACGAAAGCTGCCCATAATCCGGCATACAGGACCAAAGGAAATGAAAATCTTACCAAAGGCTCCTGGATTTTATTGAAATTAAAACTTAAAAACACATCGATAATAGTCTTTCTGATCCCATCCCAGGCATGATCACGGATGGTCTTAAGTATATATCCTAAAATAAATACTCCTATCAGGATAAATGTCCACTTGTGCAATGTGCCATATAAATGAAGCTGCAGATGAAGCCTTTCCATGCTGGCCCAGGCAGGGGCCAGATTAAGAGTGGAAAAAAAGCAATCATCAAAATAAGCTGATGACATATGGCTGATCACAAAAGCACTAATGGACATTAATGCCAGTACAAGAAAGCCGTAGAAGAAGCCTTTTATTTTAGAAATAAATAAAAACAAGTATGAGCACATCACAACGACGCCTAAAAAAGCATAGAGCTTGGTATAAAAAGTAATGACCCCGCACAGCACACTAATGATCAATGAGGAGGTGGAATACCTGCAAAACCAGGGTATAAAGACGGTCAACAATAAAAAGAACATGCCCGTTGCTCCCGGATCAATGGTGGGCGTGCTTGTTCCAGGATAGGTTAAAGAAGAATAAAGCATTAATACAGCCCAGGCATTTAACAAAACAGGGACAGCTAATTTTCGAAGGACAAAAAAAACGAGCGTGCAGGAAGCCAGGATAAAAAATGCCGTGACGGCCCTGTGAATAAGCAGGGTCGTACCAAATAATTTAGCCCATGGCCATACCATCAAAGGATAAACGATCCCGTACTGGTTCATCAATGAAGGCTGCATGGACATATCATAAGGATTAAACCCTTTGACCAGGGCATCAGTGCTTGTCATCATCGCACCCTCACGAAGGGCAGCGGAAAAGGGGAATGTTACCAGGGCAAAATGATAGCTGATCACCCGGCAAGCAAAATAAAACAGAAAGAGGGCAAAAATAATTTGAGCGATACGCAAGGCAGGACGCAAGAATTGTTCCATAAAACATATACTATAGCGATTAAATAAAAAATCAATTAAGAAGGCAAGAATAAATAAAATGATTGACGGAAAAAATAAAGAAAATAGAATAGATACATGTCAAAGAAGTATAACCCTTATGAAGAGCGCCGCGACAGCATACGCGCCAAGCGTATCATCACTGTCCGCCATCGTTTAGTCAAACATAACAGCCGCAAGGTGGATTCGATGTGGCAATTAGCCACGACGGAGAATATGTCGCTCAGCGGTGCGCTTTTTGTGAGCGCCCTGGCCTATCATCCGGGTGATATCATTGAAATGCAGGTAGTGATGTCAGGGGTCCTTGATATTTTTAATGGTTTTGGAAAAGTGATCCGTTCTTCCCGCAATAAAGGCGGCTATTATCAGATTGCCGTCAAATATGTTGATCTCAAATCCAAACGCCGTTCGGCTAAATCCCTTTTGGCTTCCCACAATTGATCACTGATCCGCAAATTAAAATTGATAAATTGATCCGCAGCCGCCGTAAAACCATTGGTTTGCAAATAACCAATGATGCGCAGTTGATCGTCCGGGCGCCTCTTTTTGCCTCTGAAGATCATATTCACAAGCTTCTCTACCGTAAAGTATCCTGGATCAGATCCAAACAAGAGTATTTTAAACAACGGTTGAATAAAAGAATTGTCCGGACATTCATGCCCGGCGAAGAGTTTTTATTCTTAGGTCGAAGTTATTCTTTAGTCGCTGTTGATGATCTTCCTAAAGCGGTTTTTCTGGATAATTCGTTAATGATCTCATCCATGGTATTAAGTAATGCTAAAGATCACTTAGAGTCCTGGTATAAATCACAGGCACTAGATCATATAACTCAAAGAGTTGAATATTATGCGAAGATCGCCAATCTAAAATACACGTCGATCAGGATTAATGAGGCAACGACACGATGGGGGTCTTGTGGATATAAAGACACGCTTAATTTTACATGGCGGCTTATCATGGCACCAGCCCGTGTGATCGATTACGTAGTTGTCCATGAATTGATGCATTTGAAACAAAAGAACCATTCCCGCAAATTTTGGGCAGAGGTGGCTAATATGAAGCCTGATTATAAACAAGATGAGCACTGGCTTAAAAACGATGGGCATTTATTAAGATGGGAGAATTAAAATGATCAAAAAATTCCAACAATCCCAACAGCAGATCATCAGCGGGGCGATCCTTATCGCTGCTTTAGGGTATTTTGTTGATATTTATGACTTGATCCTTTTTAGCATTGTCCGTGTTAAGAGCCTTAAAAGCATTGGTGTGCCTGATTCAGATCTATTATCTCAGGGTGTTTTATTGCTGAACATGCAGATGGTAGGGATGTTATTAGGCGGTATTTTATGGGGAATATGGGGGGACAAGAAAGGGCGTTTGTCCGTCCTTTTGGGATCTATCTTTTTATATTCTGCCGCTAATATTGCCAATGGATTTGTGACTAATGTTCATATGTACGCTGTGTTGAGATTTATTGCAGGTATCGGCCTGGCAGGGGAATTGGGTGCCGGGATCACCCTGGTTAGTGAGGCAATGCCTAAAGAATTCCGTGCTTACGGGACATTGATCGTTTCCGTTGTTGGTGTTTTAGGCGCTGTTGTGGCGGCGATGATCGGGGACCTTTTTGACTGGCGTATTGCTTACTTTGTTGGTGGCGTCATGGGTATTGGGCTTTTATTATTGCGTATCAAGGCCAGCGAATCCGGCATGTTTGAGTCGATCAAAACTCATGCAGCTAAACGCGGTTCTTTATCCGTGATCTTTAAATCATGGGCGAGTTCTTTAAAATATTTTAATTGCATCCTCGTTGGCATACCTTTATGGTTTGTCGTCGGCATATTGATCACGTTCTCGCCGGAATTCGGTAAAGCATTAGGAATGACTGAAATGCCGACCGCCGGACACTCCATCATGTACACCTATATCGGCGTATCCTTGGGAAGTTTGTTTAGCGGTGTTTTATCACAATGGATGGCAAGCCGCAGGAAAGCCATGGCCATTTTTATAGGTTTAAGTTTTGTTTTTATGGCGGTGTATCTTTTTAATCCCCATCCAAGTATAGGTGTATTTTATGTCACCTGCCTTTTATTAGGCATTGCCATCGGCTACTGGGCATTGTTCGTGACGATAGCAGCGGAACAATTTGGTACGAATATAAGGGCAACGGTTGCGACAACTGTCCCTAACTTTGTTCGTGGCGCAGTGGTGCCCGTAACATTGACATTTCAATATTTAAAACCTGCCATCGGCATTATCAACAGCGCTGCCGTGATCGGTTTTTGCTGTGTTATTGTCTCATTTTTAGCATTAGCAGGGCTTGAAGAGACTCACGCCAAAGATCTTAATTATATTGAATAAGCCAAATATACCGTCGGGGAACTATTCTTTTACCTGTAGGGCACTTGACAAGCGTTAATTTGTGGTATATATTCCAATCATAACCCGGCATTGAAGTTTGGGAAAATATTTGCAGGCACAGAAGCCATGGATGAAAATCCGTGGCTTTTTTTATTTTTTCCTAATGTTAAGTTTTATTTAAGATTTTATTAAGAGAGGATCTATGTTTAAAAAATCCTTAACTTTGATCATTATTATCAGCTTCTTTCTAACAACGTTAGGCCCGCTTCCTCAAGCACACGCAGATACAATTCTAGGATTGCCCCAGCCTGGAACGATGGTCAATTTAAGCCCTGCCTATGAACCAGCCATTATTAAAGGTTTGACCGTCCATAAAGATAACCCTTTTTTGATCGATTTTATTGTAGATGTCGGACAGGATAAAATGTCAGGTATTCCTCTGAAAAAAGAAGGGGAAAGACTGATCAAATACTTTTTAGCTAGTTTGGCTATCCCTGATAAAGACCTGTGGGTTAACTTGTCTCCTTATGAAAAGAGCAGAGTGATCCCTGAAAATCTTGGCCAAACTGATATGGGCAGAGACCTTTTGGAGCAGGATTACATTTTAAAACAAATAACCTCTTCTCTTATCTATCCTGAAAAACAACTGGGAAAAATTTTTTGGAACAAGGTCTATGCTAAAGCACGGCAAATGTATGGTACAACAGAGGTTCCGGTCAATACCTTTAACAAGGTGTGGATCATGGCTGATAGGGCAGAGGTTTTAGAGCACGATCAAACAGCTTTCGTAGTTGATTGTCATCTTAAAGTTATGTTGGAAGAAGATTACATAGCGTTACAGAAGCATAATACTGCTTCAATATCTTCTTATGAAGACACGCATTCCATAGGTGCCAACATCGTCAAGGAAATTATCCTTCCTGAGCTTGAAAAAGAGATCAATACAGGAAAAAATTTCGCTAATCTCAGGCAAATATTCAATTCCATTATACTTTCCAGCTGGTATAAAAAGAACCTTAAAGAAGCATTCCTTAACCAGGTTTATTCGGACCAATCAAAAATCAAGGGTATTAACCTCAATGACCCGACGGTCAAACAAAGGATTTACGAACAATATTTAAAGGCCTATAAAAAAGGGGTATTCAACTACATAAAAGAAGATATTGATACAACAGGGATAAAAACTCCTCGTAAATACTTTTCGGGAGGGTTATCCATTGCCGGCACACCCGCAGCTAAACCTCATGTTGAAGAACTTTATGAACATTTACTTCAATTTAGAAAATCATTCAGAAAAAAAACATACCTGGTTTTATTGACTACAGGCTTATTATTAGGTCAATCATTAATTTCACAGGCTATCCCATTAGGTAATCAAACAGTCCTTGCTGATGCAGCAATGAATACCATAGCTGGTGACCCAAAGGGGATTGTTTTAGGACTGTATAAAAAAATACCCAAATCAGAACCTCGTATCAGTTTGGATAACATTAATGAAGCTAAGGCCCAGCAGATCAATCAACAGATCGCAGATGCTGTTAAGAAACTAAGCATGATGATCAATTTTAATGGCAATAATAAACCTAAGAAAACTCTTCCTACTGAGGCAAAGATCCTTGAAAGCCTGGTCAATACCAGTGTATTTCATCCGGAACTTTTCAGTAGCAATGTCCAGGATAAATTTGGCGTGGGCCAGGATATTCCGCCAACATTCGTTTTTGACGGGAACATTTTTACAACCTATCCCAGCAAACTCAAGCCTTATCGCATCGCACTTACTCTTGGAAAAGATTTTTTTACCGTCACGACAACATATTCTGACCTTCCTGATTATAAGAATTTTACTGCCTGGAGTAAAAAAGGTGTTTTATCACCTAATTTTGACCCAGCACGTTTTCTTGTTGCTAAAGGAGGCCTCAGAGTTTACAAATTAGGGAATGATCTTAACGGAACTCTCGAAGATAAATTAAAGGGAAATAATAGTAAACCTCTTTTACTAGAAGCTACTGATCTTGCCAATGGGATGAATGCGAAAAATCCTCCTGCGGATGTATTTTTTGAAGGAGGGAAGACGACATTTGTCCTAAATCAGGGTGCTGATCCGCAGGAAGCGATCAAAAAATGGGTCACCTCGTCTATTCTTGCCGGAGTTTTAGGACGTCTTTATTACGCAGGGCCTGACATGAACAGTGCAGATCTGATGGGTATTCTTCAGCAGCAGGCAGACCATGTACATGCTGCGGTGGGGCTTCCTCAAGTTCCTGTAACAACAAGTATTGCTGGTGAACCTGCATCGTTTGACCATTTTAAATGGACGGTCACCAGTATTTCCGCTTTTGAAAGTTTTATGGTTGTCTTTCAGGATGAATGGATAAAAAAGAGATATGACATTAAGGACAACGTAGATCTTGTGATCCAAGGTTTTGGGGATGTCGGGTCTGGCTTGGTGCAATATATCCATGACCGTTATTCCGATTGGGTAAATAACGGAAGGATCCGTATTGTTGCTGTTTCTGACAAAAATGGCGGCGTTTATGATCCTCAAGGACTTGATATCAATGAACTTTTACTTTTAAGAGAAGCTAAGACGAACTCAATCCGTGAGGATTACCGAGCTCAGACAGGAAGAGAAATTATTCGCTTCGAAAATGGTTCCGAAGTATTTTATGTGCGTTCTCATTATCCAACAGCTAAATTTGACCACGAGCGCTCCATAATAGTATTTCCTGCTGCAGGCCCTGGTGTTTTTAAATCACGAGATGATATTAAAAATTTAAAAGCGGCAGGTGTAGGCATGGTAATTTCACCCGCTAACAATCCGTTAAAAGAAAATAGTAATTTAGAAGAAGTTTTTGAAGAAGGGCCTCAAAAGATTCTTTTTCTTGGACCATCCTCTGTAAGTTTTGGAGGTATTTATACTTCTACAAAAGAAATCTTTAATATTTTATACGAAGGAGGCATTCATCGTTTAAGAGACAAGGTGAACGCATGGGCAGAGGAATGGCAGGCATACATCCAAGAAGGGATCATTAACCTGACAATGTCTTTGATCAGCAAAGAAATGGAACGGTTTAAAAAGGATATAGATGCTAATCGCATGACTACGTTCTTCAAAATACATATAGAGCTTGCGGCACAAATCCGTAGATATAAAAACGATATCCTGGGAGATCCAAGTACGCCCTTTCTTAACAATATTGATCGGGAAGTCAAGGCTGTGTTCAATCAGTACAAAAATGACGGGGAAATTCTTACTCAGGACCACAAAGACGTGATCGCTCAGGTCATTATCCTGAATCGTGTTATAGAAGAAGCGCGTGCGCGTGCAATGTATGACATGAGAAATACTTCTTTAACTGATTCTAAGTTGAAAATATTAGATCAAATGCTGCAGTTTGGCCCAAACAGCATCCCCCAAAATCAACAATTGATCACCATTTACGAATTAGGCAAAATGGGTGTTATAGATGTAAGGAAAAGACTGTCTCGTATCATTGTAGACGTCCGTTTTAATGATACTGTGAAAAGCACAGCAGCTGCGGCGCTAGCAAATGTCGGTAATAAATATGATGAGACAATATTGCGTCAAGTCGCAGAAATGACGAATATTAGCCCGTCGCTACGTTTCTGGACTAACTGGGCGGCTGATAGAATTAAAAAGACGTCTGCTGATGAGGCAATGGCAGCTGACAAAGTGGTAATATCAAGACAAGTCCTTGAGCCTGCTAATCTTTATGGTGGTATTGACTTAAATACATCAAATGGTATGCAATGGAAGATCAATAGGGATGGTAAAGGTGTTGAAATGAACGTTGATCCTGCTATGATTGAGCGCGCTAAACGTGAAGGAGTTGACACTCTTTCACCTGTCATCTTTAAAATAACACCGGTGGTGAGTGTATGGCCATTGGTAGGGCTTAAATTTCCTGTAAAAGAAGAGCAGCAATTAGCTGCGATCAGTTAAAATTTCTGCATTAATCAAGAATTCAAAATAATAGTTGCTGGTAATCTACTCCATTGTTATATTAAGTAAAAATGGAGGCAACTATTCATGAATAAAATAGCTGTCCGGTCGATCCTCGTATTACTTTTTTTTAATTCCACCCTTATTTACGCCCAAACAGTCCCAACACCCCAAACAGACTTAACAAATTTAAACCTGGATCAGCTGATGAATATTGAAGTGACTTCAGCGCAAAAGAAGCCGGGGAAATTTTTTACAACACCTGCCGCCATCTATGTGATCACAACAGAAGATATCCGCCGCAGCACCGCAACGAGCATCCCTGAATTATTACGCATGGTCCCCGGAGTCAATGTACAACGCATCACTTCTAATACCTGGACTATTACCATCAGAGGTTTTAATGGTTTAAATGGCCTTGGCCTTAATGGTTCTTTATTTGTCAATAAGGTGCTTGTTTTAATTGATGGCAGGACTGTATATTCACCAATCTATGGGGGAGTTTATTGGGATGTACAGAATGTCCCTTTAGAAGATATTGAACGCATCGAAGTCGTTCGCGGCTCCGGCGGGACACTTTATGGGGCCAATGCTGTTGATGGCGTCATTAATATCATCACCAAGAAACCAAGTGATACCTTGGGAGGCTTTGCAACAGTGACAACAGGCTCACAGGACAGGTTTTCTTCAACTGTACAGGTTGGAGCAAAATCAGGGGGTTGGGATTACAGGGTATATGGCAAGGATTTTCGCCAGGACCAGGGAATTACCGGGACTCAAGTTAATGATTGGGAAGATGCTCAGGGAGGTTTTCGTGCTGAAAAGGGCAAATGGAATATTCAAGGGGATTTTTATCAAGGCTATATCGGCCAACAGACATTCATAGATTCATCGACGCTGCCTTTTTTGCCGCTGGTTAATGAACAGGAGGAGGTCAGGGGTTGGAACCTATTAAGCCGCTATGAAGACGACGACTGGTCTTTACAGGCGTACTGGGACAGGACAGAGAGGTATTCCATTGCTTTTGGCCAGAGGCTTGACACCATTAATTTAGACTATACAAGGCATTACGTGATCAACTCCATGCATGAACTTGTTTATGGAACGAATTATAATCTAGATGTAGAAGATGATATCAACACCGATATAACTCAAATTTCGAAACCATCACAAACCAATCAGGTTTTCAGCTCTTTTTTGCAGGATGAAATGACGCTGACCGACCGCCTTAAATTCATTCTGGGAAGTAAGTTTGAATATAATATCTTCACCCATTTTGAAATGGAGCCTAATGCGCGCCTTTCCTATGATCTAAATGATACGAATTTTCTATGGGCCGCGGCTTCCCGCGCTGTGCGCACGCCCTCACGTTTTGAAGAAGATGGTGTTTTTAATTTACACGATTCAACAGCTGGTTTGCAGATATCAGGCAATAACGACCTGGCTTCAGAAAAAATGTTAGGTTATGAACTAGGCTATCGCAATAAACCTACCGAAAATTCCCTGGTGGATATATCAACATTTTACGATCAATACAAAGATCTGACTACATTGACGGAGGATAGCTTATTTATCAATAATCAGGGGCTTTTATATATACCTTTTCATTATGTTAACGGGATGACCGCCCGTACCTATGGCCTTGAATTATCCGTGGAAGACAAGATCAGAGAGTGGTGGAAGGTCAAAGGGGACTATACATTGACAAAGCTTAATTTAAACACCATTCCTTCTTACTCTAATGCGGGGGTATTGGGCACAGATATACAGGGAGAGACACCGTTAAATGCCGCGTACCTGCAATCGTCTTTTGATCTGCCTAAAGGATTTGAATTCGATGTGACACTTCGTTATTCGGACAGGACGGTCGAAAATCAAGTGATCGCGCCTCCGTATACGGAGATGGACCTGCGATTAGCTTGGACGTATAAAAGTTGGAATGTGGAGCTTGTGGGGCAGAATCTTCTCCAACGGCGGCATATCGAAAATCCCCTATCAACACCAGCGCAAGCAGTCGGGCGCGGCGGGTACCTTAAACTAACAAGAAAGTTTTAATATTCAAATCATGAAAAAAGTGATCATCATTCTTGTTTTGCTGATGGGCTGTTGTTCTTTTGCCTACAGTGCTGAAATTATCAGTGAGGAATCACTTAAAGCCGCTTTTATTTTTAATTTTCTGAAATTCATTGAATGGAACGATAACCGTCCAGCCTATGATATTTGTATTCCTGACGATGAAAATTTAAGAAAAGTAGCCGCAGAATTATTGGAAGGAAAAACGCTTAATAACCGGCAGATCGAAGTAGTCAACCGCACAGACAACTGCCATGTCCTTGTTTCTAATAATCCCTCTCCAGGATCGGATACAACATTAACTATAGGTTCCCTTGGCCAGGGGGCTATGTTTGAATTTATGGTGGTTGATAACAAGCTTAAATTCACGATCAGTATCGATAATATCAAAAAATCAAGATTGAAAATAAGCAGTCAGCTGCTTCAGTTAGCTGTATCAAAGGATGATTGATAGATGACACAGGATCAGCAGGCCCAGACAAGAAAAAGAATAATATTATTGGGGATCGCCAGCGCCGTCATTGCGCTCTTATTGGCCTTTTTGACGTTAGGATTTTATGAATTTTATAAGATCAAACAGGAGGCTGTCAATAAACTTGAATCGCAAACGGACATGCTTATCTTTGGCGTTGGGCCGGCACTGATGTTTGAGGATAAAGACACGGCCAATACGACCTTAGAATCCCTTCGAAGTGACCGATCGATCAACAGGGTGAGGATCTATAATACCAAGGGCCAGGAATTTACGAGTTTCATTGCCTTGGACCGTGACGGGGACGTTCATTTTAAAAAAGACATTATTTACCGGAATGAAAAAATAGGCAGGCTGGAAATTGATGCGCGGTATGTAGGGCTGGCAGAGAGGTTCAGGAATTATATTATTATTGTTTTCATCATTTTTATCATTTCTATCCCTATCACATTTGTACTTTCAGCCCCCTTAAGGAACCAGGTATCAAAGGCCGTCGGGCTCTTATCTGAAACGACCGCGAGCCTGGAGCGGTCTAACCGGGAGCTTGAAACACTGCTTTATATTGTTTCTCATGATCTAAAAGAACCGCTGCGCAGCATCGAGTATTTTTCTACTTCTGTTAAGGAAGAATATTTTGATAAGCTTGATGAAAAAGGAAAAGATTATTTCGACAGGGTCATCGCGGCAGCTAACCGCATGCGCCTATTGCTCGATGATATCCTCATGATGTCCAGGGCCCGTCGGATGAAATCCCCTGATGAAATGGTCAATGGCGAAAATATCATCAATGAAGCCCTGGCCCGTTTGGAAGGGAAGATCAAGCAAGTCAATGCCAAGATAACCATCGCCCAGGAATTTCCTATGTATAAGGTTGAAAGGATCTGGGCAACACAGGCGATATTGAATCTCATTGCTAATGCCCTTAAATTCACCAATGAGGGAGAAGCCCCTAATATTGAAATATGCCCATATAGAGAAAAAGGACAAATAGGCATCATGGTTTCTGACAGGGGGCCGGGTGTTCCTCCTGAGTATACTAAAAAGATCTTTGAATTATTCCAACGTGCTGTGGACAGAAAAGTTGAGGGAACAGGTGCTGGTTTAGCTATTGTGCTTGAGGTTGCACACCGGCATAATGGGGACGCGTGGGTACAGCCCCGTGAAGGGGGCGGCTCGGAATTTATCATCACATTCGCCAAAGCTTGAGGGGAGCGTTATGGATCCAAATAAAAAATTGATCAAAATACTGCTCGCGGAAGATAATGATGATGACATTGTCATGATCAAGGATGCCTTTACGCGTTCAAAGATCATCAATTCTTTTGATGTTGTCAAAAACGGCGAAGAAGCGCTTAGCTTTTTGAATAAAGAAGGGCCTTATGCAGATAGGGATAGGCCAGGCCTTATTTTGCTTGATATTAATATGCCTAAAAAGAACGGATTTGAAGTTTTAGAGGCCTTAAAACAAGACCCACGCTTTGATTATATCCCGGTGATCATGTTAACGACAAGTGAACGGGAAGAAGATATTGTTAAATCATATAAAGCAGGTGCTTGTTCTTATATAACAAAACCCGTTAATTTTAATAATTTTTCCAAGGTCATCGATCAGTTTGCGCTTTATTGGGCCCTGATCTCAAGGATCCCCAGTTAAAATGGTTAAGATTTTATACATTGAAGATAATGAGGATGATTATTTGATCCTGCGCGGTATCATCAATAAGATACCCAATAATTCTTATGCCCTTGAAAATGTTAATTCTATTCAAAAAGCCACTGATTATTTATTAAAAAAGGAAACGGACCTTATTTTGCTGGATTTAGGGCTTCCCGGATTCTCCGGGAAAGAAGCATACAGTAAGATCGCAGAGAAATTCCCTAACATTCCTGTCATTATCATGAGCGGTAATGAAGATAAGAATGTGGCTTATGAATTGATCACATCAGGCGCGGAAGATTTCTTTATTAAAGGGAATTTGCATCCGGACCTTTTAGACCGGGGCATCGCCTATTCTTTAAAACGGCATGAATTAAAACATTTGTTAAAAGAGGAAGTGTCCCACAGAAAACAAACTGAAGAAGCATTATTCCACTCATACAATGAACTGGAAGCCCGTGTCCAGGAGCGTACCCGGGAACTGCGCGAATCGGAAGAAAACTATCACTATTTGCTCAATTCAATGGGGGAAGGTTTTTGTATCATTGAGATGATCTTTGACGAAAAAGAAGATCCGATCGACTACCGTTTTTTACAGGTCAGCCCATCGTTCGAGAAGCAAACAGGGCTAAAAGACGCGCAGGGCAAAAGAATGCTTGAGCTTACCCCGCAGCACGAAAAGCATTGGTTTGAAATTTATGGCAAAATTGCTTTGACAGGCCAGCCTGCACGCTTTGAAAATCGTGCTGAACAATTACACCGATGGTATGAGGTTTATGCTTTACCTTTCGGAGAGCCGGCAGCCCGTCAAGTTGCCATATTCTTCAATGACATCACTGAACGCAAAAGAGCGCAGGATGAGATCCAGCAAAAAGCGGAGGAGTTAAAACGCTCCAACGAAGAATTGGAACAATTTGCTTATGTTGCCTCACATGACCTACAAGAGCCGATCCGTAAGATCGTTGGTTTCTCCCAGATCTTTGCCAGTAATTTTGAAGGAAAAATAGATGAGAAATCAAAAGAACATCTGGACTACGTCGTTGATGGGGCAAAACGCATGCAGGCGCTTATTCAGGATTTACTTTTATATTCCAGGGTCGGACGGCATGAATTAGTGCTTGAGATTTTAGATTTCAATGGCATTGTCAAAGAGGCTGTCAGTAATTTAGAGTTGGCTATTAAAGAAACAAAAGCTGAGATCATTTACAGCCATTTGCCGTCCCTGAGTGCGCATAAATCTTTTATGGTCCAGCTTTTTCAAAATCTTATCAGCAACTCTTTGAAATACCGTTCTGAAAAAACGCCTCGGATTGAAATTACTGCCCAGCAAAAGAATGATTTATGGGAATTTACCGTAGCGGACAATGGCATCGGCATTGATTTTCAATTTGCCAATAAATTGTTTGTGATATTCCAGCGGCTGCACCCCAAGGGCAAATATCCGGGGACAGGGATAGGATTGGCTGTCTGCAAACGTATGGTGGAAATGCACAAAGGCAAGATTTGGATCGAGCCGCATACTGGTGGCGCCATGTTCAAATTCACCTTGCCTGATTTGAAATAAAATGGAAGAGGTGTCGTATGTTACTGGAAAGTATTGAAATTCTGATCGTAGAGGATGATATGGGCGATGTTGAATTGATCAAGGAATCGCTTAAAACGTCAAAATTCAAGGTGGTGTTAAGCCACGTTTCTGACGGCCAGGAATGCATGGATTACTTACGGATGCAGGGCAAATATAAAGCGGTAAAAAAGCCGGATGTTGTTTTACTTGACCTGAATTTGCCTAAAAAGGACGGGCGGCAGGTTTTGGCGGAAATGAAAACAGACCCATTGCTTAAAAAGATCCCTGTGGTCATCCTGACGACATCAGATAATGAAGCGGATATTAACAAGACCTATGAGCTGGGTGCCAATTGTTTTGTGACCAAACCCGTTGATTTTCAGCAGATCAAAAAGATCGTCAATGAAATAGCGGAATTCTGGTTTACGGTGGTGAAATTGCCGGCTGGTAAGTAAGAAAAGGGGGGAGTCATGGCGCAGGATATTGAGGTTCTTTTGGTTGAAGATGACTTAGGTGATGTTGAATTGATGAAAGAATCGCTTAAATTCTCAAAACTGTATATCAGGATCGCTCATGTCCGTGATGGCCAGGAGTGCATGGAGTATTTAAGAAGAACAGGGAAATATGAGGACGCTAAAGCACCTGACCTTGTTTTACTTGACCTTAATATGCCCAGAAAAGACGGCCGTCAGGTCCTCTTGGAAATGAAATCAGATAAATTCTTGAAAGATATCCCGGTAGTTGTCCTGACCTCTGCCCATGATGGGGCAGAGATCACTAAAACCTATGGGAATTATTTTGTATCCAAACCTATAGATTTTTACCAGTTCAATGAGATCGTCACTGAAATACCGGAATTCTGGTTTACGGTCGTAAAATTACCGGATGGAAATAAAGGGGGCCCAAAATGAGCCAGGCAACAAAATTATTGATCATTGACGATGATCCCATAGACCAAAAATTGATCCAGGAATCCATTAAAAGAGTGGGCTTTGAAATTGAGGTCATTGCTGCTTTTAGCGGAGAAGAAGGCATTAGAAAAGTAAACGACCTAAAGCCAAATGTGATCATCGTCCTTGACACTATGTTGCCGGGGATGCATGGTTTTGAAGCGTGCAGGAAAATAAAAGAGATAGATAAGAATTTTAAGATCATTATCTGCACAGGGGTCGTTGATGCCGTGGACGCCGCCAAGGCAAGGGCCTCTGGAGCCGATGATTATTGTGTCAAAACCGCCGATTTTTCAAATTTAATTGATGCCATTAAAAATCTTATAGGCCTATAAATGCTAAAGAATAAATTCAAGATCCTGATCGTTGAAGATAATCCCGTCGACATGAAGGCATTAACGGGAATATTGAACACCATGGGGGGCGATTTTGATATCAGATGTGCCGGTTCTTGCCAGGAAGCCAAAGAGATCTTTCAAAACAATATCCCGGATTTGATCCTACTGGATATTTATTTGCCGGACCGTGACGGTTTTTATTTTTTAAAAGACCTCCATCAAAATGGGCATCAAGAGATCCCTGTGATCCTGATCACTGCTTTTTCAAATGACCAGGATAAATTAAAGGGCTTTGAACTGGGAGCAACGGACTTTATCCATAAACCGGTAGTGCCGGAAGAATTTAAAGCCAGGGTCTCTCTTCAGATCAGGTTAAAAAAGATCCTTGATGACCATCTATGGGCCTCCCATAAGACCAACGAAGGTATTAAACTCTTATATAAAGAGCTTGAAACTAAAAATAAACAATTAATGCAGCTCGACCAGCTGAAAGATGAATTCGTCAATAATGTTTCGCATGAATTGCGCACACCCTTAACGATCATCCAGGAGAGTATCAGCATTATTGCAGATGGGCTGCTTGGAGGGATAAATGAAAAACAAAATAAACAGCTTAAGGTCTCTTTAGAAAATATAGACAGATTAAGCAAGATCATCAATGACCTGCTTGATATTTCTACCATTGAAAATAAAAAGTTGAAACTTTATAAAGAGAATACCGATATCATTAGCCTGGTCCGGGAGGTTGTCTCCAACTTCGCCCTTCTTGTTGAAAAAAAAGGCCTGGAGATCAGGTGTATTGTCCCTAAAGGCAAAATCGATGTTTT
>Ga0206908_1100_pt1 | contig 15817 bp, 11 predicted proteins | sample Alteio_BWOrgHeat_78_FD_152979 | JGI IMG/M metagenome (GOLD analysis project Ga0206908, IMG submission 152979) | Enriched cells from forest soil in Barre Woods Harvard Forest LTER site, Petersham, Massachusetts, United States -... | ecosystem: Environmental > Terrestrial > Soil > Temperate forest >... | reverse complement strand
CTAGCACGTTCCAGAGAGCCTTGGCCTGTTGCGGGCTCAGATAGATGGCGCCGTGGTTTTTGATCGTGACCTGCTCGGGGCCTTCGCTGTTGGCGGTGCCAAACACGAGTTGGAAATCCCAAACGCTCACGCGCACCTGCACGCTGTTGGCATAGGACTCGCGGTAGTCCGGGGACTGCGACACACTGATTTGCGGCTGTTGGGGTGTCTGACTCATGAACTCAGCTTACTCTGCAAAAGCTGAGGCGGGCTGAGGATAACGGCGGGAGCCGACCAGACGACAGGGCCGAAATGAGACTTGAGTTTGGTGCGAAAGGAGGGACTCGAACCCTCATGGGTTTCCCCGCCAGATCCTAAGTCTGGTGCGTCTGCCAATTCCGCCACTTTCGCACGCGTCAACTGCCGCCGCGGAAAGCGGCAGTCCTTCCTGAGTCTAGAGCATTTTTAGAGTTGAGCAAAACGAGACGGCTCGGAGGTTTCAGCCATCCACATCTGGCTCGTCAGGAGTCCACCCAAAGAGCCTCGCTCCTGAATCCGCCGGAATCCGGCTGCCTTCAGCGCCAATTCCCACTCCGGCAGTCGCCGAACCTTCAGGCCCGTCAGCACTCCGAACGCGCGGTAGAGAAATCCCACCACCGGCCGCGCCACCCATCGCCCAAACCAGCCACTCGGCACCGCAAACTCCGACACCACCCAGCGCGCCCCGGGCCGCAGATTCGCCTTCAACCGCTCGGCCAACCTGCGCACGTCTTCCGTAGTGAGGCAGTCGAGAAAGAAGTGGGTCACCACCAGGTCGTACTCCGCCTCCGCCGGACTCCACTCCCGCACATCGCGCGCCTCGGTTCGAACCCGCCCCTCATCGGCGCCGGCCCTGCGCCGCAGGCTCCGCAGCATGGCTTCGCTCACATCCACCGCATTCACTCGCACTTGCCGATTCCGCTTCAGAAGAGCCGCTGTGAACCGCCCGTCCCCATCGCCCAGCGCGAGCGTCTCCTGTGCCTCCGCCATCTCCTCGAGAAACGCGCACCGGCAGCGCCACAGGTACGGCCCGAAGGTCAGACCCTCCATCCAGCGATAAACCCTCGCCAGCCGGCCGAATTTCAGCGTGCCGCCACCTCGCGCGACGTTACCGGCCACCATCGTGTTCATCGCGCCGTCACCCCTATTGGAATCAGCAGAAGAACCGGCGTAAGCAGCACCAGATCAGCCGCAGCCCGCAGCGTCACGGCGTCCATCCGCGCCCGCGCCCCATCAAGCCACGCCAGCAGCAGCGAACTCACCGCGGCCAATGCCATCAGCAATCCAACCCGCGGTTCCAGACCCGCCATCGCGATCCCACAACCGCCGCACACCGCAGCCAGCAGGAATGCAATCCTCCTCACTCCACGCTCGCGACCTGACGCCGGCGTCACCGACTCCCAGCATCCAATCGCCTTTACGTTCAGCCACGCCAGCGCCGCGAAGGCCGCCGCCGGCAGAGCAAGCTGCACGCACACCCGCACCACGCCGGACGGCGTCACGGGAAGAACGGGCACCAGGCATCCGGCACTGAAGATCACACCCACAATCAGCTCGCGCGAGACAACCCGCGCCACCCGCTCCTTCAGCCCGGCGACCCACCCTGAACGCAACCCCCGCCCATGCACGCCCGACCCATGCACGCCTGAGAAGTACGCCAGCGTGGCCAGCCCCATCAACGAATCGCGTCCGAGCGCCTCGGCATGCAAGCGCGACACGATCATCCAGCCCGCCGCCACCGCCACAATTCCGGCCAGCACACCCAGCGCCCGCCGGTGCCGCCAATGAAACCAGTGCCTCTCCTGCAGATTGTGCCCGCCGAAACCATCCAGTCCCGCCCGCGCGTCCAGCAGCCGGTCCGTTACGTAGATAACCCACACCGCCAGCGCCAGAACCGCCACCATCCCTGGCGCCACGCGCACCTGCGCCGCCCACGCAAAGACGCAGGCCCACGCGACCGCCACAGACGGCGCGTCCAGGCTGGCCAGATGCCAGTACTTCAATGCTGCGGGACCATTCCAGGCTGTACGCCGGGCAAATGCCTCCGGCACGGGCGGATTGAGGGGAACCAATGCCACTGTCCCCTATTTTAGAAGCAAGCGCGCCGCATCTCGTTTACAGGTGCGCCGCCGACAGGCCTACGCCATCGCCGTCTGCTCCACCATGTTGCGGATCCTCGCGTCAATCTCCCCTTGATTCATGAAGAAGGGAGCGCGCAGGCACTGCACCGTCAGCTCCTGCGTCTCAGGCGAGTAGCTCCAGCACACCTCAACGCCGAACATCGACGCCGATCCTGAGTTCCCGCTCAGCGGAATCCCCGCCCGGCGGCCCCTGTCGGCCAGAACCTCGTAACGCTCCGGCGTCACGTCCTTGAAAATCTGCGGTGCTGATATTCCCACGGATACTCCTCTGTTGAAACTGCCGCCATGCCCGGTGCCGAGTCGAACGCGAGGGTCGACCCACAGCTTTCGCTCAACAAAAGTAATGGAAAGAACCGTAGAAGGCAGGAACAGCAATCCAGATAATACCACCGCAACCCAACGCCCAAAACCCTCACCCGTAATGCCCAATCCGTGGTATCTCTCCCTGACGCCCGCCTCTAAGGTTTTTCTAATCTCCGCCGATACTTTCCCCATCGAGGACCTGTTTCACATGGCGCAAACGCCCAAAACCACATACTTGTTGGCCTCTAATGAGCCGGCGTTGCTTGCGGATATGGAGCAGGTCCTTGCCTCATCCGGCGTCCAGGTTCATATCGTCCTCTCGCCGGAGGCCGCGCTTGAAGCGATGATCGGGCCAATCACCCCCGCGGCCGCATGGCTCGACACCCGCCTGCCCGACCTTGACTTGGGCCGGTTTCTCGCCGCCGCACGCGCTGAACTCGGCAACCGATGCCCCATTGTCCTGTTTTCCGACACAATCTCTGACGAAATTAAGAACCGGCTCGACGAAGGTGTGCTCAACGACGTCCTTCCCACCACCCTCGCTCCCTGCCAGCTCACCCTGCGCCTCGACATGCTTCTCCGCGCCCAGCGGCGCGAGCACGAACTCGATCACCTCCGCGACGCCATCACCCGCAGCGACCGCAATGACCGCCTCACCGGCATCTACTCGCGCGACACCATCCTCGCCGCGCTCTTCCGCGAAACCGATCGCGTTCAGCGCATGAACACTTCTCTCTGCGCCATCCTCTTCGACATCGACGACTTCGGCCACTGGAACAGCCGCCTCGGCAACGCGCCCTGCGATCAGCTCCTCGTCCATGTGGCCGAGCGGGTCGGCCGCCTTCTGCGCAGCTACGACCTGTTCGGCCGCGTGGGCAAGGACGAGTTCCTCGCCGGCCTCCCCGGATGCACCGCGGTCAACGCCGTCCTGCTCGCCGAGCGCATCCGCAACGAGGTCTTCGGCCTCCCGTTCTCCGTCGCCGACACCTCCGTCCGCCTCACCGCCTGCTTCGGAATCGCCCCCAGCAACGGCCGCTCGCCCATCGTCGTTCTGCGCGAAGCCGAAGAGGCCCTGCGCCTGGCCCGCGCCTGCGGACCCGAAACCATCCAATGCGCCGCCGGCCTCCCCCAGCCCCAACCTGCCCCGGTAGCCTTCCTCTCCGCCAGCGACAACTTCTCCTGGTGAGGATGGGCGAGAACGGCGTTTGGATGATCCCGCCCCTCGCGATTAGGATGGGGCCGGTTCTTCGAAAGGTCCCGAATGAATTCGAACGTCGAAAGTAAAATTCCTACTGCCCTGCATTTTCACGGAATATTCGTTACAACCATGCGGCGCTTCTTCGTCCTTTTCCTCGGCATCGCGGCATGTTTCCATGCTTCTGCCCAGGCGCCCGTCGACCGCATGGATCAGATAGCGTTCCTACTCCGATAGCCATCAGTTCATGGGTTCGCTTCTCGTCGCGCAAGGCGACAAGGTTGTCTTCGAAAAGAGTTATGGAAACGCGAATCTGGAATGGAACATCCCCGACGATTCGTTGACCAAGTTCCGCATCGGCTCCATGACCAAGCAGTTTACGGCGGCTTCGATTCTGTTATTGGAGGAGCGCAGAAAGCTCAGCACCGACGACTATGTGAAGAAGTACATGCCCGATGCTCCAGCCGCCTGGGACAAGATCACGATCTATAACCTGTTGACCCACACTTCCGGCATTCCCAGTTTCACTTCCTTCCCCGACTACCACGCCAGCGAGGGGACGCCGACAACCCCCAAGGCCCTGGTGGACCGGTTTCTCAACAAGCCACTCGAATTCCAGCCGGGCGAAAAGTGGAATTACAGTAACTCAGGTTATGTCCTTCTCGGATATCTGCTGGAGAAGATCAGCGGACAGACCTACGCGGATTTCGTAACCCAGAACATACTCAAGCCTCTCGGGATGAAGGACTCGGGGTACGACTCGAACACGGCGGTCATTCTTCATCGCGCCAGTGGCTACACGCCAAGTGAGAATGGCCCAGTCAACTCCGGCTACGTCGATATGACCATACCGTTCTCCGCGGGAGCCCTGTACTCCACCACGCACGATCTGCTCCTGTGGGAGCAGGCTCTCTACGGCGGCAAGGTCCTTTCCGCGGCGTCGTTGAAGAAGATGACCACGCCCTACAAGGAGAACTACGGCTGCGGCCTGATGATCACCACCGCGAAAGGACATCTGCAGTATGAGCACGGCGGCGGCATCGAAGGGTTCAACACAGACATGTCCTACTACCCCGATGACAAGCTCGCCGTCATCGTACTCGCCAATCTGAATGGTGGAGCGCCGGGCGACATCGCAGGAAAACTGGCCGCGCTGCTACATGGCGAGAAAGTTATGCTCCAGTCCGACCGCAAAGAAATCAAGGTTGCGCGTGACGTCCTGGCTAAGTATGTCGGGAGTTATGAACTGGTGCCCGGCATCTTCATCACCATGTCGCTCGATGGCGATAAATTCTTCGCGCAGTTAACCGGACAGCCTAAGTTCGAGGTCTTCGCCGAAACCGAAAAGGACTTCTTCCTGAAGGTTGTGGATGCGCAGCTTACCTTCGAGATGGACGCCCAGGGCAAAGTAACGGACGTGGTGCTCCATCAGAACGGGCGCGACCAGACGGCCAAACGCAACCACAACGCGCCGCCTCCCAAAGAACACAAAGAAATTGCCATCGACCCCAAGGTTTTGGACAACTACGTCGGGGCCTACGAACTTGCTCCCAATTTCATTCTGACTGTAACTCGCGAGGGAGATCACCTATTCACGCAGGCGACCGGACAGGGGAAGATCGAAGTGTTTCCAGAGAGCGATCACGACTTCTTCCTGAAAGTAATCGACGCGCAAATCACCTTTGTAACGGACAGTCAGGGGAAAGCAATCAGCCTGATCCTCCACCAGGGCGGCGACCATCCAGCCCGCCGGATCCAATAGGCCGGGTGCCCCCGGGTCCCTCGCATTTGGGGGCCGGGGAGGGATGCGCGTTTCGCCACAATCCATGTGCCCCAGGTCCGGCTTCTCGGACCTGGGATCTTACCGGGGTGGGCTATTTCGCGAGCATTTCCTTAATGGTGGAATCAAAGACGGAGTAGGGCACCGCTCCCACGATGCGCACGCCATCCATTTGTTCCGGCGCGCTCTTGGCGATCACGAAGCTGGGGGTTCCACTGATGCCCAATGTCCCGGCATCCGTGGTGTCTTTCTGGATCGCCGAGGCGAATCTCTTCTCCGCCACGCAGGCGCGGAACGCGGTCATATCCAGGCTGACCTTGTCGCCATACTTGAGGATCGAATCGGTACTGAGATCCGTAGCCGTGTCCTGCATGATGGCGTCGTGCATCTCCCAGAATTTGTGCTGTTCTCCGGCACAGCGGACGGCCTGGGCCGCAGGCGCCGCGTTGGGGTGGAAGTCCAGCGGCAGATCGCGAGTGACGAAGCGGACCTTGCCCGTATCGATGTAATTCTTCTTCAGCTCGGCAAAGGTGTCGTGCTCGAACCTGCGGCAGAAGGGACACTGGTAGTCGGTAAACTCAACCATGGTCACGGGGGCGTCTTCGCGGCCCATGGCATACCAGCCCTTGCCCACGCTCATCTTGACCTTGTCAGAAGGGGCAGCAGCCTGCACTGCCGCCGGCTGGGCCTGGGCTGCCGCGGTCTGCTGATTCTGCAGTAGCTGATGGATCTGTTTCAACTCGTTCAGGATGGCGTCAGCCTGTTCCCTCGTCATGCCCTCGGGCATGTTGATGGTGACCGACTGGGCCTTAACTGACTCGGAGGTTTGCGCCTTTTTTGCTTTATCCGGCTGCTGAGAAAAGGCAGCCGCCGCCAAAACCACGATTGCCGCGGCTGCCATTCCCGTAGTTCCTATCCGCATTTAAGTAATACCTCCAGAGTTCTCGTACAGCGATGGGTGAATCAATTCGAACACAGGTTGGTCACAGGATTACAGTTGTTGCTCGTGCAATCGGTGTTCACCTGGCAGATTTTGCCGATGGAGCATCGAGCGCACGAATTGGGGCCGCCGCAATCCAGGTCGGTCTCGGTGCCGTCCTTTCGGTTGTCGGCGCATTGATTCGCAACGCACGTCAGCGAAACAGCGTTGCAGGCGTTGCTGCTGCAATCATTGTCAAACGAGCACTTAAAGCCCAGAGCGCATGCGCCGCAAATCCCGCCGCCGCAATCTATGTCCGTCTCGACGCCGTCCTTTTGGTTGTCGGCGCATTGACTCGCAGCGCACGTCAGGGTAATAGCGTTGCAGGCGGCGCTGCTGCAATCGCTGTTCACCTGGCATTTTTTGCCGATGGCGCATTTAACGCAAGCACTGTTGCCGCCGCAATCTACGTCGGTCTCACTGCCGTCCTTTAGGTTGTCGTTGCATTGGTTTACACAGCTTCCCGCGCCATTGCAGCTAGAGCCGCCACCGCAGCTTGTGCCAGCCGTCGCAGGCGCGCAGACTCCATTGGGGGATCCAGTCACGGCCTGCAGACAGCTTTGGCAGCTATTGCCGCTACAAGCGGTGTTGCAGCAGACTCCGCTGGAGCAGTTTCCGCTCCCGCAGGTTGCTCCTGTTGCGCAGGCCGCGCCGTTGGGGCTGAGTGAGGAGACGCATGCCCCCGACGAGCACGTTTGACCGCCGGGGCAAACCGTGCCGCAGGCGCCGCAATTGTTGGAATCGGTTTGAGTGTTGATGCACGTTCCGCCGCAGGACTCTTGCCCGGCCGCGCACGCGCTGCAGACGCCGCCTGAGCAGATCCCGCTCTGGCAGTTTGAACCTCCAGCGCAGGAGGAGCCGTTGGGGGCGCCGACGCAGGCTCCGTTCACGCATGCCGATCCGGTGCCGCAGGCTATGCCGCAGGCGCCGCAGTTGGATGGGTCAGACCTGATGTTCTCGCAGAAGGTGCCGCAAAGAGTGCCGGGGCAGGTGTCGGTATCGCCCGCGCCTGTCATCTTGTACTCGACCAGCAGGTTCGCGTCCGCGCCGGTATTCGACGCGCAGGTAGAGCCGGTGCGCAGAATCGACTGCAACGTAGCGCCTGCGGCAAAGGTCATTACGATGGGTCCGCTGTCAGACCAGTAAGCGCCCGGAGCGAGCACCAGGTCCTGTCCCTTGGTGCCGTCGGTGAAGCGAAACACTGCGCCAGGGCACCCCGAACCGGTTGGCGTCTTGGCCGTGGCCGCGATGCGCAGGATGGTGATGGGCTGGTCGATGGTGACCTGTCCGCCGGTCCATGTCCCGCTCAGGTTGCCGGGGAAGAAAGACGGAAAGATCATTCTGGCATTGGTGTCCGCGTCGGTGCCCGCCGGACCCTGGGGTCCCGTTGGGCCTGCCGGACCTATTGGCCCTGGCGTTCCCGGTGCGCCATTGGTTCCATTTGCCCCGTTCAGGCCCGGAGGGCCTATAGGACCTGGGGATCCCGGGATTCCCTGCGCGCCGTTGGCTCCTGCTGCACCGGCCGGTCCAGCGGGGCCAATCGGCCCTTGTGGGCCTGCTGCACCCGGAGTTCCGGTGGCTCCCGTCGATCCTGTGTCTCCCTTCGGGCCTGCTGGGCCAGCCGCTCCCGTCGATCCCTGAGGACCCTGAGGTCCGACCGCACCCGTGGAGCCGGTCGCTCCCGTCGCCCCTGTCGCACCCGTATCTCCCTTAGCGCCAGTTGGGCCCGTCGGTCCGGTTAGTCCTGTGGCTCCTATGTCTCCCTTCGGGCCTGCTGGGCCCGCTGCTCCCGTCGATCCCTGAGGACCCTGAGGTCCGACTGCACCCGTGGAACCGGTGGCTCCCGTCGCCCCTGTCGCGCCCGTGTCTCCCTTAGGCCCGGTGGGCCCTGTGAGTCCGGTTGGCCCCGTCAGTCCAGTTGGTCCGGTCGGTCCGGTTGGCCCTGTCGGTCCCGCCGCACCCGTGTCTCCCTTTGGTCCGATTGGCCCTACCGGCCCAGTCGCTCCTGTGGCGCCCGTCGGTCCGGCAGGTCCGGCCACACCCTGGGGTCCAGGCGACCCTCCCGCGCCTCCCAACAAGAGTTCCAGTTCCGGCTCATGCGATGTAATGAAGCCTTCCTTGCTATCAAAATAGAACTCGCCCTTGGCCCCGGTCAGCACCAGTGCAATCCCGTTGTTGCTGGAGGGATTGTCAAGCCAGCCCTGCACTATCGGCGTGATGTCGATCAGCAGGAAGTTGTTCACGCTGGCACTGGAAACAGTGATCGGATTGGACGGGGAGGCCGAAGCTCCCAACGGTAATGGCGAATTGTGCGTGAGGGTCGATTCCGCCCATGCCGGGGACGAAGGCAGGTTGTAGACACTGAATTTCCCGCCGGTTGCAACGCCATTGACGAATAGTCGCAGCGTGGCCCTGGTCACCGTCGACCCTGCCGGCACGCCGGAAAGATTGAAACTGATATAAGTGTTGGTCCCCGGGGCCACGGCCAGAAACTCGACGTCGCCGAAATTTACTTTCGGCACGGCGCTGCTGGTGAATGTATCTGCACTTGGGGGAACTTGCTGGGCCGGGGAGGCTACGGACAGACATACGCCGGCAAGGGCCAAAAGACCCACACGAACCTGCTTGAGCATCTGGTGCACCTCAATGCGTGGAAATTCCTGTTGCGTGGAATGCCTGGACAGATGACCCAGCCTGCTCGGAAGGTACCTGGGGACTCGAGGGGGCGAGTAGTGATTGGTATGAAAAAATTTAACTCAGCCTAGCAGGGGCAGAACGACGCTTGTCAAGTTATTTATTCTGCGTCTCTTTAGCGCCCCCAGCGCGCAGGGGTTCAAGGTATCTTTGTAGCCCAACCCCTGAATCTGCCGACAACCATTCCGCCGGCGGAGCCGAGATTCTGGCCTCTCGGCTTCTGAGGCCGGGGAAAGCCGGGTGCCCCCGGTCCCTCGCATTTGGGGACCGGGGAGGGATGCGCGCACCTCCCACTGCCCCCTCCAGAACATCCTCGGGGGAACCATCCAGGCCCCCCAGGTGCCCCACCTCGCCGCCCCCTGGCCCCGGTCACCCGGCCAACAGCCGCAAATCAGTGATCCCGCTCACCAACCCCTAGACATCTTGGGGTATGTTTTCGGGGTCAAATCGATAAATTTTGTTACCCCTGTCGTAGACTTTTCGAGAATTTTGTTACCCCTGTCGTAGACAAATCGCGAATTTTGACCCACTTTTTGGTGATCTAGCTCACGTTTTCGGGCTCGGCGAGGAACTCCTGAAACACGTCGTTGGACACCATGCGCCCCCGCGCCGTCAACCGGTACCGGCCGCTCTCGTAGGCCAGCGATCCCTCCCCAACCAGCCTCTCGGCGACCCTCACCGTAGGCCCGGCCAGCTCCCCGCCGAACTCCCGCTCCAGCTCTAAGGGATCCACTCCGCCAGTGGTCCTAAGTCCAAGAAACCAAGCCTCTTCCAACTGCCGCTCTGGGCCGAGCCAGGTGGTTTCCCGAGCCGTATCACCGCCCAGATAACCCTTCAGATCGTCCGTCGCAGTCGCCCTTAGAACGAACTTCGCTTCCCGCTCCCGCAGCATCGACGACGCATCCAGGCCAAGTCCCAGGTAAGGCCTTCTCTGCCAATACCTTAGGTTGTGGCGCGACTCGAACCCGGCCCGCCCAAAGTTCGAGATCTCGTACTGCATCAAACCATCTGATTCCAAACGGCTTACCGCCGTGTCGTACATCCGCGCAATGGCATCGTCCGTCGGAACCAGGCCCGCCCGGTAACGCGCTCCGCCCGCCATCAGTTCGCGTCCAAGTCTTGAATCCTCATCGACTTCCAGCATGTACACGCTGGCATGCGGCACGCCCGACCCCAGCAGCACATCAAGGGATTCGTCCCACGACGCAAACGTCTGCCCTGCCAACCCGGCGATCAGATCCACATTCAAGCTATTGATTCCAGATGCTTTCAACCTGCGCAGATCGTCGAGAACCACGTCTCGGCTGTGCAGCCGCCCGCTCTCATGCGCCTCTTTGTCGATGAACGACTGGACCCCCAGGCTGACCCGGTTGACGCCGGCCTTCACCATCGCGTCCAAAGTCGCTTGCGCTATCTGCCCCGGCGCGCATTCCACCGTGATTTCCGCATCCGGATCGACGTGGAACTCCTGCCGTATTGCCCCGAACAACCGCTCAATGAGGTCCGGCTCGAGGAGCGACGGCGTCCCCCCGCCCAGATAAATCGTGTCAACACAATGGGATAGCTCAAGGCCGAGCGCGGCAGCCCAATCCGCAGCCCCTGTTACCTCTTCGGTTACCCGCGCAATATAACGCTTATGTTCACTTGCCGGATACACATCCGAGGCAAAATTGCAGTACGTGCACTTCGATCTGCAGAAAGGCACCGAAACGTAGATACCAATGGCGCGATCCGGCATCAATTCAGTCATGGAATATTCTTTCACGGGCTCAGACGTCCAGCCACGTGTGTCAGCTCCTGAGCACGCGCAAGCCGAAAATCAGCAGGAAGGCCGTGCGTCCTGGCCGGTTGGAGCAATCGTCATCGTTCAGACCATCCTTTTTCTGGGGCATTGGCTGCTCTACGCTACGTGGACGTCCTTCTGGCGCGTGAGCCCGATGGCTGCGCAAGTTATTGGCGTCACGCTACTTATGCTTTCGGTTTCGTTCACCATTTCTTCTGTGCTGAGCTTCAAATACTCGAACGGGTTTGTTGCGGGCTTCTACAAAGTAGCTGCCGTCTGGCTCGGATTCCTGAACTTCCTGGTGTGGGCAGCGCTCTTGTGCTGGGCGGCGGACGGGTTCCTGCGCCTGATAATACCGCGTGCATCGATCGAAGTGCGCTCATGGATCGCATTGATTCTGTTCGGGATAGCTTTGCTCGTCTCGCTTTGCGGATACATCAATGCCCGTGTGATTCGGGAGCGGCGGGTTACGGTGAAGCTGCCGAAGCTGCCGGAGAACTGGCGGGGGCGCAAGGCGTTGCTGGTCAGCGATCTGCACCTCGGCAACGTGAACGGGGAGGGTTTTTCGCGGCGGATCGCCCGTCTGGCGCGGCGGCTTGATCCAGCTATCATATTCATTGCAGGAGACTTGTACGACGGATCCCGGGCGGACGCCGAGCGCCTGGCGAGGCCGTTGTTCGAGCTTGAGCCGCCGCTGGGCGTTTATTTTGCCGAAGGCAATCACGAGGACTACGGCGACGCGGCCGGGTATTGCGCCGCGCTACGGAACGGCGGCATTCGGGTCCTACGCAGCGAAATGGTTGATGTAGAAGGGGTTAAGGTTATCGGCGTTCCCTATGCGGACTCGGTCTATCCGATGCATTTCGCTACGTTTCTGGAGGGGCTGCAGCTCGATCCAACCCAGCCCAGCATCCTGCTGAACCACGTGCCAAACCGGCTTCCGATCACCGAGAAGGCGGGGGTGAGCCTTCAACTCTCCGGACATACGCATGGCGGGCAAGTCTTTCCATTTACATGGTTTACCGAGCGGGCCTTCGGCAAATTCACGTATGGATTGCAGCGGTTTGGGAGCCTGCAGGTACTGATCTCGAGCGGGGTCGGGACGTGGGGTCCGCCGATGCGCGTGGGCACGGAGCCCGAGGTGGTGCAGATCACATTTGAGTAAGCAAAACGTGAGCCAGATCACCCAAAAGCGGGTCAAAATTCGCGATTTGTCTACGACAGGGGTAACAAAATTCTCGAAAAGTCTACGACAGGGGTAACAAAATTCATCGTTTTGACCCCGAAGACGTACCCCAAGATGTCTAGGGGTGGGTGAGCGGGATCACTGATTTGTGGTTGTTGGCCCCGTCCGGCCTTCCGGCCACCCGCCGATCTGCTGCGGTGTTTTTGCATTCGCTGAGAATCTAAGAACTATTCAGTCCGCCGACACTCAATACAGGTTCTGTCGGCCTCCCATTCGGGCTTGCATATTTTTCATAGGCATATTATTGTTATGCCTATGAGCAATTTGCCTGAGCCAGTGAGCCCTGCCGGCGCGCTTCCCTTGCTTATCCTGCGCGTACTCCAGTCGGGTTCCCTGCACGGATATGCCATCGCACAACGGATTCACCTACTCTCCAGCGAGGTATTGGCGGTGGAAGAGGGCCTGCTTTATCCCACTTTGCAGAAGATGTTGCTCAAGGGATGGGCGGAAGCCGAGTGGGGCATTTCGGAAACCAATCGCAAGGTCCGTTTCTATCACCTGACGCCGAAGGGCCACGCCCAGCTGGCGAGCGAACTTTCGAGCTTCGATCGTGTCACCCAGGCCATACAGGACGTATTGCGCACTGCATGACGAAGTGGCATGTGATTCCGGGGGGTCAGTATATGGGCAGTTTTCTGCGCCGCATTCACTACCTGCTCCATTGGCGCCGCATCAGCGCCGAGCTCGAGAACGATATGGAGTTTCACCGCGAAATGGCAGCTCGCGCCGGTCGCAACAACTTCGGCAACATGCTGCACCTGCGCGAGCAGGCGAACGAAGCCTGGGGTTGGACGTGGCTCGATCGGCTGGCGCAAGACCTGCGCTATGCGGTACGAATCCTGCAGCGCGCTCCTGGTTTCACGCTCATGGCCGTGCTGGTTCTGGCGATCGGTATCGGGGTGAATGCCGCGGCGTTCAGCCTGTTCGACATGGTTGCGCTGAAGCCGCTGCCCGTGCCGGAGGCGGATCGGATTGTGCGGCTGGAGCGGAGCTCACCCGGCAATTACACGAGCGAGATGGCGTACCCGTCGTTCCTCTTCTATGGCGAACACGCGAGGACCCTTTCGACGACAATGGCAGTGCTCGGCGTTCCGCCCATGCAGATTGACGACGATCTGGAGCCTTCCACCGCCTCCTTTGTCACGGCGAATTACTTTACGGAACTGGGAACCCGCGCAGCATTTGGCCGCATGCTGGACCCGAACAAAGACGACACTCCGAATGCGCCTCCGGTTGTGGTTCTGAGCTTCGGGCTCTGGCAACGGCGTTTCGGCAGCGATCCGAATGTCATTGGGCAGGTTATCCGGCTAAACAAAAAACCAGCGACGGTGGTGGGAGTCGCGCCCTTTGCATTGGTGACCCTGGGCGGCCAGTATCCGGATGTTTGGATGCCCATCGTCCAGCAACCCTATTTCGTTGAACACAGCTCCATATTGAAGGACTGGGACAATTCCACCGTTCACATGTGGGCCAGGCTTGCGCCGGGCATGAGCGCAAAGACCGCCGAAGAGGAGTTGCGAGCTCTCACGGGCGAGATCCGGCGGCAGCATCCCACTGCCGTATGGGACGGCGAGTACATTCAGAGTTCTGCCGGCGGACACATGCAGGTGATGCAGCCGCGGATGTACCAGGTGGCGGCGATGGTGGGCGCGCTCACGCTGCTGATCCTGATTGTGTGCTGTGCCAACCTCGGCGGGCTGATGCTGGCGCGGGCCGTCACACGCCAGCACGAATTCGAAATTCGCGTGGCGATTGGCGCGGGGCGGGGACGCATTCTGCGCCAGCTTTGCACGGAAAGTATTCTGCTGGCGGCGCTCGGAGCCAGCGCGGGCCTGGCGCTTGCATGCGCAGTGATCCGCGTCGTGCTGGCCAAGACGGACGCGCCGAAATGGCTGAGCGCGTGGCCCGATGGACGCGTGCTGCTGTTCACCGCGGGCATGACCTTTGTGACCACGCTGTTGCTTGGACTTCTGCCGGGATTGCAGGTTGTGCGCCAGCGACAGCACAAGATGCTTGCCCGCCAGATGCTGGTGGGAGCGCAGGTTGCAGCAAGTTCGCTTCTGCTGATCATTGCCGCGCTGTTGCTGCGCGCCACCGAGCACGCTCTCTTCACCGATCCCGGCTTCGGCTATGAGCAGTTGGTGTCGATCGACCCGCAACTGAGTCATCATGCGTACACCGCGGCCGCGGCTCGAGCCTACCTTGACCAGATGCAGAGCGGGTTGCGCGGAGTGCCGGGCGTTACTTCAGTTTCTCTTGTCAAGATGCCGCCGCTGGGACACGTGGTTTCGAATTCAGGTGTTGTGATCGACGGCCGGCCCGTCACGCTGTATCCCAACTGGGTGGCGCCCGGTTTCTTCGCCACCATGGGCATTCCGCTGCGGATGGGCCGCACATTCTATGCCGGCGAAAAGCATGCGGTCATCGTGAGCGAGTCGTTCGCGCAGCAGCAGTGGCCGGCGAAGAATCCGCTGGGTCAATTTCTCGGCGAGGGTGCTACCAAAGACATCGTGGTTGGCGTTGCTGGAGACGCGCACATCAACGCGCTCAGCGACGATGATGCTGCCGAGCAATACTGGCCGGCTCAAACGGAGGACATGCCCGACATGGTGGTCATTGCGCGTTCCGGCGGCGAGCCGGGATCACTTGCGCCTGCCGTCAAGGCCATCAGCGAGGAACTCGATCCTTCGGCGTTGCCCGAAATCCGGCAGATCAAAGTGCTGTACCGGCAGAATGTCACGCAGATCGAACTGCTCGCCACCATCGTGAGTTGCATTGGACTTGTGGCGGTGTCGCTCGCGGCCGTCGGCATCATCGGGTTAGTCGCGTTTGTCGTAACGCAGCGCACCAAGGAGATTGCCATCCGCATCGCGCTAGGCGCGCGACCCGGCGCGGTGCTGGTGGCGGTATTGCGACAGTTCCGCTGGCCGGTGATTGTGGGCCTGGCTGCAGGTGTGGGATTTGCGGTCCTGGCGTCGAAACTGCTGCGTGCAGTTCTGTACGGCGTGAGCAATCTCGACCCCGCGAGCTACGCCGCCGCCATCGCCACTTTGGCTGTGGTGGTTGCGTTCGCGATGATTCTTCCCGCGGCTCGCACGCTGCGCATGGATCTGGCCAGGATCCTGCATTACGAATAGCGCGGCATCCCTGCCTGGCTTTCGAATCTCCGCCAACATGGCGAAGCCCATTGAGAGTGGTCTTGGCATGGATCACAGGAATACGAGGCAGGGCCCCGGGATGGGAGATGGCCAGGGCATTCCGGAAGGTCCGGCGCGGGGAAGCTGGACTGATATCACGCCGGCAAGCAGTTCGGAGATAAGAGGTGTGATCTGCGTCGCACCATCATTCGGACAATGGCCGTAGGATTTGAGGGTTCTGAAATCGAACCAAATCGAATCGCCAGGAAACAGCCGTGCCGAAACAAACTTCTCAAGCTCCCGCCTCCGCCGCCGAAGCGACCCCTGTCATCCGAACGCACCGCACTGGTTACGACCTTCTCAACCATCCCGGCCTGAATAAGGGAACTGCCTTCACCGCAGAGGAGCGCGACGTCTTCGGGCTGCATGGGCTGCTGCCGCCGCACATTGGAACGCTGGAAGATCAGCGCGAGCGGCGCAAGAAAGCTCTGGATAACGAGCCGACGGCGTTCGGCAAGTACCGGCTGATGCGGGACCTGCA
>Ga0206908_1099_pt1 | contig 15825 bp, 14 predicted proteins | sample Alteio_BWOrgHeat_78_FD_152979 | JGI IMG/M metagenome (GOLD analysis project Ga0206908, IMG submission 152979) | Enriched cells from forest soil in Barre Woods Harvard Forest LTER site, Petersham, Massachusetts, United States -... | ecosystem: Environmental > Terrestrial > Soil > Temperate forest >... | reverse complement strand
CAGCATGGTCAAAAGGCCGCTGCCGAACAATGCGAATGAGTTAGGTTCAGGGACAAAAAAGGTCTTGCTGATGCCGTTGTCACCTGTTTTAAACAGCCCAACGGAAGCCCAGGCCGTCATTGCCACACAGCAAAAGGCCAAAAAAAGGAAAAAAAGGACAACAGTCTTTGCGCTATTCTTTGACATAGGTAGAATCGTTAATTGTTTTTTATAAGACGTTTGCGGGGAAAATCAGCTTGATACTTGCTTCGCCACGAAGGAAGGATAATAACGCGGCAAAAAAATAAGTGCCAAACCCTAAAATTCACCCAAAAATCAACTACAAAGAACAACTGAATGAGCCAAGTATACCATTTCTTTGGGCTTTGTCAAATAAATAATGCAACTTTCTTTTCAGCTCTTATTTAAGGAAGATACTTGAACAAATCAGGCGTTATCAGTCCTGTAAAAGTTTTTATATTCCTGATGGTCCTCTCCGTATCGCGGTCCGTAATATTGGCCGAAATCCGCACCAGCGCACTGCTGGGGTGCTTGCCCAGCAAGGTGTCCACAGCGATCAAAACCTGCTGTTTCCAGTAATTAGACGTAAAGGCGCCCCCTACCTTGAACCAATAATAGGCAATTTGGCTAAAACCCCCCTTGCTTAGCCGCAAACGATTGGCCTGGATGGTCAACGGCGGGTTCTGAACAGTAATGCTGTCATGGACATCTTCTGTGATGCTCATGCCGTTGCCGGTATAACAAATTTCAGGCGGGTGCGCCACCTTGCGGTTGGTCTGGGAATACACCAGGTATAAATAGACCTTGGCATGGTCCGCTGAATTGGTATACAGCCGCACAAAAGCATTGTTAGTTTCCAAAATAGCAAACTCGTCCTTGGTGATGGGAAGGTCAACTGAGGTCCATGTGCCGATGACCTTGGGAAAATTATTGATATCGACGGTGTCTTTTTCCACGGCCTGCTTAAAAAAAAGGAACCATGAAATAACGGCTGTTGCCGCCATGGTCACGCAAATAAGCACAAACTGGTTTGAATTTTTTTTCATTGTTATTCAATCATTTTCTGGACTGCGTAAAGAAGGCAGAAAGCGCCAAAAAACACAATAAACCCTGAAGTTTCATGGATGGGCCCAAGTGCAATGGACACCCCCCATACTTCGCTGACAAATGCCAAAAAGATAATACGGCCTACATTCGTAATGACAGCAATGGGGATGGTCGCAAAAAACAGGATCACCCTCTTGGGGAGCGAGGACTTCATGCTGTAGGCAAAAAGACTGCCTAAGGCCATGAGCGTGATCAACGATCGTAAACCGCTGCACACATCATCGACAACCACATAGGCATGGCGCATGACAATGGCGCTGCCGTGCTGCACGCAATAAAGCTTCATCCCATTGAGCGCCATGACCGCAATTTCAGCAGCAAATATCTTTAGCCTGAAACTAAGATTGGTGATGACCACCATCGGCAAAGGGATCATAAAAATCAGGAAGGAAAGCGGGAAGAAAATTTCCTTCAATGTCCTGGAACCATAGAAATGCAGCGTAAGTCCGAATAAAACAATAATCATGGAAAAACCGGAGGTAAAGTAAACCCTGAAAAGGGCGCTAAGCAAATGGATGGCGATGCCTGCAAAAAACAGCCTTAAGCCCCAAGGGGACGATACCGGCTTGATTCTTTTAAGGATATCCCTCTTCTGCCAGATCAAAAAGGCCGTGACAAAGGGGATCAGGATGCCATGGCTGTAATAGGAGTCCCTGGCAAACCAGCGGTCCCACATCCACAAAAGCGACGGCACGTAGATCAGCACAACAAAAATGCCGAGCATCCATTTTTGCAAACTGTTGGTCATGACTGTTTCCTGGCTTTTTGCCATGCAATGTCCTGTTTAGCCCCAATAAACCGATAAAAGCCAGCCAATGCCGCAAAATTTAAAAGACAAAAAACATACGGCACGTAGCATAGCTTCGAAATAGGCTTTAAGATACCATATTTTTGTCCTCTTGCCAAGGAACCTATAAAGGCAGCAGCATAAAACAAAAGTTGAAGCCCAAATATTGATTTATAAAGACCATCATCAATAAGCATGAAATTCAATGGAAGCAGGACAATCATGAAAAAAGGCACCAATACCCTGAGCAGTTTATGGGAAAACAACTGCATGGCAATAGGGCTCTGCAGCGGGTTAAACAGCCCGGGGAAAAGCGAAAATATCTGGTAATTACCATATAAGGTACGGGCCTTGCGCCGGTATTCCTCGGTAGCACTATGCGCCGCCTTGTCGTAGGCATGGGCCGTCCCGTCGAAAATAGCCCTATAGCCCTTCTCGATAATCTTAAAAGGCGTAAACATATCGTCCAGCACAACCTCGGGCGGCCCCGGCACGAATAAGGACCGGCGGATGGCGTAAACCGCGCCCGTCGCCCCCAGCATGGAATGCACCTGGGCCTCATGGGAACGAATAAATTTCTCATATTCCCAATAAAGATTAACCCCCCGCGCAGTGACCCCATCGGGTTTAACAAACAAAAGCTCCCCGCTGACGCACCCCACTGACGGGTCAGCAAAGTTCCGCACCAAATTTTTCAACGCATCAGCGTCAAGCTGCTGGCGGGCATCATTGAAAAAAATGATCTCATTTTGGGCCTGTGCCACCAATTCGCTGACCGTCCTCATCTTGCCCCAGCGGTGCTCATGGATAAATACCCGGACGCGGGGGTCTTGATACCCTTGAAGGATCTGGTTGGTCCTGTCCGTTGAAGCGTCCGAACCGATCAAAATCTCGATCTTCTCCCCAGGGTAGTCCAACGCCCGTAAATTATCCAGCTTTGCTTTAATAACATCTTCCTCGTTGTGGGCGGCGATCACCACAGAAACGGAAGGAAAAATAGCAGACGTATGTACTGGCTTGGGGAAAAATTTGGACAAAAGGCTTATCACTAACGGATACCCGAAATAGCAGTAAATAATCAGTCCCAATAATGTCCAAAAAAGAAGTATCATTTGATGATATAAATAAGCGTTTTTCTGATGAAATTATACCCGGATTCCCTGAGGACGATCTTGGCCGTGTTCTTAAAAACATTACCGACGATTTCACGGGCAGGCACATGGCCTTCTAAAGCCTGCTTAAAACGTTTTAAAGACCATCCTGCCTTCACCGCCACCCGCGGGATACAGACCGCCTTAGAACACTTTGGCCTGTCCGAAATAAAAACCTGCGTATACCCCAGGTCATAAGCCATCTGGATGATCTTGTCGTTGCAAAACCCGCGGGGAATGGACAAACTGGTCACCGGGATGCCTAAGTTAGACTCCAGGCAATTTTTAGACGCCCTTAATTCCTCGATCACCTGGGTGTCCTTTAAATTAGTCAGGATCTCATGCGTCAGGCCGTGGGAGCCGACTGTCATCCCTTCATCGACCAGGCTTTTAAGCTGTTTCCAATCCATATAGCCGCTATTGCCGATCCTTTTGACGATAATAAAGAAATAGGCTTTAAGCCCGAGCTCTTTCATGACGGGAAAAGCAAGCGTATAATTATTCATTTCTCCGTCATCAAATGTCAGGGCCGCCTCTCGGCCGGAAGCTTTAAGGCATTGCATCTGTGCCCGGAAATGATCAATGCTGACATCATAGAGTTCAGCCCCCGCCTCCCGGCCCGGCGGGATATCGGTATTGGAAGAAATGATTCCATGGTACATCAGGGTTATCACAGGGCAATCCCTCCTGCATTGCTTAATTTAGGCAGATAGATATCAATGATCTTTTTCATCAGCGGACGGAACGGGCGGCAGGTGCACGGCGGAATGCCGCCCTCTGCAAACAGGTATCTCCGGCATAATTTTGAAAAATTATTATCATTGTTCTTAATATATTCCAGGTCAATGTCCTTTAAATACTTCTTCCACCACAACGATTCCCATAAATGCAGGCAATAAGAGGTGCTGATAAACTTCAAGGCAAACCATTTCTTCAGCCTGATCATCCAGGCATCGCGCATGCCGTCTGCCGGCCGGTCCCATAAGGTGATGGGGCTGCCGTCATAATAAGGCCAGTAAAATGAGAATTTGTCCTCCATATGGACCAGGTGAGGGTATTTTTTAGCATTGCGATAAGGGATCCGTACGGAATGTTCGCCGTAAAATTCATCGAATCCCTTTGACCTGAATGTCCGGTATTCTTCATAGCATATTTTTAAGAATTCCGCATTACGCTCAGCTAAGATCACCGCATTGCATAAGCCGACACCTTCCTCCATGCCCATTACACACTTGTACTTTTTACGCAAAGGGGCCAGCGAATTTAGGGAAAGAATATCCATGTCCAAATAAATACCGCCTTCCCTCATGAGGATTTCCAAGCGCAGCACATCCGCCTGATGGGCAAAATGCAGCAGCGGTTTTCCAAAGATTTCCGTCGGAGGATCGACCTTGATGAGAGTCAGGTATTGCTTGCTCTTCTCCCACCATTCCCCCCTGGGCTCATATTTGTAATAAAACTTGATGATGTCCGGCCTGTTGCATTCGTAGGCTGATTTAATGGCGAGATAATGCACCAGGGAAAACGGCTGCTGGCCAAAATCTTCTTTTAACCCAAAGATAAAGTGGATGACATTCGGGATCATGGGGTCCTTAATAAGCTCTGTATCTTTTCAATCTCGGAAGCAATTGCATTCCGGCGGGCTTTTAAATGGTCCCCATCCTTGGTATATTCCCACATGGACTTGACGATGGAATCATCCATGGTCAGCAGTTTAAGGCTTTGGTCAAAATCCTCTTTGTATTTCTGTTCAAGTCCCTTGGAATGCAATATCCTTAATTGATTCAACAACAATTGGATATATTCATAATCCTGCATGCCGTCCCTGAAATTCTCCACGCGGATGGAATCCAGCGGTCCGTCCGGCCCGGGGTACAATAAAAGCCCATTGCCATTCTGGTCCCATTGGGAATTGTGGGCATCTTTAAAAGGATCGACAAAAGGCCAATAATTGACGCACCAGTATAAAAAGCCCCGGATATCATATTTCCAGCATATCCATGGGATGATACGGTAGCCGATGGAATCAAAGTCCAGGGCCAAATTCGGGCTGCTGGCCCCCGATGGCCCTGAGATATACATCCATATCTCCATGCCCCTTTTTTGCAATTGGCGCATCTTATCTTCTTTGAAATCGTCAATCTGAAATGTCCAGATATCAATGTCCTTGCCCCAGTCAGGATTTTGGGCAGGGTCCCAAAAACCGTGGTAGCAAACCATATTTTTAAGCCCTGGATAGGCATGGTGGATCATGGCGGTGAGTTTAGGGATCATGGGATTGCCGATATCCCCCTCATCCCAGGTATAAATGTAGGTATCGTCCAATAAATTATTAAGCTTTAGGTCTTCTCCATATGTCTGGTAGGTAAGCGAAAGGGCCTTGATTGATGTATCATCCTTGGGCCAATTATTATTGAATGTGCCGCCATACTTGCCAATGGCAAAATTATTTAATCCGAAGAGCCTGTAACGGTCAATACCGGAAAGCTCCACTTGTGATGTAGGGTCAAGGTTCAAAATAGGGTTCATCCGATGCTTAAGCATATCGATGATGAATTTATCATTGATATCGTTCAACCGCTCATTCAAGGTTGAGGCAGATTCATTCTCGTCTTGAGGGTAACGGATCTTAGTGTTTTGTCCATAAAAATCAAAAGCTGTTTTTAGATGGCTTTCTGTAGGCAATGTAAAATCATAAACATGGAGCTTGACCGGCACCTGCCGGGGTGGGAAATTCAATCCCTTGACGGTGAGAACAGCGGTGTAATCTCCTCGAGCTGCATCTGCAGGGACATAAACATCGACCCAAAAAGGCTGGGTGGTATTGGCCTGAATGTCATAGGACTTAACCGGAATAAGCGGATCTGGCCACGGACCTACGAATTTGACCGGATAATAAGGCTTGATGGTAGGCACATAGCCTTCTACCCTCCAGGTAAAATTGTCACGTGAAATCTTGGCGCCGGTCTTGACCTCAGTCAAGTCAGAAAAACCCAAGACCACACCAGGCTGCTCCCTGGACGTATCAATGACCAGTTGAAAAGATTCGTAAGCATTTTTAGCTGAAGCCAGGGAAACACTGCTTGAAAAAGAAGGTTTCTCGAGTGTTTTTCCGTCCTGGAAGATGCGGTCTAAACTCGAGGCCGTAAAAATCCTGAAACCATGTTTGACCGGCACATCCGCAAGCCCGATCTTTTTAGCTTCAAAAAGCCTGGGCTGATGCAGATGATGATGGACCTTCCTGGCGATCTTCAAACCCATCACAGCCACAATCAGACATACGACAATAACAGATATTTTTTTAGTCATCGTTTCCAGACCCTCAGACTAAAGATTGACAGGACCCTGGCCAGGGCATAAATGATGAACATGAGCGTTAAAGGCCCCAAGTACCGCCACTGCTGGGAAGAAATACAGGCCTTGGTCGCCAAATAAAAAGGCAAAAACAGCAAGACCAGCAATGAAAATACCGTAAATCCATAATTTTGCTGGCAAAAGGAAAGTACCGCAGCTGCCAGTGCCAGAAGTGTGAAAGAAGTAAAAGCAATGGCTTTATTCAATTTGATTTTAGGGAATTGACGCACACAATTTTGCACGACCCCCTCACCCCTCCACTTTTCCTTGGCCAAAAAATGCATTAAATCCTTGGATTCCCCCAGATGGACAACCGCCAATTCCGGGTGCGTGAACACAGACAGACCTTCCTTCTGGATCCGCTGGCAGATATCAACATCCTCGGAGGTAGTCAAGGCCTCATTAAAACCGCCGATGAGTTGGTACACCTCTTTTGAAACGATAAAGTTCCCGCTTGGCACCCAGTCAATGGCCCCTACTTTGAATCTCCTGGAGGACATGTGCGCATTCCAGACACGCTCCCAAAAGACAGTCTGCGCCGGTAAAGCATACCAGCAGCCAACCGCACCGACCCCTTTATTTTTCAGCAATTCAACAGCCTCTTTTAGCCAAAGATGCGGCGGGAGGCAATCAGCGTCGGTAAAAGCCAAGATATCCCCGCGGGCCTTGGCCGCCCCTGCATTACGCAAACGTGATATTGTCACCTTAGGCAGCAAGAATAAGCGCACAGGATACTTTTTGATGATCTCAATGGTCCCATCCGTAGACCCATTGTCGATGAGCAGGACTTCATAGCGGTCCTTAGGATAATCGAGGGCTTGCAAGGCAGATAAACATTGGCCGATATATTTTTCCGCATTGAATACAGGAATGATGATGGAAACAAGGGGCGTACTCATTGGAATAAAACTTCCCTATACACTTGTTTATACTTACGGGCCATGGATAGGTCGCTAAAGCGCGCGCAAACATCCTCATAAGCTTTTCCAGCCATGCGCTGACGTTCTTGCGGGTCCCGGGCCAATCGGATGACCGCTAAAGCCAATTGATGCGCATCGCCCGGTTTTAGCAATATCCCGTTTTCCTCTGCCTTGATCACCTCGCCCACAGCCCCCACATCAGTCGCAATAATGGCCAGCCGTGATGACATGGCTTCAAGGATGGTCATGGGCAGGCCTTCAGCATAGGAGGCATTGACCATGATATTGCAGGCCGAATAAACAGCAGGCATGTCCTTGCGGATACCAGTAAAAATAACATGGCTGGACAGCCCTAAATCAACGGTTTGCTGCTCCAGCTTATCCCTCAAAGGACCGTCGCCTACAATGACAAATTTGACATCAGGAACACTTTTGACTACCTCAGCAGCAGCATTCAGGAAAATCTCATGCCCTTTTTCAACGGCCAGACGGCCTGCTATAAGGACAGCACAGTCCTTATGCGCAATGCCCCATGAAGAACGAAGCTCGGCAGCCTGGGCGTTCCCTTCAAATTTCTCGATGCAGATGCCGTTATCAATAACCCCCAAATGGTCTTCTTTCAATTGCCGGCGCACCATGTCTTCCTTGATCGCAGCGGATACGCCGATGACCTTACGGGCGAATTTGAGGACAAAGGCATCAATGTGCTCATAAAACCTCATTTTGGGGTCAGTGCCGTGCCAGAGATGATTGGTGGCCATCCATTGGACGGTTGTAAACCGGGTGGCCAGAAAACCAATGATATCTGATTTATAATTGTGCGTATGCACAATATCAATCTTTTGATCGATGATAAATTTTTTAACAGCGCTGACACAGGCAAGGTCGAATTGGCCCCGTGAATCAAAGACGACGGTATGAAGCCCCATGCCCTTTGCTTCATCAATGATCTCCAGATGGGAGTTGTGCCGGTTATTGAGGGCGCCAACAAAGGAAACAACACCGTCGCTTTTAGCAGCCAAATTTAAAACCACCCGCTCCGCGCCAAACAACCCTCCGCTGCTGATCAAATGCAGGACCTTGATCCCTGAGAATAGATACCCGTACTTTGAGAGCATGGCCCGCATGGAAAATTCTTTCTGGGCCATCTGATAACCTGCCCGCCCCATCTCCAGCCGTTTTTGCCTGTCATCGATCAAAGCCAGTAAGGTATTTTTTAATTGCTGGGAATTTTCTTTGTCGACTAAAAACCCGTTATGCCCGTCAACAACCAATTCCGGATTACCTCCTACACGGGTGACAACCACCGGCTTTTGTGCGGCCATATATTCCAGGATGGCGTTGGACATGCCTTCGCTTAATGAAGGCAGGACGCAGATGTCCGCCATGGCCAAAAGGCTTTGGGCATCATCCCTTTTGCCCAAAAATAAGACCTTATCTGAAATATTCAATTCCTGGGCCCGGCGCTGGAGCTGACCGTTGAGCTCATCCCTGCCGATCAAAACTAATTTCGAATGAGGGTGCTGGGCGATGATCCCCGCAAAAGCCTCCAGTAAATATTTATGCCCTTTGACCGGCTTCAAATTAGCCACGTGCATGATGACCGTATCGTTTTCTTTCAGGCCGAATTTAACACGCGACTCTTGGGGAGATTCCTTTGGCTTTTCAGGAAGTTCAACACCATTATAAATAATCTCAATGCGTTCTGCTGCAAAACCTTCCTCTTGAATGACCATGTCCCTGATCGATGCTGACACAACGACCACCTTATTCACCCAATGGTTCATCAATTTGTACGCTGCAATATGCAGGCCGTTGCGCCAAAAACCCATGTCACGCCGGTTGGAAAAAATCATTTTAACACCGGCCAGGTGGCCCCAGAATGTCCCCCACATGTCGGAACTAAAATGATAGGTCACAATCACATCAATGCGGTTACCTTTGAGGAATTTATAAAAACGCAGCCCCTGAATAATCCCCGATAAGCCGTAAATACGCACCACACGAAAAATATGCAGACGGCTGCCGGTAGATTCAATGATCTCCCTGGGGGCCTGTCCGGTGCAGTCGAGACTGGCCACATGCACCTCATAGGCGCTTTTGTCCAGGCCGCGGGCCAATTCATAAATTTGTTTTTCAGCCCCGCCTTGCAAATCGGCGATGCAATCGGTCAAAAGCACGATATTTTTTTTAGCTGGGTTCATAGGATGATTGAGGAGGATCGTAATAACGGACCCTCTTCTTTGGTTTTGGCGACGGCTCAGGGGCTGGACCTGGCTTTGCTGCTTTTAGCGGGGCCGTTGGTGGCAGCTTTTCTTCGGCCTTGGCCGCCTGGGCAATCGCGTTGAGCCTTGCCACCAACCCGGCAAAAACCCAAAGGTAGGCGTTCGGCTCCAGGTAAGACCACCTGTCCCCGAAAAGATTGTTGACCATGAACACAAAAATACAACAAAAAAATCCAAGCCCCATGGACTTTGAGAGCTCATCATCCCCTTTTTGGTAAAGCTGCCAGCCCTCTTTGATGAAACAAAAAAGCGTGATCATCAAAATGATGATGCCAATGGCCCCTTGCTCAGTCAAAATCTTGATATAAATATTATGCGTGTCTCCCAGGTCCAGGCCCAAATGCCGGAAAGACCCGAAGCCGATACCGGTAATGGGGCTGGATTTAAAATAGGTCATTGACTGCTGCCAGATGTCAATGCGCCGCTGGGAGGACTCGTCAAGTTTGCCTGTTTCTGTTTTAGTTTCCTTGATGCGGTCTACCACGTTTTGGGGGAGAACCGTCTGCCATAGCAATAAAACAAGGAATATTGGGGCCAGCATCTTCTTATCTTTGAGAGAAAACAAAATGAACATGCCCACCATTAAGCCCAAATACGCCCCGCGGGAATACAGGAAGGTGATGCAATAAATATTGGATAATACCAGTATCAACAATAGGGTCTTGTTGCGGCCCTTCTTTAAACCGTACAGCACGCTCATCAAAATAATGGTATACCCATTGAAAAAAGCCGCTACTTCATTGGGCCCCAGGAACTGGAATGTCCCCCTAATCCTCTCCCTTGATTCCAGGGACGAGTGCCATCCGATCTGATGGGCCGTATAATAACCTGACACAAAGATACCGCAGCAAACAACGGCGAACATCGTCCATACTTCCTTCTTGGTGGTATTGTTCTTAAAATTCAAGAAAAACAGCAACGGCATCAGGGCAAAATTCTTCCAATCCTGCACACGGCTATCCTTAATGTCAAAATTTAAACCGTTATAAAGATAATAATCGCCCCGGAACAATGAAAACAGCATGTAAATGACGGTAATGATGGCAATGGCATTAATACTGGACTTCTTGACTGCGGCATCTTCCGGGGGGCGCGCCTTAAACATCCCGCCTATAAGAACCCCAATGAGCATAATATCTAGGAACTGGTTGCCCCCGGGAAAAAGCTGTACGCGTTCAATTACATTACGTAAAGGCAGCAAAAAAGCGACCATCATCAATGCCAGACGGGTATTGCCCCCCAAGGCAATCAGGGCGCAGCCCAACCCGCTCATGTACAGGGTCAGAGGTGCAAATGTTTTTAGAAGTACGCCGATACCCATATCAGACCTTTTTGATGATATATCCCGGGATCCCAACAACAGTGGCATCATCAGGAACATCCTTGATCACCACTGAATTGGCCCCAATCCTGACATTATTGCCGATCGTAATGTCACCTAAGATTTTAGCCCCAACACCCACATACACATTGTCCCCAATGCGGGCTGCTCCTGTCCTGCCGAGCGCACGGGTGCCGATAATGACGCCTGGGCTGATGGAAAAATTCTCCCCGATCACCGCATGCGGATTGACGATAATGCCGCCAAAATGGCCAATGTAAAAACCTTTCCCAATTTTCACACTGGCCGGGATGGAGATCCCTGTGGTGATTTCAATGATTTTAGAAAGAAAAAAAGCAAAGGCCTTGAGCACTAAACTTAAAATGGGAACTTTAAACGTATGCACCCAAGAACCAAACCTGAACACAATGGTGGCCCAAATCCCCTGTTCAAAAAGGAGATAGGGAGTAAACTTGCCGTACCTTTTAAAATCAGCTTTTAGATTAGAAAACATAGGTTTTTACCCAGTTGACCCATGACCAGAATGCTAGGGGATTATGCCTGATTGCCTTACTATACTCCTGACGCGCGCTAACAAAATCTTTTTTCAGCAGGAATTCATCACCAATGTCACGGAAAATCTTCGCCAGGGCCCTATCCCGAAGCCGGCGTTTGCTCAGGTCATCCTGGGGGCAGTATTTATCAATGACATAAAACCTTGCCTCCATCATTTTTTTCAGGTTACGGCTCATGCTTTGAGGTGTAATGCGGTAGTTTGACAAGACTTTGTCGATATAGACAATCTTGTACTTTTGCGAAATCCGCAACCATAAATCCCTGTCCTCACAGCCAAGTTTAGCCAATTTGGCATCAAAGCCGCCTACATCCTGGCAGCAACTTTTACGGAAAAGCACCGTGGGGCAGGAAATGTCTGCTTTTCTAGTAAAAATATTCTCAAAGATCCAGCCGCTTAAAAAAACAGGGTTACGTTTGGTCGTATTGATCTCCTTGCCGTCAATCCCGATGTTTGTAATATTACCATGGACGAGGCCTATAGAGGGATCTGCATCCAGGACCATGACTCCTTCCTGCAGGCGGCAAGGCAGCCATTGGTCATCAGCATCCAGCAATGCTAGATATTCTCCCTGGCTTTGGGCAATGCCTGTGTTGCGAGCCTCGGCAAGCCCTTTGTTTTCTTGGAAGATATAACGGACTTTGCCAGGATGCTTATCGACATAGACGGCAACTACTTCTCTAGTATTATCCGTCGATCCGTCATCAATGACCAGGATTTCAAAATCTTGATAGGTCTGCCCCAGGGCGCTTTCAATGGACGTCGGCAGAAAATGGGCTGCATTGTATGCGGGTATCAATACAGTGACTTTAGGCATTTTATTCATCTCTAACAGTCCCGGTTAGACTCAATCCCATTAACAGCTTAACGGCACTTTTGACACTGCTGCCGGTGGGAACTTTCTTTACCAGCTTTAAGGCTGTCCGTGTCCGCTTCCCCAGTCCTTTGCCCAAAGATTTTTTTTCGGCAATATAGGTTTGTAAATTCCACAAGCGGTGGTTTAATGCCCTTTTTTCTTCGGAAGATATTTTATGCTTTGCAAAAAATTCCTTTAATTTCCTGCTTCGGATATCATAGCTAACACTGATCCTGTCCCCATAGGCTTTATCGCCGTCATTTTCAGCATGCCTGCGGATACGCAGACCTACTGTCTCCACATATAAAAAAGAAGTAAAATATGAAGCCAGGGTCATAAAATGGGCGTCTTGAGTGTAGGTGATCTCTGGGTCAAAATACAGATTTTGTTTCAAAAAGAATTCCTTCCTGATAAGAGATGCCGGACAACGGAACGGGACACCGTGCATCAGAAGGCTTTCCAATAAACGGCCGTTGGAAACCCAGACGCCTTGACCGTCTCTTTCAAAAGCTTCTGTCAGGCATCTTTGGACAGAAATCTTGAAACTATTGGCCTTGAGTACCCTATCTCTGGCCGGTCCAAAAATTTCTATCGCAGAAAAAGCCATACACGCTTCCGGGTACCCCATAAGCGCTTCATAAAGTTTTTGTAAATGCATCGGGGTCCATAAATCATCAGAGTCATTGATGGCTATCATTTCTCCCTTCGCATGCTGAATCCCGAAATTTAGGGCACCGCTTTGCCCTTTGGTAAACTTATTCTTTAATACAATAATGTTCAACTTACTCGTTTCCTGAAACTTTTTAATGACATCGACTGAATGATCGGCGCTTCCGTCATCTATCAGCAAAACCTCATAAGGTTTGAGGGTTTGCTTTTCAATGGATGACAACGTTTCGGCAATAAAGCCTGCACGGTTATAAAAAGAAATAATAACGCTGATAGTCTTCATAGTCACCACCTGTTTTAGGGTCCTATGGGTGTCCTTGGTCTTATAAAACCAACCGGCAACAGTGTAGCAAGAAAATACAAATATAATTTCGCCTGAAATTGGTTGTACCGCAGGGAGTCCATACACAGACTCCTGACTTTCTTAAAATCCCCCAGGTTAAAATAACCCCAGATTGCAGATTTAAACGATTCTAAAATTCTCTTTTTAATTAAATCCTCATGGTGGGGTCGGCAAACACGCAATTCTTTATCCAAGACTTTTGTATCATATATCTTATAGAAAAATCCCCGTTGATTCACTTTTCCTGAAGCGCTGTCATCGCGAAGCCTGTACCTTGCCGTAACGCTATTGAAGTAAAGAAAAATATTTGTCCTGGCCATCCGCAGTCCCAGGTCGTAATCATCCACCACTGTCAATGTTTCATCAAATAAACCCGCCTGCTCTAAACTTGCTTTGCGGATGAAAGCAGTGCCCGGTGTGATCAAATTCCCCATGATTAAATCCACATAAAAATCACCTTTAAAGACGGAACCGTCATTAAAAACAGCATTTGCTATTTTATACCGAAAAGTTCCTGGCGCATACTGCCCATTGTGGGAACGCCTACATGAAGGTTTCAAGAGGCCCCGATGATCAAAAACCTCTGCATCGGAAAAAAATACACTTACTTGCGGATTTTGCTCAGCCATTGCCACCTGCTGCGTAAGTTTTTCGGGCAACCAGAGATCATCGGCATCCAGCAAAGCCACATATTCCCCTTTGGACTCACGGATACCTCTATTACGCGCCGCCGCAACCCCCCTGTTGTCTTGATAAATATACTTTATTTTACTGCCGTATTTACTGAGGACCTGCTTAGTGTCATCCTTGGATCCGTCATCAATGATGATAATTTCAAAATCTTTATAGGTCTGCATCAGGACACTATCAACAGTTTCGCAAATATATTTTGCTAAATTATAGGTAGGTATGACAACACTGACTTTAGGCATATCTGCGGGTCCTGGATTTTATAATGCCAGCCGGGAAAAAAGTGGCGATCAAATAAAGGTAAAGTTTTATTTGGAACCTATTATAGCGAAGAGAACTCAGGCACAATGACCTCACCTTCCCCAATTCCAAATGATTGTAATAACCCCAGACTGCAGTTTTATAACAACTTAAAATCCTATTCTTAATTAATTTCTTATAAGGTTGAGGGCAAGTATCTAATTGTTTTTGCAATACATTGACGTCACAGGTCTTATAGAATAAATTTCTTAAATTTATTTCTCCTGAAACACTATTGTCCCTAAGCCTATAACGCGCCATGACGCTGTTAATATAAATAATGAGGCATTCCCTGCCTATCCGCACCCACATGTCGTAGTCCTCGATCACCGCCAGGCTTTCATCAAAATATCCAGCTCTTTCCAAACAGGCTTTCCGGATCAACACTGTACTTGAAGTAATGAAATTCCCTTTAATTAGATCAACATAAAAATTTCCTTTAAGAATACTTCCATCATTGATAGACGTACCTGCCAATTGATGACGAAAACTTCCCGCTTCATAGGCCTTATCACGCGGAGGCATGTTTGAGTTCTTTAAAGTAACTCCGTCGTTAAAAACTTCTGCATCGCAGAAAATAAAATCAATGCTGGGATTTTGCTGTGCGACTGTAACCTGTTTCATGAGCTTATCCGGCAGCCAGAGATCGTCAGCATCCAAAAGAGCGATATACTCCCCCCTAGCCTCACAAATGCCCCTGTTGCGGGCGGATGCAACACCCTTATTAGGTTGATAAATATATCTAATCCGATCACCATAATTACCAAGCACCTGCTTAGTATTATCCTTTGAGCCGTCATCAATAATAATGAGCTCGAAATCCTTGTAGGTCTGTGCGAGCACACTGTCCACGGATTCACAAATATACTTGGCTAAATTATAAGTTGGTATGATGACACTGACCTTAGGCATATGATGCTCCGTTGCTGGCCCCTGATTTCTGGCGGTACGCGGAAACCATCCCCATCCTAATAAACAGATTGCACCACGCCTCTACAAAATGGCATGTATCGTTAAATGATCTGACCGCCATCCATAGAAATTTAATAATTTCGCCGAAAAGATAACGGGGAATACCCATGATAAAAACAATACCCTCGTCCTCTTTCTGGCCACGGCGTAAAACCATGCATTTTCCCGATGCCATATTCCATTTGGCCACATAAATAAGACTCATCCGGTGACGGTCTACCGGATGGAATATGGAAATATGCGGATTATAGACAATATTCTTGCCAGCCTTCTGTAAACGGCGGAAGTATTCAGTATCTTCTCCCATGACCCCTTTCCCGGCACCCAGGTCAGGGTTAAAGCCGCCGATCTCATCGACGGCCTTTCTTTTAACGATCATGTTGGCCCCCACAAACGGGACCATGGTCTGATCATAGGATTTAACTGCAGCCCCATGATCATGGCAGACAATAGGGCCATTAATGGTGTCCCTGCATCTTTTCACCCATCGGGGGGC
>Ga0206908_1098_pt1 | contig 15947 bp, 12 predicted proteins | sample Alteio_BWOrgHeat_78_FD_152979 | JGI IMG/M metagenome (GOLD analysis project Ga0206908, IMG submission 152979) | Enriched cells from forest soil in Barre Woods Harvard Forest LTER site, Petersham, Massachusetts, United States -... | ecosystem: Environmental > Terrestrial > Soil > Temperate forest >... | reverse complement strand
GTGCGGATGGAGCCGTCAGTAAAATGGGCCGTTCGCCTGAACTGGGAGGCGTCGGCCTGGATTTCGGCGCGCTCGAGGGCGATGCGAAGCTGCACGGGTTGCGGGGAGCCGGCGGGGATCTCCATTGGGGTGCAGCATATCATCTCGCTTTGACCGTGTGGCAGCAGCGACGCGGGATTGTTCAATTGGCGAAAGCGTGGGGCTGGCGCTGGGCTGTGCGCGGGCGAGAATAGGTAGGGTGTTATCGCACCCGGAACACCAAAGAACTGTTCAGCATGGTTCGTGGTCAGGCGGGGAAGAACACAAGCAGGTTCTTCGCCTTCGGCTCAGAATGACAAAGTTGTGATGATGACGAAGTTGGAATGAGTCCTCAGGAGGCGGCGGCGGTGGTGAGTTTTTGTACGACTGCGATGTTCGCGATGAGGGCGGTGTCAAAGCCATGGCGGGCCTGGAGCCATGCCGCATCATTCCAGGAGACGGAGACGCTGCCATCTGGACTCGCGGCCACCAGGATCTTGAGGGGCAGGTCGATGGCGGTGCTGGGGGCCGAGAGCATGAGCGGAGTGCCGGCGGCGGGGTTGCCGAAGATGAGGAGCTTGGTGTCGGGCATGGGTAGGCCGGCTTTGGCGGCTTCTCCGCTGTGGTCGATGACCGCGAAAAGGGTGACGCCTTTGGCTTCGAGGGCGGCGCGGAGGCGCGCCACGGTTGCAGGGACGCTGTGGGCGCTGGGTATGGAGGCGATGCCGTTGGCTGGGGGCTGGTTCATGGGGCGCTCCGGATTCGCTTGGCGTTCGCTCGGGGAGATCTAGCGATGAGATGCGAGGCGTGCTGCGCCGATGCGGAGAGTTTCTGATTGCGTGCGGATGAGGATGTGCCAGAGGAGATTGCTAGGCTTGGCGAGCAGCCGCGGGCGACGGTGAGGCGGGGCGGTGCGCCGCGGCGCGATGGGACGTGCGTCGTCTACTGGATGCAGCGGGCGATGCGGGTCGAGGATAATCCGGCGCTGGATGTGGTAATTGCGGCGGGGAATCATCTGGGCCTGCCGGCGGTGGTTTATTTCTCCGTGATTCCGAACGATCCGCACGCGAACCTGCGGGCCTTCCATTTTGTAGAGCAAGCCCTGCGCGATGTGGCTGAAGACGCGGCGGAACGCGGAGTCGGCTTTGTGGTGGGGCGGAGACCGGAGCGATCGCTGGAGAGGTTTCTCGAAGACGTGCGGGCGGCGATGCTGGTGGGCGATGAGAATCCGCTGCGCGAGCCGGAGCGGTGGCGGCGGGTGCTGGCTAAGAGGCTCTCCATCCCGTTCTGGACGGTGGATGCGGACGTGGTGGTTCCGTCGCGGGTGTTTGGACGGCCGTATTTTCTATTGCATCACTTCCGGCCGCACCTGGCGCGGGAGACGCCGCAGTTCCTGATTGAGCCGGAGAATCTGAAGCCGCAGATTCCGTGGAGCGGGCGGGCCGATGGCGATGCGGTCGAGGAAGACATAAGCCAAGGCGGGTTGAAGCTGGACCGCTCCGTGCGGCCGGTGGATACCTTTACCGGCGGCACCCATGCCGGGAGGAAGCGGCTGCGCAAGTTCGTCGAGGTCGAGTTGGCGGGCTACGAGGAGACGCGCAACAAGCCCGAGGTGAGAGGGACGAGCCGCCTGTCACCCTACCTGCACTTCGGGAATGTGTCGCCGATCCGGGTGGCGCTCGAGGTGAACAGGGCGGTGAAGCGAGGGAAGGCGCGGCAGAGCGCGGCGGAGAGCTATCTGAACCAGATGATCGGGTGGCGGGAGTTGTCGGTGCTCTTCGTACGGCACAACCCGAACTACGACAGTTGGGAATGCGCGGAGCCGTGGGCACGCCGCACGCTGGAGGAGCATGCCGGGGATCTGCGGCCGCGGCGGTACTCGCTGGCGGAACTGGAGCAGGGGCACACCTACGATGAGCTGTGGAATGCGGCGCAGCGCGAGATGGTGAACACGGGCTGGATGCACAACTATATGCGGATGTACTGGGCCAAGAAGATTCTGGAGTGGGCGCCCAATCCGGCGACGGCGTTTGACTGGGCCGTGGTGCTGAATGACAAATACCAGCTCGATGGGCGGGATCCCAACGGCTATGCGGGGATTGCGTGGGCCATTGTTGGAAAGCATGACCGCCCCTGGTTCGACCGTGCGATCTTCGGGACGATCCGGTATATGTCGGGCGGGTCGACGGGGAAGAAGTTCGATTCGGCTGCTTATATCCGGCAGAACGGGGCTGAGGGGCTTGCGTGAGAGCCGGAAGGGCTGAATACACTCAATTCCGACCCCGGATGAATTAGCAATGAAGGCAGCATCATCCCCACCAGGCGGGCCCGATTGCTAACTAAGTCGTTACTGACGAGTGGGCGGTGATTCGGGCGTGACCTTTGAAGTCGTCAATTGCGATCCGTCTCAACTAAACTGCTGACATGATGCGCTGGTGGCAAATCCCGCTCGCACCTGTCGTCGGAGCGATTGGAACCTACCTCTGGGCCGTACCTTCCTCGACCTTTCAGGAGCATATGCGCAAGCTCTGGAGGAAACTCAAGCCTGATTGAGCAGCCGTCGCAGGTCAATCCCATGAAGGTTGTCGCACCCAACCCGTTATTGGGGCTACTTCCGGATGGCGGTGACTCGACCGGAACGGCGGGTTGCGGATTTCAGCGGCCAAAAAACTCAATCAAGAACACCGTAATCACAAACAGGGCCATAACTACTGCGATGGTTCGTCGAATAGTCTGAGAGAGAGACGAAGCCTCATCGCTGTAATAACTGGATGGCTTCGCGGGGTTGTACTGAACCGCAAATTGCTCCCCGTCAGAGAGGCCGTATAAGGACGAGTTGTCGTCCACGAGAAACTTGCCTTCTTCCTGTCCTGAAGCTGCCATGAACGTGAAGCGCACGTTCATCGTCTTTCCGCTACGACCTCCCGTAGAGACCACTTCAGTCGAAGTGACGGTTGCGGTCGCAGACGGCCACCTCTCTATTCCGCGCAGCTTATAAAGAATGGAAGACATGTGCGCTCAATGATAGTTCTTCCTGCTTCATCTCTGCTGAAATTGGATCGCGGGCGGATCGTGGCCTACACGGCCTACACGGAAATAACTAGTTGGCAAAGAGCGTTTGCCGTGACGGGGTTCGATTGAATCCGGTGGCGGTTCATTGTCAATTCGGAAATCCGGAGCCGGCGGCGTGCGGCGTTCCGTGGTATCCAGCCGGGAGCGGCGGATGTGATGGGGCGCACGACGTGTACCGGCCGTCACATGCGGGCAGGTTTTGCGCGTCCTAAAATGGGCCGATTTCCACTCCGGGAATCCGCAACCTTAGAAAGCGCTAATCTTTCAGGCGCCTTGTCCTGTGCGCGGGGATGATGCCCACAGGAGGCCGGAACCGGATTCCGGATGACCTGACCATGGCTGCTCGACAACGGAACCTGACCGAGGCGATGGGGAGCAAGAGAACCCAGATGCGCATTTCTAGCCGAACAGCCTGTTTTCTGGGTGTTGCGCTGGTGCTGGCGATGGCGGGGCCGGGACTGTGCCCCAGGATGGCGGGCCAGAGTCCGACAGTGAGTTCGGCAGGGGCTGGACTGTCGGGCGCAGGTCTGGCGGTGCCTGCGCGGGTGCAGGAGGCGCGCAGGTTCCTGGCTGCGCATGGTGGGCGGCGGCGGCAGCGCCGGGCGGCCGGTTCGGCGCGGGGGCAGGCCAAGGCGCAGTGGGCGCAGTCAACGCCGGCGGCGGCGGCGTGGGAGCCGCTGGGCCCCAATGGCGTGTTGACGCCGAATTTTGGAGTGGTGAGCGGGCGGGTGTCGTCTCTGGCTCTCGATCCCTTCGACACGACGGGGAACACGCTCTATGCGGGCACCACGGGCGGCGGCGTGTGGCTCAGCACCAACGCAGCGACGGCGGATCCCGGCAACATCCGGTTCAAGCCTCTGACGGACCGGCCGTTGGCGCTGGCCGCGGTGGAGGATAGCTCGATCAGCATTGGTGCGGTGACGGTGCAGCCGGGCGGGACCGGGGTGGTACTGGCGGGCACGGGCGACCCTAACGATGCGCTGGATTCCTACTACGGAGCGGGTGTGCTTCGTTCGGGCGACGGCGGGAAGACGTGGACGCTGATTGAGGGCACCAGCGATCGCGTGGCGGGGCTGGCCGTGGTGGAACATGGCTTTGTGGGCGAGGGATTTGCGGGGTTCGCGTGGAGCTCGACGGATGCGCAGCGGGTGGTGGCGGCGTTGTCCGAGTCGTACGAGAGCTCGCTGGTGGATGCGGGGCTGGCCGGGTACAGCTTTGCGGGGCTGTACTACTCGATGGATGCGGGGGCCACATGGCATTTCGCGACGATCACCGACGGCAACGGGCAGGATGTTCAGGGAACGTTGGACGTGTCTGTCAGCGGAGCAGGAAATGCGGCGACGGCGGTGGTGTGGAATCCGCTGCGCAGGGAGTTCCTAGCCGCGGTGCGGTTCCACGGGTACTACGAGTCGCCGGATGGAGTGACGTGGACGCGCATGGCGCTGCAGCCCGGCAGCGGTCTTAGCACGGCGATGTGTCCCACGAATAGCGGGTTGACGGGATCGCCGGCATGCCCGATCTTTCGCGGGTCGCTGGCGGTGAATCCGCTGACCGGCGACACCTTTGCGTGGACAGTGGATGAAAACAACCAGGATCAGGGTTTGTGGCGGGACTCTTGCAACGCGCACGGAGCGAGTTGTACGAATCCGGGAGTGTCGTTTGCAATGAGGGTGGATACGGGGGCTCTCGGAACCAGCACGGTGCAGGGCGCGCAGTCCATTCTGAACGGCGACTACAACCTGGCGCTGGCGGCTGTGCCGTCGGATAAGGACACGGTATTGCTGGCGGGCGCCAACGACCTGTGGAAGTGCAGCCTTGCCGCGGGCTGCAAATGGCGCAACGTAACCAACTCCACCACGTGCATGAGCGCGCAGGTGGGCGAGTATCAGCACGCGCTGGAGTGGAATGCCGCGAATCCATTGGAGATTCTGATCGGCAACGACAGCGGGCTATGGCGTTCCGAAGACGGCATCGCGGAGACCGGCGCCGCGTGCTCTGCGAGTGACGCCGACCACTTTCAGAATCTGAATGGGGCGTTTGGTTCGCTGGCGGAAGTGGAGAGCATGTCGCAGGTGGGGGCGTCGCCATACACGCTGATGGCGGGGTTGGGGGCGAACGGCACCGCGGGCGTGAAAGGGACCGATGGTCCCACGGTGCAATGGCCGCAGATTCTGGGCGGCGAGGGCGGGCCGGTGGCGATCGATCCCACCGATGCGGACAAATGGTATGTGAACAACGGCGCGGGCGTTTCGATTCATCTGTGCGATGGCAAGGACGCTTGCACGCCGTCGACGTTTGGCGACTTGCCGGCGGTGTCGAATGCCGATGCGGGGAACGACGGGCTGACGATGACCGAGCCGGCGCCGTTCCTGGTGGATGCAGCGGATGCGCATCAACTTCTGGTGGCCACGTGCCGAATCTGGCGCGGCCTCGCGGGCGGCGGCTGGACGACGGCGAACGCGGTGACTCCGATGCTGGGCAGCGGCACCAGCGGGTCGTACTGTTCGGGCAATCCGCTGATTCGTTCGGTGGCGGCGAAGGCGCTGGAGGGAGGCGGCGAGGTTGTCTATGCGGGCACGTTCGGCAGCGAGAACGGGGGCGCGAACCTGGCGGGCCATGTGCTGATGACAACGATGAGCGCTGACGGCACCTGGTCGGGTTGGACGGATCTTACTCTCAATCCGGTGACTAACGGCGCCCTGCAGTTCAACCCTTACGACCTCGACGTCTCGAGCATCGTGATCGATCCGCACGATGCCTCGGGCAATACGGTTTATGCCACGATTGCGGGGGCTCCGAATCGCGTTGAGCACATCCGTCTCCTCTACCGAAGCACGGACGGCGGCGCGCACTGGAAGGACATGATGGCGAACCTGCCCGAAGCCCCTGTCAACACGCTGGCAGTGGATCCGGTGGATGCGAATACGCTTTACGTGGGCACCGACAGCGGGGTGTATGCGACGCAGACGGCGACGACATGCGGGGACGTGGGCGTGAATTGCTGGTTTCCGTATGGAGGGGGATTGCCGGGAGCGCCGGTGACGGTTCTGAGTGCGTCGCCGACGAAGGCCAGCCCCAACGTGCTGGTGGCGGGAACGTACGGGCGCGGCATCTGGCAGATTCCGCTGCTGACCGCAGGGCAGCAGATGACGACAGCGACGGCGGCTCCGGATTCGCTTACGTTTGCGGACCAGGGACAGGGAAGCACCAGCAATGCACAAGCCATCACGCTCACCAATACAAGCCCAATTGCACTGATGCCGACGTCGATCAGCGCTACAGGCGACTTTGCGGAAACCGATAACTGCGCGGAATCGAGTGTCGACTACGGGGCGGCGTGCACGATCCATGTGACGTTTTCTCCTACGCGCCTGGGGAACCGCAGCGGGACGATTACGATTCAGGGCAACCTGAGCAGCGGCAACATCACGATTGACCTGAGCGGCACGGGGGTTGTGGCGCCGAAGGTCAACCTGCAGCCTACCTTGGTTGATTTTGGCGATGTGGAGAACGGCATGATTTCGGAGGCCCAGCAGGTTACGGCGGAGAACGCCGGCGGGGTTCCGGTTTCGATCACTAGCGTGAAGGTCACGGGGCCGTTTGTGCTGGCGAGCAACGGCTGCGGAACCGCAGCGCTGGCTCCAAACACCGATTGCCAGATGACGGTGAAATTCGCGCCTACAGATACGGGAGCGGCCACTGGGACACTGACCATGGTGGACCAGGCCGGCACGCAGACGGTGCAACTCTCGGGAAACGGGACTGCGCCGCCCACGGATACGCTGGATCCGGGGTCGCTTACCTTTCCGGGTACGGTGATCGGCGTGACGTCGGCGGCCCAGACGGTGACCCTGACGAACAGCGGCGGCAATCCGCTGACCGGGATCGCGGTGACGGTGAGCGGCGCGTTCCTAGAGAGCAGCAACTGCACGACGCAACTGGCCGCCAATGCTACGTGCGCCATCAGTGTGACGTTTTTGCCGACCGTGGCCGGGACGCAGACTGGAAAGCTGACGGTGGCAGACATACTCAAGACGCAGACGGTGGGGCTGTCGGGAACCGGGCTGCTGCCGCCGGTGTTTTCGGTCAGCCCGACGAGCCTGAACTTCAGCAATCAGGCGGTGAACGCGACCAGCGCGCCGTTGACGCTGACGATTACGAATAGCGGCGGCGCGCCGATGAGCGATGTGGGCTTCCAGGTCTCGGGGACGTCGGCATCGAGTTTTGCTACCGGCGCCACCACGTGCGGAGCCACGCTGGCCAAAGGCGGCAACTGCACGCTCCAGGTGACCTTCACTCCGTCTGCAAGCGGCACTGCGAATGCAACGCTTACGGTAACGTCGTCGAGCTCGCAGGTGAAGCCGGTGAAGGTGCCGTTGAGCGGCAATGGGCAGACCGATGCAGGATTGACGGCCGCGCCTTCCGAGTTGAAGTTCGCGGCGACGGCGGTGGGGCAGAACAGCGCCGCGCAGACCGTGTCCATTACAAACAGCACGCAAGCCAGCGCCGCGGGTCTCAGCCTGTCGACGACGGGGCAGTTCAGCCTTACGCAAAACAAGTGCGGGACCACGCTGGCCGGGGGCGCAAGTTGCACGACGGGAGTGGTCTTCAGCCCGGCGCAGAAGGGGAACCTGTCAGGAGCGCTGACGATCACTTCGACGTCGGGGATCACTCCGGCGACGGTGGCGTTGAGCGGGATTGGCGGGCTCACCGGCGTACTGCAGATTCAGCCTGCGCAGCTGGTGTTTCCGACTACGGGGGTGGGGACCAGCAGCAGTCCAATAGCGGTGACGCTGACCAACACCAGCGACTCGCAGGCTCTGGGGAGCCTGGTGCTGACGGCGTCGGGGGGCTTCAAGGTCGCGAATACGACGTGCGGGGCGTCCCTGGCGGCGGGCGCCGACTGCACGGCGAATGTCGTCTTCTCGCCGATGGCCGCGGGGCCAGTGACGGGCGCACTGTCGATTGCCGCAAGCGAGCTGGCGGCGGCAGCGACGGTTCCGCTGACGGGGGCCGGCTTCGACTTCAACTCGGCAACGAGCGGTGGGTCAAGCCAGACGGTGGCGAGCGGCCAGACCGCCTCGTATACCTTGACGTTGACGCCGAACGGCGGGATGGCGAGCACCTTCACGTTCCAGTGCAGCGCGCTGCCGCAGTACGCGGCGTGCGTGTTCAATCCTGCCAGCCTGGCAGTAATGGCGGACTCATCGGGCACCGAGACCGTGCAGATTACGACGACCCAGAGCTCGGCTGCGCTGGAGCGGCGGGAGTGGCGTAGCGCTGCACTGCCAGTCGCATTCGGGATTGGCTTCCTGCTGGTTCCGCTGGCCGGGCGCAGACGGCGCGGGATGTGGCTGGCGGTTCTGCTGATGGTGTGCGCCGGGGCGTTCGCAGGGTGTTCGGGATCGGGCGGAGGTGGAGGCAGTACGCCGCCGCCGCCGACTGCGCACAACGTAGCACCGGGGTCCTACGTTGTTTCGGTCGGGATCACTTCAAACGGAGTGCAGCATACGGTGAAGCTCACGCTGGTGGTGGATTAGGGAACGAGGGGACTGGGGAACAAGGGAGAGAGGGAATAAGGCGCATAGGCGGGGAGAGGATTCCTGTCGGGAAGAACAGTAGAGAAAGGCAAAGCTAAGTTGGACGGGTGTAGTTCGTGGCCTCCCACCCTTGCGCCCGACCACCCCTTCGACGAAGACCTGTCGCCGGGGACTCCGGTAAGTCGCAAGGATGGGGCACGGGGAGGTTGATGGTGATTGGGGCTCCCCGCCCACCCTAGCCGCAAAAACAAAGACGCGGCGAGGGTGGGGCACCCGGTGGGCATCCTGGCACCCCCGGCTATACTTTAGCTTCGGAGATGGCTTTGAAGATGCGCGCGGAGCGGGGTGAGGAATGACCGCCAGAGTCACGGTTGAAGAGGTGGAGCGGGTTGCGGAACTGGCGCAACTGGAGCTGGCGCCCGAGGAAAAGCCGGGGATGGTCAGGGATCTGAACGCGATTCTGGACTATGTGGCGGAGCTCAATGAACTGGATACGACGGGCGTGACGCCGCTGTCGCAGGTGACGGAGATCGAAGGCGCGGGCGGTGCGGGAAGTCTGCGCGCGGATGCGCTGCGGCCGTCGCTCGATCGCGGCGACGTGATGGGGCAGGCTCCGGAGACCGATGGCATGTTTTTCAAGGTGCCGAAGGTGATTGAGAGATAGAGGCAGGGATTAGTGGTTAGTGGGTAGTGATTAGTGGGTAGTGGGTAGTGGGTAATGGGTAGGGTGAACTGAGGACTGTGAGCTGCGAAATCTGCCGATGAAGACTGCCGAGACCTTTGTTGAGAAGCCGAAGACGCTGGCCGAGCTGCGCGCCGAGCTTGAGTCGGGCGTGACGACGGCTGCCGACCGGGCTGCCTTTTATTATGACCGCATTGCGGCGGTGAATCCTCATCTCAATGTGTATCTGAGCCTCTCGAAAGAGCGGGCGATGGAACAGGCCGCGCGTGTGGATGCGCTGGCGGCTAAGGGCGATCCGCTGCCAGCGCTGGCTGGCGTTCCGGTGGGTATCAAGGATGTGCTGACGATGCGCGGCGTTGCGGCGACGGCGGGGTCGAAGATTTTGCAGGGATACAGGCCGCCGTACGATTGCACGGCGGTGGCAAGGCTGGAAGCGGCGGGCGCGGTTCTGCTGGGGAAGCTGAACTGCGATGAGTTCGCGATGGGATCGTCGAACGAGAACTCGGCATATGGGCCGGTGCGCAATCCTGTCGATATTGAGCGCGTGCCGGGCGGGTCGAGCGGCGGATCGGCGGCGGCTGTGGCGGCCAACATGGCCGTGGCGACGCTGGGAACGGATACAGGCGGGTCGATACGGCAGCCGGCCAGCTTCTGCGGAGTGGTGGGCGTGCTGCCGACGTGGGGACGCGTGTCGCGCTACGGGCTGATCGCGTTTGCTTCGTCGCTGGACCGGATTGGGCCGTTTGCCGGGAATGTGCGCGACGCGGCCACGCTGCTGGGCGTGATTGCCGGACACGATGCGATGGACGCGACGAGTTCGCCGCAGCCGGCGCCGGATTATGCGGCGGAGAGTGACAAGGGCGCCGAGGGACTGCGCATCGGCGTGCCGGCGGAGTATTTCGCCGAGGGGCTGGACGCGGATGTGCGGGCGCAGATCGAGAAGGGAATCGATGCGCTGAAGGCGGCGGGATGCACGATCAAGCCGATCTCGCTGCCGCATACGAAGTACGCGATTCCGACGTATTACCTGGTGGCGACGGCAGAGGCCAGCGCTAACCTGGCGCGGTTCGACGGCGTGCGGTATGGGTATCGATCGAAGACCGCAGAGACGCTGAGCGCGATGTACAGGAATTCGCGCGACGAGGGATTTGGCGCCGAGGTGAAGCGGCGCATTCTGCTGGGCACGTACGCGCTGTCGGCGGGTTATTACGACGCCTACTACGGCAAGGCGCAGCAGGTGCGGCGCTTGCTGGCGGAGGAGTTTCTGCGGGCATTTGCCGAGGTGGACGCGATTGTTACGCCGACGTCGCCGGTTCCGCCGTTCAAGCTGGGCGAGAAGACGGGCGATCCGCTGTCGATGTACCTGGCGGATATTTATACCGTGACGGCGAGCCTGGCGGGGATCTGCGGGGTTTCGGTTCCGTGTGGGACGACGCCGGCGGGGCTGCCGGTGGGGATGCAGGTGCTGGCGAGCCATTTAGGGGAGAGCACGGCATTCCGGGTGGCGCGGGCGGTCGAGGCGGCGGGGCTGTGATTAGTGATTAGTGGTGTTGTAACTATTGCTTTCCCGTGAGTGAGGTCGAGATAGGATGTGACTCGCCATGCGCAGAGTCCCCGTTTTGTGCCTCATGGTTGGCGCGCTAGGCGCGCTGCTTCTGACTAGTTCGTTTGCCGATGCTGCGCCGAAGAAGGTGCACGTGGTTGGACTGGGCGCGGTGAAGAAGGTGCCGTACTCGAAGGCAGGGGATCCGGCGGGGGCGATGGCGGGCGAAGATTCGCTCAAGATCCGGCCGCTGGTGGTGGATGGCGAGGTGAAGGAGTGGACCACGGGCGATAGCCACGACGTGACCGCGCGCAGCTTTGTGGTGCGGCGCGTGATCCGTCTGAATGATGAGCTGCCGGGGGAGAAGCCGGCGGCTCCGCAGAAAGCCTGGGTGTGGCAGCGGGGGCCGTGGCTGCTGGTGGATCGGACCACGGGGCACGTCACGGCGATCAAGTTGCCTGAGTATGATCCCGGCGTGAGTCATGTGAGCTGGTTTCGCGACTACGGCGCGTATTGCGGGGTGACGGCCAGCGGGAAGAGCCTGTATGCGGTGGTGGCGCAACTGGCGGGGCGGAAGCCGGTGCTGAGCAAAAAACTGGAGGCGTTTGGGGATGCGAACGGACAGACTGGGCCGGTGTGCGCGGAGCCGGAGTGGCAGAGGGATCCGCTGCGGGTGACGTTTCATCCGGCGGGGAAGGACGCGGTGAGTTTCGAGATTGTGCCGGGGTCGGCGGTGCTGGTGGAGGACTCGCCGGACGATGCGGAAGGCGGAGCGACAAAGAAGGAGTGAGGCGGGAAGGGTCTCATCCCGAATTTATCGATCGAATTGGCGCACCCGGCGGACGCTCAAACTCGATTGGCCGAACACCGCCGCTGAGTTGCGGCTTCTCGCCGAAGAATGAGGACGCGTGGACCTGAGGAACAGGCTTCGAACGCGAAAGGTCACCGTCCCCGATTCGTGCAGGAGGTTCCAGAGGAACCAGAGCAGAAAGACGACCGCCGCGCCGAAGGGGACGACCAGTGCAATGGTGGAAAGGCGAATTGACAACATAGGAACTCCGAATTCCGCCGCTCCCCAAAATGGGGGTGCAGGTTCAGGAGACGCCGAAGAGGGTAAACCACCCATAAATGGGGCGTAACTTCGGTGCAAACAAGGGTGATAAGGCGGTGCGAGGGAGGGAGCGAAGCGGGTCCTTCGCCTGCGGCTCAGGATGACAAATTTGTGGGTTGGGGTTCGTGGTTTCCCACCCTGTCGCCAGAAAAAAGGCGACAGGATGGGGCACGGAGCGGTCGGGGCGGGCGCGCTTCGCAAAAGCGGGTTCTCGTGCCGTCTCTCCGGGACGGAGATGGGCGGCTTGATCTTCTTCTCGAAATACGCTGAAGAAACGGGGAATTTGCAGGATTGGCGCGGGCGCGCTCCTTGACACGCCCTAGGCTCCGCGTATCTTATTTTGACAGGCATTCTTTTGGGGATTTCGTCCGGCAAGGTGTGAGTGGAAGCCGCAGTTTTCCGGATGCGGAGTTCCTCCAAGGGGAAGCTGTGTCGAACAGGAAGCCGCGGGAGCGGGGTACAGACCAGGATGCGGAACAAGCATCGTCTGACTCTTCTTTGCGCGTCTCGGCCCGCGGCGCGGGTGAGAATCATTCCCGGAGACAAATTTTAAGGGAGCGTCGGGCACAAGCCCGAGTGTGCTTCAGCCTGAGCGAAAGCCTGGCGGCAAAGGATGAGTGTGGGAACCAGTTTGGCAATGTTCGCGGGTTCGCCCGCGGGTGGAGGAAGCGGCTTGATCACGATGCTGCCAATCCTTCTGATTCTTCCAGTGATGTATTTTCTGATGATCCGGCCCCAGCAAAAGAGGCAGAAGCAGTGGCAGGAGATGCTGTCGGGCATCAAGTCCGGCGACCGCATCACGACCACCGGCGGGATTCGCGGCACGATTCTCTCGATCAAGGACGACGCCATCATCATCAAGGTGGCCCCGGACGGGATCAAGATGGAAGTGGCCAAGGGCTCGATTGCCTCGGTGACCACGCAGGACTCGGGCTCGTAGTCCGGAGTTCCGCGGGCCTGCATTTTTGCATAGGAGCGCCTGGGCGCTCAACCTCGTTGACACAAGAGAAGTGGAACCATGAAGAAGAATCTTAAAGGCAGAATCGGGCTGATCGTTGCGGTGCTTTTGATCTGCCTCTTCGGTATTTTCGGCATTCCCTCGGGACTGAGCGGTAAGAGCATCGTTGAAGCGCTAACGAACCGCATTCATCTGGGCCTGGATCTCAAGGGCGGCGCGCACCTGATTCTGGCGGTGCAGGTGAAGGAAGCGGTAAACGCGGAGACGGATAACGCGGTGCAGAGCATCCAGCAGGATCTGCGCAAGGCGAACGTATCGTTTACCCGCGTGTACAAGCCGGATCCTCTCAAGATCACGGTTGTTGCGGTGGAGGGCACGGCCCCCACGGCTTCAAGCGTGGCGCGTTCGACGCTGGAGAACAAGTACAGCAACGAATATGACGTGAGCAGCGGCGCCAACGGTGCGTGGACGCTGACCATGAAGCCGAACGTGGAGCTGGATCTGGAGCGGCGCACGGTTGCGCAGGCGATCGAGACGATCCGCGACCGCGTGGACTCGCTGGGCGTGAGTGAGCCGGTAATCCAGGAGTACAACCTGGGCGCGAACCAGATTCTGGTGGAGTTGCCTGGCATCTCCGATCTGGACCGTGTGAAGACGATTATTCAGTCGACGGCGCGGCTGGAGATCCACCCCGTGGTGGGCGGCCCGTTTCCGAGCGAGCAGGCGGCGCTGCAAAGCGTGAATGGCAACCTGCCCCCGGAAGACGTGATCATGCCCTCGTCGGCCAGGATCGGCGGACAAGGCGGCGATGAATACTACGTGCTGCAGCGCATGGCGGTGGTGGCAGGCAGCCAGTTCCGCTCGGCCGATCCGTCGGTCAACCCGGACAACGGCCAGCGCATGGTTCGCTTCACGCTGACCAACGAGGCCGGCGAGAAATTTTACGAATACACCAAGGCCAACGTGGGCAACCCCATGGCGGTGGTGATGGGCGGCACGGTTCGCGAAGTTGCGAACATCAAGAGCCCCATCCACGACCAGGGCGATATCGAAGGCGCCTTCAGCGAAGACGAAGTGACCGCGCTTTCGAAGCTGCTGAAGTCGGGCGCACTGCCGGCGTCGCTGAACGAGATTGAGACGCGCACGGTGGGTGCATCGCTCGGAGCCGACTCAATCAAGGAAGGCGTGACGGCAGCGATTGTCGGCATGCTGGTGGTGATGGCGTTCATGCTGGTGTACTACAAGGGCTCGGGCATCAACGCCGATCTGGCGCTGATCCTGAACCTCATCATTCTTCTGGGATTCATGGGCGGAGTGGGGGCAACGCTGACGCTGCCGGGCATCGCCGGCGTGATCCTGACCATTGGTATGGGCGTGGACTCGAACGTGCTGATCTTCGAACGCATCCGGGAAGAGATTCGCGCGGGCAAGGCGGCTTCGGCGGCTGTCGAGCAGGGATTTGGGCACGCCTGGATCACGATTGTCGACACGCATGTTACGACCATTGTTTCGGCGGCAATTCTGTTCCTGTTCGGAACCGGTCCGGTGAAGGGCTTTGCGACGACGCTGACCATCGGTTTGCTGGCCAATCTGTTCACGGCAGTGTTTGTGTCGCGCACCATCTTCGACGCGCACCTGAACAAGATGAAGCCCGGCGAGATGGTGTCGATCTAGAGGCAGGCAACAGGTATTAGGCAACAGGCATTAGGCAACAGGGATTAGGCATTAGGGGTTAGGGATTAGAGAGCCAGAGCGGCGACGGTAGTTTGAGGCTTAGAGCCTACTGCCTGATCCTTAATCCCTGTCTTTCGAGGAAGGTAGATTCAAGTGGAACTCTTTCATGGTGTAAACGTCGACTGGCTGGGCAAGAAGTGGTACTTCCTGGCCTTCAGCCTCATTTTTAGCGTGGCCGGAATTATTTCGATGGGCCATCGCTGGGCTACCCAGGGCACTCCTGTTCCGCTGGGCGTGGATTTCCGTGGCGGCACCGAGGTTCAGGTGCAGTTCCAGAATCATCCGGACATCGGGGCCATCCGGCAGGCGGTGGACGCGGCCGGGATCCGCGACGCGAAGATCCAGCCCTTTGGCGGGGAATCGACGCGCAACGAGGTGTTGATCAGCCTGCCCGAGCAGGGGAGCGAGAACTCGCTCGATGCCGGCCGCAAGGCAATTGTGGACGCGCTCCAGAGCCACTACAACAATCCTTTCGACCCCGCGCAGGGCGTCAAGGTGGACGTGGTGGGACCGACGGTGGGAAAGCAGCTCGAGCGGCAGGCGGCCTTGGCGACGCTTTATTCGCTGCTGGGAATGCTGGTGTATCTCTGGTTCCGCTTCCAGTTGATCTATGGGGTAGCGGCGGTGGTGGCGTGTTTTCACGACACGCTGATCACGGTGGGTGCGTTCTCGCTGGCCAGCACCTTCGGTTTCAACATGGAGATCAACCTGACGGTGATCGCGGCGATTCTGACGCTGGTGGGCTACTCGATGAACGACACGATCGTGGTCTTCGACCGCATCCGGGAGAACCTGCGGCTGAGCCGGCGGGAGTCACTGCCGGATGTGGTGAACCGCAGCATCAACCAGACCCTGAGCCGGACGGTTCTGACGTCGGGATTGACCTTCCTGACGGTGCTCTCGCTCTACATTTTCGGTGGGCAGGTTTTGCGAGGTTTCTCATTTGCCCTTGTAATTGGTATTCTCATTGGCACTTATTCCTCGATCGCAATTGCCGCGCCGATGTTGGTGGCGTGGCAGGAGTGGCGGGCGTCGAATGGCAAGGCAGCGGTACTTCCGGCGGCAAAGCGGGCGCGCAGCTAGCGTCCGGGTTGCTTCCAGGGCCACTTCCCACGGTTTTTGCAACAAGATGCGTGCTTCTGGTATAGCTGGAGCACGCTCTTTCGCGGTAGTCTGGGCGCCGGGAACATTAGCCGTCTCCTCGGTGTCTAAATAAGTGGAAACCAACACCCGAATTCGAGGCTGGCCATGTTTGAAGACTCCACATTCGAATCAGCAGGGAAGATCAA
>Ga0206908_1097_pt1 | contig 15976 bp, 14 predicted proteins | sample Alteio_BWOrgHeat_78_FD_152979 | JGI IMG/M metagenome (GOLD analysis project Ga0206908, IMG submission 152979) | Enriched cells from forest soil in Barre Woods Harvard Forest LTER site, Petersham, Massachusetts, United States -... | ecosystem: Environmental > Terrestrial > Soil > Temperate forest >... | reverse complement strand
TAGAGAGGTGGATTTCTGGGCTGGTGACAGTCAAAAAGGCTCGAAATATGTCCATTTTGTCCAGTCATTCTCAGATGACATTGACGTAACCTTTTGAAACGTCGACGGTAACGAAATGTCCAGTTAGTAAGGCAGGACATGGTAAATTAAAGACCATTGATGGCGCTGACAACAGCCTTGATTGAGGCTGCGCTGATGTTGGCATCACAGCCCGCGCCGTAAACGACACGGCCGTTAGCATTGACTTCAACGAAGGCGATGGCCTGGGCATCGGCCCCTTTGGTAAGCGCGTGCTCGGCGTAATTGGTCACTGCCACATGGATGCCCGCTGCCTGGGCAACCCCGGAAATGAACGCATCGACGGGTCCATTACCTTCCGCTTTAAATGCAATCGGCCGGCCACCGATAACGACTTCAGCCTCCAGGAACGTGTTGCTACTTCCGGACACGATCTGATATTTCTTGAGCAAATTGCCGTTTAACAAATAGGTACGATCAAAGGCCTCATGAATTTCTTTAGGCTTAAGTTCGCGGCCAGTCGAATCGCTGATCTTTTGCACGGTACTACCAAAATCCGGCTGCATCCATTTGGGAATCTGGATACCTGCTTCCTTTTCCAAAATATAAGAAACTCCACCCTTCCCCGATTGGCTGTTGATGCGGATCACACCCTCGTAGGTACGCCCGATGTCGGAAGGCTCGATCGGAATATAGGGAACATCCCAATATTCACGCGGATGATCAGCGTGGTGTTTCAAACCTTTATGAATTGCATCCTGATGCGAACCTGAAAATGCAGTATAGACCAACTCGCCCGCCCATGGATGACGCTGATGGATGTCCATGCCTGTGCATTGCTGATAGACCTCCGCAATATGCTGGATGTTACTAAGATTAAGTTTGCAATCGACACCTTGTGAATAAAGATTGAGCGCCATGGTCAAAAGATCCATGTTCCCGCTACGTTCGCCATTGCCAAACAATGCGCCTTCGACCCGCTCTGCCCCACCCATAACGGCGAGTTCGGCGGCGGCAACGGCACAACCACGATCGTTATGCGTATGCACGCTGATAATGACCGCCTCACGGGGCTTAATGTGACGACCAAACCATTCGATGCGGTCGGCATAAATATTGGGGGTCGATAATTCAACAGTGGACGGCAGATTGATGATAATCGGTCGTTCCTTCGTCGGTTGCCAAGTATCGATAACGACCTGAGAAATCTCGAGTGCGTATTCAAGCTCAGTCGCCGTAAAACTTTCGGGGGTGTATTCGTAACGAATTTCCGTGTCGCTCATTTGCAGGGCCAAAGATTTAACCATACGCGTACCTTCGACGGCAATTGCCTTGATTTCGTCCTTGGTCTTGCCAAAGACGACCTCCCGCTGCGCGGGGGATGTAGAATTGTACATATGCATAACGGCACGCTTGGCACCCTTCAATGACTCCATGGAACGGATGATCAAATGCTCGCGGGCCTGAGTCAAGACCTGAATCGTGACGTCATCGGGTATAAGCTTCTTTTCTATTAGTGTGCGTACGAAATCGAACTCGACCTGAGCGGCTGAAGGAAAACCGACTTCAATTTCTTTAAAACCAATCTCAACGAGCAATTTGAACATGGCGATCTTTTGCTCAATGTTCATGGGCGTACTCAAGGCCTGATTGCCATCCCTCAAATCCACGCTACACCAGATCGGTGCCTGCGTGATGCGGCGGTTCGGCCATTGACGGTCAGGCAAATCGACCGATGGGTAGGCTTTATATTTTTTGAAGTATTGGGGAGACATAATTTAGTAAGTGTACTACGTTTGTTTGTGACCTTCAAGCAATTCCCAGCACTGAAATGCAGAAGGGTGCATCCTTAAGCCATTGGTTAATTTTACTCTCAACTTTGTGTTTGAATAAGGATAAATACCTCGACGAAAAGATGATTCCTCAAGAATTACCATTAACTAAGATGCCAATTAGATAGGAATGGCCATATTATCGCTATCTATTGCAATATTTCGCCTATCTTTTTACTTTAGTTAATGTTTATCAATTCCCGACGAGAAATGACCTTTTTTATCTGCCCTAAGCCTTTAGTTTGTTAGGACATAAAAAACTCCGATGATTTTCATCATCGGAGAATTGTTGTAAGTATATATATTGCAACGACTTACATATACTGGGGTGAGTGAGGGGACTTGAACCCCCGACCTGAAGATCCACAATCTTCCGCTCTAACCAACTGAGCTACACCCACCATAAAAACTTGTCCCGCCAAGGGCGAGGGAGCACTACATTAACAAAAAATCTTACCAAAAACTATAAAAATCTACGTCCCTGGCACGAATCGAACGTGCGACCCACAGCTTAGAAGGCTGTTGCTCTAATCCAACTGAGCTACAGGGACAAAAATAGATGTTAATTTATATCAGATTTCCTTATGACTGTCCAGTTCCAGCATTATTCGCACTCGAGAAGAGCTCCTCTATCTTTTCCTGGACCTTGGGGGTCATATAGATACTGCTTCCCCAAACAGAGAACCAAATGATCTTATAACTATCCCCCTCAGGGGCGAGGGTCAGGTCAAAATTCATCTCGGCATTTTCAAATTTAACATCGAAAGTATACCGCTTGATCTGTTGCGGGGTCACATCTAAAGGAATAAAATTCTCTTCTCCTATCCTTCGGTGAAAAGGCAACACTTCCGTATCGTCGGTGTCGAGTCTTCCCCATTGCTCACGAATGGTTTGCATGAACTGATCAAATTGGTCAAAAGAGATCCTCTGCGAGAGGCCCTTTGCCAAAAGACTATAAGCAGCTTGATTATCCGGTTTCTGCAGGTCATCGAAGAAAGCCTGGGCTGTGCGATCAACATCCAGCGGCATTTTTTCTTTTAAGGTGGCACAACTTGAAAAAAGAAAAACTGTCCCTGCTAGTATCATCCATTTTGCTTTGTTCATAAGAATCTCACCCTCCCATTTTTTATGCTGCACTTATTCTAAACATACTTTTAGGTAATTCAAAACGATCGATAACGCTTTGGTCGATGCTTCCCCGTCGGGCAAAGATGATGGCATAATCATCCACAAATACAGGGGCCCATTGCGGATCGCGCACACGGGCAATGAGAAAATCCTGTCCCCATGGCGTTATATCACGACGGTAGAAATAAATGATATTAAAACCATATTTTTCTAGGGCTTCCTTCCAGATCGCCGGGTCCTCCTGCATGGGAACATATAATTGACGAAAAAAATCCGGTGGAAAAGCTTCCTGGCGATTATCTACAAAAACTTTTTCCTGGCCCCCCAGATGATAGATCAGATAGCCGCCAATATCATAATTGCTGAAAATGGGCCCCTTTAGTCCGTTGTGTTTAAAGAATTCTGCCGATGCATTTACATTGGGCATAAGGCCGATTCGAGGATTTACCGGAAATAAACATATGCACAAAACGATCCCTACAACACTGACCATTCCTAAAACAAAAACCACCGCTGCTTTCTTGATATACGGCGCATAAAAATAAGCAGCTAACGGAACAAATAGAAATCCAAACGGCATCATCAAACGAACGGCGCGGAATGCGGCTATTGTTATAAATGCCCCTAAAAACACCATCGGCAGCGCCTTGCCTCCCTCACGACGCAGGGATATTACCATACCTGCGATCATGATCATGGCCGCGATCACATAATACTTATATATGATATTGTCGTTGAATCGATGGATCATAAAGAAGATCGTCTGGTTCTCGGCCAGATCATAACCAAATTTATTTAAACCTGTAAAGGATGTTAGCATTCCCCATAAACCTGACGGATTAATGAGGCTGACCAATACACTTATCCAGAGCAATCGCTGTAAGAAAGCACGGCGTTCTTTAGCCTCACCTGCCAATTGGGCCTGCCATAAGAATACCCCGACAAGCAAAGGGCCCATAAAGAAAAAGATATGCGTATTGACCCAAATGACCTGGACGACAGGAATGACGATCAACAACACACGTTCGCTGATAGTGCGTTGTAAAAAGCGCTGCAAGAGCCAAAAATCAAGGGCTACAAAAAATACACTAAAGCCCTCCGGGCGGATCTCCGCCCGGCTGGTCAAAAGCAAAAAAGCTATCACAGAAAATAGAATACCGGCATTAAAATTGGAATACCGTCGGGCAGAATCAAAAGCCAATAAGAACGCAGCGATCAAAAGCAGGATATAAAATACTGACAATCCTTCAAAACTGCTCATGCGGAAAATGACATACGAAATAACGCCAAAGAACCAATGATGATTGATAAAAGGATATTCAGGACAGGTGAACGAATAAAAATTCTTATAAAGGACTTGGCTGTTGCCTTGCAGGATCAATTCACCGTTCTTAATATGCCGCCCAATGTCAACAGCTGTTAAATTGATGGGCACGGATAAATGCAAGGCCAGAAGGGCCACGCAAGCTAATAAAAGAAGTATCTTTAGGATTTGATTACGCAGGGTAATGAACATTGTCGAGTATTTGCGTGATACGGCTTATTTGGCTTTGGGCTAAAACTTCTTGAGTCAGCTTCTCGCATTCCTTGATGGACAATTGACGCAGGCGCTCATGCATTCTCGGTAAATAGCGGGCATCCATACTAAAACACCTGATCCCCAAACCCAAAAGAAGGCTTAAATATTTGGGGTCATTAGCCATGTCCCCGCAAATAGAAACTTCCTTGCCGTGCTTAAGGCCGGCATTCACGATCTTCTTTAAAGCCCGCAGGACCGACGGGTGATGCGGCAGGTACATTTGAGCTACCCTGTCATTGGTACGGTCAACCGCCAGCATATACTGGATCAGGTCGTTAGTACCGATAGAGAAGAAATCAGCTTCCTGGGCCATTTCATCAATGACTTCCAGCATGGACGGAAGTTCGATCATCACGCCAAGCGGCGGGTTTTCAATAAATTCTTTGCGTTCATTCTTCAACTGATGGATACATTCCTGGACGATATTCTTGGATTGCAGGAATTCATCCAGTGAGGAGATCATGGGAAAAAGGATACGGATGCGTTTACCTGCACCAGAGCGCAGGATGGCCCTTAGCTGGGCAATAAACACATCGGTATGCTTTAAAGACAGACGTATGGAACGCAAGCCTAAGAAAGGATTTTCTTCCTTGCCATAATCAGAGTACGCAAGGATCTTGTCTCCCCCGATATCCAACGTCCTTAATGTGATCTCTTTGCCCGGCATCCCATCGACCAGGCGGCGGTAGATCAAGAACTGTTCTTCTTCCGACGGAAAATTACTGCGGATCATAAAAGGGAATTCCGTGCGGTAAAGGCCGACACCATCCGCTTTAAATTCATTGGCTGCCTTCAAATCCCCCAGCAAATTGATATTGGCCATGAGCTTGACGCCAATTCCGTCGCTGGTCATCGGGCGTTCACGTACCATTTTCTTCAGGTCGCTGATATTACGATTTAATTCATCCCGCTGCATGACCTTGGCTTTGACCAGGGGATCAGGATCAATATGGATAGAACCTACATACGCATCTAAAAGCACTTCTGTCGTCACACCTAATGATAAAAGTGCCATTTCATTAGTGACCACCAAGGGCATATTCAACGAACGCGCCAGAATAGCCACGTGCGATGTGGCCCCTCCGGTCAAAAGGATAATGCCCTTGATCTTCTGGGAAAAAAGTTTTAAGGCATCCGAAGGGAATAATTCGCGGGCAATGACGATCTTCCCCTGATAATCATGCTGTGCCTGGGCATGGCCGGTCAAATTCTCCAAAAGACGGCGGCCTACGTCTTTGACATCATAAATTTTTTCACGCAAATAGGTATCTTCGATCCTGCTGAACTTGGATACATAATCATTGACTACTTCGATGATCGCCTGGGGAGGGTTCATCCCGCCTTTGATCAAAGAAAAGATAGCATCCGTAAAACCCTTGTCCTTGAGCATCAGGATCTGGGCGGTAAAGATGAGTGCCGTCATATCAAGCAATGTGGCTTCCAGCTTGATCTGCAAGTCCCCCAACTGACGCTCTGTTTCCTCAAGGGCCCGGTGAAGATCAGCTTCCGTGTATTGTTTGGTGCTGTCAGACTGGTAGTACCTCATGTCTGTCAGGGATTCGTTGATGATCATCGTCGTACCGAAGGCAATACCTTCAGAACCGCAGCGGCCCTGAATGAATTTTAATTCCTTCAGGACAGATGCCTGCGTGTCCTCTTTTTTATCATTCAACGTTATTAAAAGGCGCGCTGTTTCAATGGTTGCAGCTAATTGGATGGTGATGGCGCGAAAGACCTGCATATCCTCACTGGAAAAATAGTCTTTCTTCTCGCTCTGGATGACCATGACCCCGATCTCTGTACTGCCCCGCAGGATCGGGACGGCCAGGAATGATTCAAATTTTTCTTCACCGATCCCGGGGAAGAAACGAAAATTAGGATTATTGCGGGCCTGGCCTTCGCAGATGGAACGTTTTTCTTTTAAGGCGAGCCCCGTCAGGCCTTCGCCGATCTTCATCCTGACCTTATTGATGGAAACAGGGTTAAGCCCTTTGGTTGCTTTAAGGACAAGTTCGTGCTGATCAGCGTAGTAAAGGTAGATGGAACAGACTTCACATTCCATGTGGCGGGTGACCATGCCTGTGATCTTTTGCAGGAATTCTTCCATGCTGGGGGCATCATGGAAAAGGCCGGTGATCTCCCCCACGTCACAGATGAGCTTGGTATGGTCGCGCTTGATGAACATTTGAGTGATTAGCAGCGTCGGATTAAAAAATCGGGAAGCAGGGATTCGAACCCTGGACCTCTTGCTCCCAAAGCAAGCGCGCTAGCCAACTGCGCTACTCCCCGTAAAAAGTGAGATTATTTATACCAGACTTACATAACCCTGTCGAGAAAGATTTCCTAGAAGGGAGTTACCAGATCGTCCATACCGCCAAAATGAGAAACGACTTTCCTATGGGTCAGGTAATACAACACGATTATTCCGGATAAAAAGAAGCCGGTAAAAGAAAACCACGCCGGCAGGCCGATATTAATGCCTTGATAAATTTTATAAAAAAGATGCATATCAGCGACTAAAAGGAGCAATGCAACCAGAAAGAATGACGCCACCGTTGAAATACTGATCATTAGAAAGAAAAAAAGCATCTTCCAGCATAATTGATTCAAATAAAGGATGCCTATGCCGACTGCGATCAAAAGGCATGCCAGGATAAAATAAGCTGCTACCGGCAGCCATAGGACAGGATCAGGGTTGGATAAAGCGCCATTGTTGCCAATGATGGCATTGACCGTCATGGAAAACAGAAAAAGCCCGAAAAAGAAGCAGTAAAAAGATATCAGCATGATCGGTGTGGACCTGAATTCAAACATGGCTTAGTATAACATGCCTAATCATTGAAATCAAAAATAACCAGTGTATAATAAAGCACTTATGAAATATAAAAAATTCCTCCTTGTCCTATGCAGCGTGCTGTTTTTCTTAGGCGCCCTGACCTTCTATCTTAATCGTGTCATATTCCCTCAATTGATCAAAAAGATCGCCATTGAGCGTATTGAAGAAACCCTTAAGCGCAAAGTAGAGATCGGCACCATCCACTTTAACTGGGTCAGAGGATTTATCATTGATAAGATCAAGATCTACGAAAAAGATTCTCCTGATGCTGTATTTGCACAAGCAGACCAGGTATCCTTTGGCGTTATTTTCTTTCCGGGTGTCAAACACTACAGGATCACCATTCCTTTTATCGATGTACGTTCCCCCTCCGTTCATTTAATACGCACCGGCCCGAATACATGGAATTTTAGCGATATGTATGCTCCGCCAGCAACTGCCGCTCCTGCAAAAACGAACAAAGCTTCCCCCTTTGAGATCGCCTGGGGAGGCATTACGATCAGCAACGGGAAATTCCTGGTGGATGATGTATCCACCCCGCACAAATGGAGCGAATTCTTTGATAATATCAATTTGAAACTTTCCCTGTCTTATAAAGGGATCAATTATGATTTCAGCACGGACATCCCCGGTAAAAAAGGATTTGTAGGGGCCACTGTTTATTATCAGCCTCTGACCAGGAACACGCAGGCCCACATCCATCTTAAAAATATTGATACAGCTTCCTATTTATCCCTGATCAATATCCCCGATGTGCATTTAGGCAGCGGCATCATTGAAGAGATCGATCTGAACATCAACTACAGCCAGGATAAAACATCTGCTTCAGGGAATGTGATCATGAAAGACCTGGACATCACCAGCCATGAACAGACGTTCAAAGGCGATGTTGCGATCCGCGGGCTGGATGCACACTACCAAAATGGCGATATCGCCGGCAAAGGTGAGATGAGTTTGAGCAATATCCAGACCAAGGTCCCGGGGCTTTCCGCCGGCGGGAGCGTTCAGGCCAAGGTCAATGATTTTAATTTAACCAAGGACGGGGTGACCTTCCTTGGCTCCCTTCATGCCCAGCATATCTTTGTGATCTTAAAAGACCGTCAGGTGCAGGTCGACGGAGTGACGCTGGATAATATCAAGGTCAGAAAAGATAAGGACGGCATTCAATCGGTAGGAAGTATTACGACCAAAGGGCTTTTTGTCCAGTGGCCTGATCAACGGTTGCAAGGCGACATTGCCCTTAAAGCCGTGACCATGCGTATGAAGGATGAAAATGATATCTCACTGGAAGGCGACCTTGAAGCCAATGATTTTTCAACAAGCCTTGGCGGTAAAACCTTTAGCAGCAAGCATCTCCTTCTTGAAGATGTGCAATTAAACATCCTGGAACAAAAGAATATTGCCTTGAGCACAAAATTATCCGCCGATGACATGATCCTGAAGCTGGGGGAAAATTTTTTAGCCTATGCTTCGCTTAAGACGGATAAATTATCGTTCAACCTGGATGACGGCATTATCAAAGTATCCACCACCCTCAATGCTTCTAAAGGCAAGCTTGTCCTTGATGATCACAAAACCATCGAAGCTGACCCGCAGCTGGAACTGTCTTTGCAAATGCCGCTCAATGCGCCTGAACGATTGACCTATAAAGGCTCCATTACGCTTTCCGACGGGCACATCCATGGATTTGCGCCGATCCCTCTTGATGATGTTGAATTAGATGCTGATTTTAAACAGGACGCAGCCACTATCAATGCCCTGAACATCAATATCCTTGATACGAATATCCGCATCAACGGGACAGTGAAGGATTTTAAGCGTCCTATCCTCAATATCACTGCTTCGGCTGACGAATTAAATTTAGCCAAGATCAAATACATAGCCCCTCAAATCGTTGACCAATACGGCCTAAGCTTTAGCGGTACCAGCTCGGTTAAAGTCCAATTTGAAGGCCTGTCCTCTGATCCATTGGCCGCCAAGATCATGGCAACAGCCTCTATCAAGAATGCAGATATCTCGAGCAGTAAATTTCATCAAAAGATCAGGAACATCAACGGTGTTATTGAAGCTACCCCTGATTCTTTAAAATGGCATGACTTTACAGCCATCTATCAAGGAAAAAAATACACATTGCTGGGGAGCCTGGAAGATTTCAAGAACCCCCAGATCATGACCACTCTCGATGGGCCAGATGTACAGCTTAAGGCGGATATCGTCAAGGACCACGATCACGTGACGATCAATACTTTAACGGGAAAATATTTGAATGTGGTGGCTTTTGACAGCAAAGGAACGGTCACTCTGCCTGCAGGAGGGCAACCTATATTTGACATCAACACCACTGCCTCTTTACTGCTGGAAGATATTATCAATATACTGCCCGCCCCACAAAAGAAAAGCATTCAGCCTTTGGATCCCACGGGGACGATCAACATGACAGCTTCTCTAAAAGGCACTGCCCTGGACTGGAAGGACTATCGCCTTAATGCGACGATAACAAGCCCTGTCATACGCCTGCTGGGCTACAGCCTTACGGATATGAAGATCGCCATCGATCAGGGAGAAGGCAAGGTCAGGAATTTGACATTTGACGGAAAACTGTACGATGGGACAGTGCACGCGGTGGGCTCTATGGACCTGTCTGCTCGCGGCATGCCCTATGACCTGGCCTTGAATATCGACGGCACCGACCTGCATAAATTGAAAATGGATTCCCCCCTTAAAATGGAAGAGATCAACGGGAAATTTTATTTAACAACGATCGCCCATGGTACCGTCGCTGATTTTAAGGATACTTTACATGCCACCGGTTCTCTCGCGATCCGGGACGGATTCCTGGCAGAATTCAATCTGTTTAAAGGCCTGCTTAGCATACTCAATGACGCCATGCGCTTAGGGCAGGTCATGATCACCGACGTTGAATCTAATTTCACCATCGACAACCAAAAGATCAGCACTGATAATTTAAGGCTTAAAGGGCCTACCATCGTGCTTTTGGGCAAGGGCTGGGTTAATTTTGACCAACTGTGTGATTTGAATGTGACGGTGGACTTAAGTTCGGGGACTGTTCCGGATATTGCCCATGATGTGCTCAACACCATCAATATCCATATTTACGATAAGATCGCCAACCCTAAATTCAGCAAGAAAATATCGGTGCCCCAGGTCATTAATACCCTGCTTAAGAATTTCCTGCAGTGACCTTGCTTAAAAGTAAACGGAATTTCTTCAATGCCCTCGCACGGTGGGAGATCTTGGCCTTGAGCGAGGCAGGCAATTGGCCAAAAGTTTTATTGTAGCGTTTAAGCAGAAAAAGCGGATCAAAACCAAAACCGTTTTGGCCTTGTTCCTTGGTAGTGACGTAACCGCTGCAAGTACCCTCGACGACCCCTAACTCTTTTCCCTTCGCATCGACCAGGGCGATCACACAACGGTAACGGGCCTGGCGTTTGGACATCGGGACATTCTTTAACATCTTGAATAATTTTTGATTACGGGCTTTTTCACTGGCCCCTTCACCGGCAAAACGGGCAGAATAGATCCCCGGGGCATTGCCCAATGCCTTGACCTCAATGCCCGAATCATCTGACATGGCCATTTTCCCCGTCGCTAAAGCAGTCTCACGGGCTTTTTTCAATGCATTGGCACGGTATGTTTTACCGTCTTCGATGATTTCCGGGACATGAGGATAATCTTCAAGGGAAGTGACTTTAAAGACAAGGCCGGCTAGTAATTCCTTGATCTCCCCTACCTTGCCTTTATTGCGGGAAGCAACGATCAATTCTTTCATGATTTGATTTTTAATCCTGGCAGGTTCTTTTGCTGCAAACTTAAAAGTTCTTTAATTCCTTTGCGCGCTAATCCGAGCAGGGCCTTCATCTGTGCCTCGGAAAAAGTACCGCCCTCGCCCGTACCCTGCACTTCAACAAATTCGCCGCGGCCAACCATCACCACATTCATATCCACATCTGCCTTGGAGTCCTCGATATAATTTAAATCCAGCACACTGACACCCTGATAAACACCGACACTGATCGCTGCCACAAAATCTTTGATAGGTACGCTGTCGATCTTCTTTTGTTTATAAAGCCCCAGGATGGCATCAGCTAAAGCAATGAACCCGCCAGTGATGGAAGCGGTGCGTGTGCCGCCATCGCCTTGCAAGACATCGCAATCAATACGGATGGTGCGTTCGCCTAATTTGTCCATATTCACAACAGAACGCAAACTGCGGCCTACCAGGCGCTGGATCTCTTCCGTACGGCCGGAAGTTTTCTCACGGCGGATACGGCTGGTGCAGGAACGCGGCAGCATGCCGTATTCAGCAGTAACCCATCCCTTGCCTGACCCTTTAAGAAATGGCGGAACTCCATCCTCGACGGAAGCAGTACAAATGACCTTGGTCTCGCCGAATTCGATCAGGCAGGAACCTTCGGCATTCTTCATATAATTCTTGGTGATCTTGATCTTGCGCAATTGATTGGGGCGACGCCCGTCGGGTCTTTTCATTTTGATTTTCCTTTTAAGAATTCAGCCGTTACTGTCGTGCCAATGCCGCCGCGCGGATTCATCACTACTTCTACACGCATCCAGCGGGGATTACAGGCTTTAACAAAATCATCGAGAAGTTTGTTAACAAGATGTTCGTGAAAAACACCAATGCTGCGGTATTCAACCAAATATAGTTTCAATGATTTCAATTCCAGGCAAACCTTGGACGGCTTATAACTGACATTGATCACCGCAAAATCCGGCAAAGCTGTCTTGGGGCAGATACAGGTAAATTCGGGGATGGACAGGTCCACAACGTAATCACGGTCGGAATACTGATTTTCCCAGACTTCGATCTCCGGCATCTTGAGTGTACGGATATCTTTTTGACGGCCTTCGTAAGAGCTGATTTTTTTCATTTTTCCTCAACGTAATTTCATGAATTTATGCACTTGAGGCAGTATTCTAACGTCTTTAAGGATTTTTGCACATGATTTTTGATGCCCCAGGCATTGCTCGATGATCCCCTTTTTCATATCCAGGTAATTCGGCTGAATGATAAATAATATCCCGGGATCAACAGCGGCCACCAATTTGGCGGCTTTGAGGACCTCTTCTTCTTTAGTGTTCAACGACGTGACCACTTTAATAAAGACTTCTTTGCGGGCAGCGATCTTCAAAAATTCCTTATGCTCTGCCCAAAATGGTTTTTGCTGGGTGGATGAGGGTAATTTGATGTCCATGGCAATGACATCAATGTCCTTGATTATTTCCTGCAAGGCATCAGGCAATGTGCCATTGCTGTCTAAATATGTTTTCTTGCCTTCACGGCGCAAGGCATGGCAAAAACTTTTAAGAAAATCTGCCTGTAATAAAGGCTCGCCGCCGGTAATACTGACAGAATGCGCATTATCATAAATATCATTCACCTGCTTCAATGTTTCCTCAAGGCCCATCTCTTTATATTCACGCCTGCCATCGCCAATGGAGCCGGGAGTATCGCACCAGACACAATGCATGTTGCATTCAAAAAAACGCACGAAGACCTGAGGTGCACCAACGTACTTACCCTCGCCTTGAATGGAATGAAATATCTCTAAGATTTTAGCGTTCATTTGAATGCACTATCTTTGACCTTGGCTTGCATAAAACCCTGAGCTCTTAAGCGGCAGCTGTCGCATACGCCGCAGGGTTTGGAGCCGCCGTTGTAGCAGGACCACGTTAATTGCAGCGGCACATTTAATTTAACGGCTAATTTGACGATCTGGGCTTTGCTTAAATGGATCAGAGGCGTCACGACTTTAATGCTTTTACCTTCAACTGATGTTTTAAGGCCGCGGGCGAGCATCGCCTGATAAGAACGGATAAATTCAGGGCGGCAGTCGGGATAGCCGGAATAATCCACGGCATTAGCACCGATAAAAATTGTTTTGGCACCGATAGCCTCGGCAAAAGATGCGGCGAAGCTTAAAAAAATAATATTACGGCCAGGCACATAAGTAACCGGAATACCTTTAGCATTCAATGCCCTGCCGCGGGGAACAGAAATTTTATTGTCTAAAAGCGCTGAACCTTTCCAGGGTAAACCGATCTTGACGAGAAAAAGCTGACAGCCTGCTTTGCGCGCAACAGCCTTGGCTTGAATGATCTCTTTCTTATGCTTCTGCCCATAATCGAAAACAAGGCAATGGCAATCATAGCCTTTAGCAATGGCATAATAAAGGGTCGTCGAGGAATCCAATCCTCCGGACAATAAAATAACAGCCTTTTTATTTATTAAAGACATTATCGATTTGGAATAAAGATTGACTTTTGAGGTTTAGGAATTTCAATTTTTCCTACAATATCAGGAAGGATCTTCTTCAATCTTTGCTCATCCGTTAATCCAGCGGTATCCATAAAATACCAGCTATTTCCATGATCTTCAGAAATAGCCATCAAGTAACTTTCCCCTTGAAGTATTCCGCCCGGAGCCTTCATTTTTACATTTTCTGGAACAAGAGCATATAGCTTTCCGTTTATATCAATTGCTTGAGCAGGAGTTCCAATAATTACCGAATCAAAAGAAAATCCCTCCTGTTTCATCTGAATACTTCCCGTTTTCATAATCTCTATCATTTTATCTTTGCCACCCGTCATATTTACGACTAATGGTAACGTATACGTTGCGACTGTTTCAAAATCATCCTGTGTCATTGCATCTGCCATTTTTTGAGCCTCCTGATGCAGGATACCCGAGAAATCGGCACTATATAATTTGGGCACGACACAAAAATAAATAACAGCCATCATTAGGCAAAAAAAATTGATCCTCATCAGTCTTTTCATCGTCTCTCCTAAAAATAAATTTTAATAGATCGTTTCGTCAGTAGTCGTCTATTCATAATAAATGACACTCGCTGTATCAGATTCCCAGACCTGTACCTGCTTTAAACTCAAAGGAGCGCAGTTGGGCTTGAAGGTGCGGTAAATATAGCGGGCTAAATTCTCCGTTGATGGATTAAGATCTTTAAAAGCCGGCAGGTCATTAAGGACCACATGGTCCAGCGGCATTATTACTGCTTTAAGCTTGGCTTTAAGGATCTTGAAATCCGCCAAGAGCCCTACCTCATCCAAGGTGTTCCCGCAAACGGTTATCTCCACCTTCCAGGTATGGCCGTGCATATCCTTGCAGGGCCCGTCATAACCGTGTAATTGATGGGCAGAAGCAATATGGTCCCTTACTGTTACTTCAAACATAAACGTGCCTCCTGACATTCTTAACGCCCCCGCCTAAAAACCGCATGGCCAGGCGCTGAAATTGTTTTGGTTCATCCGTAACGATGAACGTATGCCTGGCCGGGCTTAAACGGGTACGTAAAAGACGGTTCTTCGTCAATAATTCCTTGACCTGCAAAGCTACTTCCTGGGCTGAATCAACCAATTGTACCTTAGGGCCCATGACATTATGCAAAACCTGTTTAAGCAAGGGATAATGCGTGCACCCTAAAATCAATGTATCGATCTTTTTCTTTTTCATGTCCGCTAAATATTGTTCGGCCACCTGATAGGTCACGGCATGGTCAAACCAGCCTTCTTCAACTAAGGGCACAAACAAGGGGCATGATTGGCTGATGACAACAATATCTTTGTCTAATTGTACGATCTTTTTGGCATATTTTCCGCTTTTGACCGTTGATGATGTCGCAATGATGCCGACCCTTTTATTGCGGGTAACGTCCTTCGCTTTTCTGGCACCAGGCTCGATAACGCCAAGGATCTGCACATCAAATTCTTTCTTTAAAACATCCAGCGCCAAAGACGAAGCTGTATTGCAGGCCACCACCACCATTTTGACTTTATGTTTAAGCAAGGCACGAACGATCTCGCGCGAATAGCGGATGATAGTTTCGCCGGACTTGGTACCATAAGGCACACGGGCCGTGTCGCCGAAATAGACGATCCGTTCATTGGGAAGATGATGGATGAGCTCTTTGACAACGGTCAAGCCGCCCAAACCTGAATCAAAGACACCGATAGGGTCTTCGGAATGATTATTCATTGGCATAATCCAGAATGCCCCGCGCAATGATCTCAGCGATCTTCTGACGGTACGGCGGCGAGATCAATTTACTGTGTTCCTGGCGGTTCGACAAGAACCCTGTTTCGACAAGCACCGCCGGGATCAATGTATTGCGCACCACAAAAAAGCGGCAGAGGCGTATCCCGTCCCCGCGCACCTTAACACCCGGCTCCTGGCGCGCTTCTCTAATGATCGATTTAGCCAGCTTTTGGGCTTGTGCAGTCTTCATCGTATCCATCATGTCGGTAACGATCCCAAGAACTGTCGTCGAATCACTGGCACTCAGGGACTTTAGATAGGTACTTTGGTTTTCTATTCTTTGCCCTTCATAAAAATCTTTTTTGGCCAGGGATTCAAGATAATAAACCAGCAATCCGTTGACCGTATGGTCACGATTGGAATTAACATGGACGCTGACGAACAGATCAGCACCGCTGCGGGCAGCAATGATGGTACGTTGCGGCAGTGATATAAAATCATCCGTGTCCCGGGTCATGACAACCTTGATCCCGGAACCCTCCAAAAGCACC
>Ga0206908_1096_pt1 | contig 16055 bp, 11 predicted proteins | sample Alteio_BWOrgHeat_78_FD_152979 | JGI IMG/M metagenome (GOLD analysis project Ga0206908, IMG submission 152979) | Enriched cells from forest soil in Barre Woods Harvard Forest LTER site, Petersham, Massachusetts, United States -... | ecosystem: Environmental > Terrestrial > Soil > Temperate forest >... | reverse complement strand
GTACTCTCCAGTTCCCCCCGATAAAACATGTTGAACGTGTCAAACGGGATCAGCCGCTTTCCGTCCGGATGCGCAATGTGGATGCAGCTCTTCTTCACGCTGCGCACATCGAACGCCTCCGCATCGATGAACTGCACAATCAACACCCGAAACAGATTCTTGTAGCCGAGATCTTTCGGGATCAATACCTTCGGCAGGCAGCACAGCAACTCGCGCAGCGTTGAAGCCTGCGAGGCCGGCGAGTGATTGGTCGCAAACAGCTTGAACAGGTGATCGCGCAGCCCCGCTTCCTGCTCGTACATGATGGTGTTGCGCGCCCCATCGATCAGCACCTCCGGCGCCACCATCCCCGTCAGCGGAACGGTCTTGCCGCCCAGTTTCAGCGCGTACGCCATCGCCAGCGCGTCCGGATGGCACGGCACCGGAATCAAATCCTCAGCGCGAAACACGCTGGTCTGTTCGAGAATCCGCCGCCGCACCTCCGTCAGCGTCAGCCGATGCTCGGCGCTCGTGAACCCCTGCACACGACCCGCCTGCTGCACCGGCTGGATCGTCACGCCCCGCACCGCCGGCTGCTCGAGTGCGAAGTCGATAATCGATCCAAGCTCGCCGTCATTCACGCCGCGCTCCACCGTAACCACCAGCGTCGTCGAGATGCCCAGCTTGTTCAGCCGCTCCAGCGCCTTCTGCCGAACTGAGCGCAGATCGGCCCCACGCAACTGCATCAGCGGCTCGCGCCTGAGCGAGTCGAACTGCAGATAAATCTCAAACTCCGGCATGAACTCCGCCAGGCGCTTCGCAAACTCCTCGTCCTGCGCGATGCGGATGCCGTTGGTGTTCACCATCAGGTGCCGTATCGGCCGCTGTTTGCACATCTCCAGCACCCGGAAGAACTCAGGATGCAGCGTCGGCTCTCCGCCCGAAATCTGCACCACATCAGGCTGTTTCTCGTTGCGCACCACGCAGTCCAGCATCGCCTCAATCTGCTCAAGTGAGCGGAACTCTGTGCGATGCTGCCCCGATCCCGCGTAGCAGATCGGACACGTCAGGTTGCATGCATCGCAAATCTCCACCAGCGTCAGGCAACTGTGCTGCTCGTGATCGGGACAGAGCCCGCAATCATACGGGCACGCATACTTCACCGGCGTGTTGTAGACCATCGGCTGCTCCGGCGTCTTGATGAACACCTCGCGCGAACGCCGGTAGTAGTCGACGTCGTCGGCCACCAGCACGCGCTGATGTCCATGCTCCGGACACCGCTTCAGCATCCATACCTTGCCGTCTTCAAACACAATCTTCGCGTCGATCCGCTTGTAGCACGTCGAGCAAATCGAGATGGCCACGTCGTAGAACAGATACGGCCGGAGTTTCTCAGTCATGGCGAGTTCCTTAAGCCTAGCTTTGAAGGCGTGTCAAAAATGAAGCCGGATGAAATTGCCAGCGCGTACGCTGCCCTCTGCCTGTGGGGGATTGAATTCCAATCGCCGTGCGCTGCACCCGCATCCTCCCAGAGCCCGAACTGCGACCTTTGCTCCGCCTTGTTTTGCAGGACACCACCATCGGCAGCCGTAACAGTAAAAGAGGCTATCATTTCGTACGAGCAGAACAGCTTCCCACCCGAAGGCCTGCACGATTTGGTCTTGCGGCGGATGGTTATTTTCAAAACAGCGTCGCTCTTTCCCTCAGCACCGAACGGCTTGGCCCGTACGCGAAAATCTGCCCAGAGGCGATTGAAATTCCTTGCCGTTGCCTCGCTCATCGGGACCGGATCAAGTCGATTCTCAGTGGTGGTGTCCTCGACTTGGATCGCGATGGTGTAGACCGCGGCCAAAGTAGGCGGAAGCGGAGGAGGAGGCTCGTGCGGCGGCGGCAGAAAGCACGCCCCACAAGCCAGAATCCCCGCCACCGCCGCTAACGTGATCAGCTTCTTTCGCTGCATGACCTGATTCTGACGCGATCCGAGTGTGCCCCCACGCTGAATGGGACACATCTGCAAGTGTCCTCATCGCATCACCGTAGAATCAGCGATCTCGATGGTCTGGGTCGTCGAAAAGCTTGGTCGGTCCGCGATCCCCAATCGCTGTAACCACGGCCCAAACAAGCGCCATCAGCAAGAGACCCGCCACAGAGAGCACCATCACCGCAAGTCCGAGGATTCCAAAGGGGAGAGCGAAGCCGTTGTTTCCGGCAAGAGCCGTAAGGCCACACGCGCCGAGCCCAATGCAGAACGACACCGCAAGCACGGTGATCACTTTCGGAAAATTGACGTGGCTAAGTAACCGCGGCATGAGCTGGAATCCTCCTCCTCAACCTGCGAGAGTCACACCAGGCAAGCACACCCAATGTGCACAACCCCGCCACGCACGCCCACTGAATCAGGTTCAACCCACCCACCAGCGGCTGCGGCTTGAGAAAATCAATCGCGATTCGCCACGCCAGGTACCCGCCCATGAACACGCGGAACCGCGCACCCTCCGCCCAGCGCCACGGCCGGCTCAGCACAAACCCCAGCCCCGCCAGAAAAACAATCTCGTACAACTGTGTCGGATGCCGGGCCACATGATCGCCGAAGTCCACAGCCCATGGCAAATGCGTGGGCTTCCCATACGTATCGTCCGCCAGCCCCGCCAGAAAACAGCCGATGCGCCCCACCGCAATCCCCACGCACAGCGGAACAGCGAATATATCCCCGGTCCTCGAGCGAATGCCGCTGATCCGCTTCACAATCTCTACGCCGGCCCATCCGCCCAGAAGGCCTCCGACAATCGTCTTGCCGCCGGGCGAGAGCAGCAACTCCAGCAAATGCCCGCCCCGCCACGCCGTCAGCACGGTCGGCCACTGCTCGGCCAGTCCCAGCAGGCGACTGCCTGCCAAGGCGCCCACCGCCGCCGCGGCAATCACGGTCCAGCGTTGCGGTTCAGCGATCACGTCGCCCCGTCTTCCCCGCATCCACCGAAAGACGGCATAGCCTGCCGCATAGCCGAGCGACTCGAACACGGGATGCCACACAGGATGCGAGCCGGCGGGAATCATGCGCCCCAGTATAGCGAAGCGATACTGCACTCAAGACCGCTCAGCCGCTGAAGGGCCGGAAGACATCAGTCTTCGGCCCTTCAGCTTTTCACGTAACGACGCATGAAGTCTCTCCGCGACGCTCCGTTCGGGCACAAACGGCGGCGAAGCCGCAATCGGCCGCACCGCAGGTGCTTCAGCAGTTCTGATACTTCCAGTTCCGCTGCTTGCCTTCCGCAATCCACTCCACCGCTTGCGCAATCCGCTTGTCGCGCGTCTCTTCGCGCTTCGCCTCGGCGATCCACTCGACATACTCCCGCTTGCAACTCGGGCTGAACGCCTCGAACACCGCCGCCGCCTTCTTGCTCTTCTTCAGCGCCGCCGCGAACTCGGGACTCATCGACGGCTGGGCCTTCGACGCCTTCCCCACCCTGTTCCGCGCCGCGATGGGGCTCACATAGGTGCCGTCGTCAACGGATGCCGCGGCCTGCCGGATCCAACCCAGCATCAGCTTGTCCCCTGGCAGGTCCTTCACGCTGGTAACGCGGCCCAGGGTGCCCATTGCATCGCCGCTGGCCACCTTGGCTTCACGCAGAACGGCGGTCATCTCCTTTCCCCAGAATCCAAATGCGCAGTGCTCCTTGAACGCCGCCATGTTTGCCACAATCGCGCCCTTGTAGACAAAAAACGGCATGCTCCACTTGATGGCCTCCTCCAGATTCGGGCAGCCCTTGTGCATCAGCTTGCGCAGGTGCTCCAATATCTGTTGCGCAAACGGCTTCACCTTCTCGATGTACGCGTCGACCTTCGGATTCATGCTCTCCGCTGCCATACCCCCAACCCCCTTTTTTGTTCCGCAGTGTAACTTGGAACTACGAAGTTGTCATGCCCTTCCCGGGCCAGGTCGGCTTCCGTTTTCCGTTGACGTTCCCCTTCTAGCGTCGTCCAACTCTCGATTGCGCCCGACAGTTCAGCAGTTTTAGCCCTGCGGGCACAACCGAAGTCCCGCATTTCGACCGGAAAGACCAGTGCGGCCCTGCTTTTCCGCACGCTGACCCGGTAAACTAGGCACAGACAACCCTTGGCTTTTACAATTCAGCAGGGACCCATCCCAACCCAGCTCTGCTGCGGAACGCACCCACTTGGCGGCGTACGCCCGGCCAGGATGAAGGAATCGCATGAAGTTTAGGAAATTCGGCAAGGCCCTTCTGATGAGCGCTATATCTATTGGCGCCGTCTTCAGCCTTTCGTCTTGCGTCCAGAGTTATACCGTCGGCTTCCTCTATGTAACCGGTACTCAGACCTCCGGCTCGAGCGGCCAGGGCATCATCAGCGGGTTCAAGATTGACCACAACACCGGTCAGTTGAGGCCTGTTAACGGGATGCCTGTTGCCTCCGGCGGCTCCAATCCGGTTCGCGCTCTTTTGCTGCAGGGCTCCCGGTTCGTCTACGTCCTCAACATGGGCCGTGATGCCAGCGGCGGAGCCAACTGCACTTCCAGCTCCGCTCCGTGCACGGGTTCCAACGTCACGCTCTTCTCCGTGGGTGGAAACGGAGTCCTCAGCCCTCAGCCCCAGGTATTCACCAGCCAAGGCAACAACCCGTTGCGCCTCATTGCGGACGCTTCCGGCTCCTTCGTGTTCGTCCTTGATCACGATGCGCCCGACAGCGGCGTCGGCTCGTCCAACTCCTGCTCGCTGGCGCTCGGATCCTCGGTGACAACCTGCGGCGACATCACGGTCTTCAAGGTCGACTCCACCACCGGCCGTCTCAGCCTGGTCCTGAATTCGCAGGTCTCTTCGGCCTCGGGACAACCGCTGCCCTACTTCCCGGTCCCCGTTGATCCGATCGACGTCCTCCTCTCCGGCAGCTACCTGCTCACCCTCTCCGGAACCCCGGCGACCGGTGATTCGGTCTTCCCGTACAACTACTCGCAGTCCAACGGCCAGCTCACGATCAGCCAGAACGGCCCGCAGCCCCTGAATATCAACAAGGCCACAGCGATCCAGGGCGGCAACGGATCCGTCTACGTGCTCGACAACGAGCCGATCACCATCACCGGCTCCCCCAGCATCTTCCCGCCGGGCACCTCGCCTAGCCAGATCCTGCCTTACACCATCGGCACTGGCGGCGCCCTGCAGGCACAGAACGGCGGCGCGGTTCCGGTCGATCCGACGCAGTCCAACCCGCTCTTCCTGCTCGTCGAGTCCAAGGGCAAGTGGGCGTACGTGGCCAACACCGGCAACAACTCTGACCCGAATAACGCTCAGAGTGGCATCACCGGATACGTCATCGACAACTCCACCAGGCAGTTGACGCCGTTGTCGGGCAGCCCGTTTGCCAGCCCGGTCGGCACCGGCGCCGGTCCGCAGTGCATGGTTGAGGATCCGTCGAACCAGTTCATTTACACGGCCAACTTCAACGACTCAACCGTTACCGGGCGCGTGCTCGACCAGAACTCCGGCGTGCTGAATCAGCTCCCCGGAAAGGCTAACAAGGCCTATGCCATCCCTGGTCCGGCCTCGTTCTGCCTGGTCAACGGACGAACCAGCTAGTTGCAGCCGTAAACAGTCCGGCCGCAATCCTGCCGGACTGCCTCATCAGGACCCGACCATCGAGGTCCTGCAATTAGAACCCCTCTGCCGGACGCGCACCTGGCGTGCTCGTCCGGCATAATGCAAACCCGGTTTCTCTGCGGACGAAAGATGCCAATGAAGTTCAACAAATCGGGCCAGTCGGCGGGGTCTCCGGCTGCTGGTCTTCGTAGCTGGGGTGGCCTGCTGCTGGCCGCCGCGGCCAGCCTCGGAGTGGCCTCCCTGCTGACGGCCTGTGACCAGTTCTCCGGCACGCTCACCGCCGACTTTGTGTATGTCACCAGCGCAAGAGCCGCCGGTCCGAACCAGTACGGCGAGGTCGACGTCTTCGAGATCAATCAGGAGTCCGGCCGCATGCGCCCGCTCCGCACCTCGCCATTCCCCTCCGGCGGGCGCAATCCCGTGGCCGAGGCCGTCCACCCTGACAACCAGACCCTCTACGTGGTCAACCGCGACGACAACACCATCGTCCAGTTCGCCATCGGTACCGACGGAAAACTGTATCCGCAGGACACCGTCAACACTCCCGGCATCTTCCCGGTCGCGGCCGCCGTCTCCGGCAAGAACCTCTTTGTCGCCGACACCTACGAGCCTCTGCCCACCTGTTCCCCGGCTTCGCCCTGCACCGGCTCGGTCGCCGCATTCCCGATCCTGGCCAACGACGCCCTGGATCGCGACCATCCCTTCTCCAACACCGATCTGGGCACCAACTACTGGCCGCTGATCGTTCCCGGCAGCCCCTCCCACATCGTTCTCCCCGTTGCAATCGCCGCATCCGGCTCAAACATCTATGTAGCGGCCTACGACTCCACCGCCAACACCGGCTACGTCTTCGGCTTTGAGGTTTCCGGCACTTCCCTGATCCCCACCAACGGCGGCGTTCCCACGCGCGCGGGCATTCGTCCTTCCGCCATCGTCGCCGACCCCGCCGGCTCCTATCTCTTCGTGACCGATGCCGGCAGGAACAACGTTCTCGGCTTCAACCTTTCCAGCGCGGCACTCACGCCCATCGCCGGCAGCCCGTTTGCAGCCGGCAATGAGCCTTCGGCCATCACAATCGACAAGACCGGCAAGCTGGCCTATGTGGCCAACTCGCTCGACTCCACCATCACCGCCTACTCAGTCGCGGCGGGCGGAGCACTACAGGTCAATGCCACCTACGCCTCCGATACCCAGCCCGTTGCCATCGGCATCGATCCGGAATTGAACCAGTACCTCTTCACGGCGAACTTCCTGGCCAATACGGTGTCTGGATACCAGATCAACTCCACCACCGGCGCATTGGTCAATTCGCAGTTTTCGCCGTACGCGGCAAATGCCAACCCCACCGCCGTCGCAGCCATTCCGCACGGCGCGGTTGCGAAGTAAAACGAATTCCGGGCATCAGCCCGTATCGCTCACTCATCCTCTGCCGGACATGCCATCATCTGCCCGGCCCGGCATACTAGCAACAGCCCATAGCGGACTTTTACAATCCTTATGGGAAACAAAAACAAAGTTCTCATGGGGCTTTTTCCTTGGGGTCCCCGGCGACAGATTCTGCTCGCAGGGGTAACTTGCGACGGCCCGCGACGAAGGAAGCGCATGAAGTTCAGCAAATCATCGGGCCAGCTCTTGCTGGTCGCACTGATCGGCCTAGTGGTGGCCTCCCTGCTCTCAGCCTGCCAGCTGGTAACGATCGACTATCTCTACGTCGCCGGCTCCTACAGCAATACCCAGGGCACCAACGGCGCCATTCAGGTCTTCGCTGTCGATTCTCAATCCGGAGCAATCCGCTTCGCCGCAGGCACGGATAAGAGCCCCTTCCTGACCGGCGGTGAATCCCCCACGGCCCTGGCCGTGAGCTCCGACGAGGCCAACCTCTACGTCGCCATCGCCGACAACAACACCGTCGTTCACTTCACCATCGCCTCTGACGGATCGCTCACCAAGAAGGACAGCGTTACCCTAGCCGAGGCGCCCACGGCCCTTGCGGTGAACCAGGCCAACACATTCCTCTACGTCGTCTCCGGCACCACCACGGCGACGCTCTCCGAGTTCCCCATCAAGTCGGGAACCATCGGCTCCGCCACCGCGCAGCGGCCGCTGCTCATCCCCGGCAACGCTGGCGACATCACCGTCCCCACCGCCGTGGCCGTGCTGCCCAACAACAAGGCTGTCTATGCCACCGTGTATGACCAGTCCTCGTACAATCCCGGCGGCACCGTCACCAGTGCGGCTCACCCCGGCTGGGTCTTCTCTTACGATGTTGACTCCGCGGGCGCCCTCACGGCCGCCATCGGCAACCCATTCCAGGCCGGCGTCAAGCCCAGTGGCGTTGCCGTGGATCCCACCGATCGCTTCGTCTACGTGACTGATTTCGCGTCGAACCAGCTCATCGGCTACGGCATCACCGACAACTCCTCGCTCAGCTTCCTCATCAGCGGCCCGTTCCGCACCGGAGCCGAGCCAAGCGCCATCACGGTCGATCCCCGTGGCAAGTACATTTACGTAGCCAACGCGCTTGACTCCACGGTTTCCTCCTATGCCATTGACCTGGCCACCGGCATCCCGTCCACGGTCATCAACACCAGCGGCGGACAGTTGAATGCAAGCGATACCCAGCCCGTAGCCCTCGCCGTCGATCCGGCTCTGGGACGCTACGTCTACACCGCCAACTTCCTCGGCAACTCGGTCAGCGGATTCCGCCTCAACCCCAACACCGGTGCCCTCACGCAGACCCAGGCCACGCCGTATCCGTCCGAATCCAAGCCGCGCGCCATCGTCCTCATCCCGCACGGCAACCACTCGCTGCAGACAACCACCCCGTAGCCCTGCACGCGAATCTCCCGCAACAAGAAGCCCAGCCGCCAGGCTGGGCTTTCTGCTTCAGCGAACAAGTAAAACAGAGAAGATGCGAACCGTCATTCACGCGAACAATCTCTCTGTTCGCTCTTTCGCTGTATCGCTGCTTCGCTTGAGTGCGCGCAAACGTTTTACTTCCGGCTCCCGCGCGGATATATACTGTCCCGTTCCAACCGCCATCTGCGATCTTCGTATCGAAATCGCCGCGTTCCGGGAGACCCATGCGCCTTTACCCTCGCCTCATCGTCCTCGCTCTTCTCGCTTCGCTTGGCATCTCCAGCCGTGCCGCCGCGCCGCCTCCTCACGATCAGTTCAAGGTCGCTGTATACATCCCCGTCTTCCAGGTCGAGCGCATGATGAAGGAGCCCGCCTACCTGAAGGAATCCTGGGCCGAAATCTCCAGCCAGGTTCGCGTCGACAAGGTCTACATCGAGACCTACCGCAGCGGCACCGTCACCAGCGACGCCGCGCTCGAGAATGCCAAGGCCTTCTTCAAGTCCCAGGGCATCGAGACCGCCGGCGGCATCGCCTATGTCGGTGCGGGCGACAACGCCGGTTCCGACTCGCCTGACGCCGGCGAGGGCCAGTTCATCTCCATGTGCTACACCGACCCCGCACAGCGCGACCTCGTCAAGCGCGTGGCCGAGCTCACCGCCCGCCACTTCGACGAGATCATGCTCGACGACTTCTTCTTCTCCAACACCAAGCGCGACTCCGACATCGCCGCCCGCGGCTCCCAGTCCTGGACCGCCTTCCGCCTCAAGCTCATGGCCGACGTCTCGCGCGACCTCGTCCTCGGCCCCGCCCGCGACGTCAATCCCCATGCCAAAGTCATCATCAAGTTCCCCAACTGGTATGAGCACTTTCCCGCCAATGGCTACGACCTCGACGTCGAACCCAAGCTCTACGACGGCATCTACACCGGCACCGAGACGCGCGACCCCGAAGACAACGACCAGCACCTCCAGCAGTACGAGAGCTATGAGATCGTCCGCTACTTCGACAACGTCGCCGCCGACTCCAAACACAGCGCCAACCGCGGCGGCTGGGTCGACACCTATGACGCCCGCACCATCGACCGCTATGCCGAGCAGCTCTGGGACACCATGCTCGCCAAGACCCCGCAGATCATGCTCTTCCAGTACAGCGACATGACGCAGCCAGCCCACATCGGCAATCGAAGCTGGGCCGGCCTGCCCACCACCTTCACCACGGATGGCCTCGACAAATGGCGCTCCGCCACCAGCGCCTCAGGCAAGCCCTCATTTGCCTCCGCCGCCGGCTATGCGCTCGACCAGGTCAACACCGTGCTCGGCAAGCTCGGCAAACCCATCGGCATCGCCAGCTACAAGCCGTATCAATCCACCGGCGAGGACTTCCTCCAGAACTACCTCGGCATGATCGGCATCCCCATCGAAATCCGCCCCACGTTCCCCACCGCGACGGAAGCCCACACCGTCCTGCTCACCGAGCAGGCCAAAGCCGATCCCGAAATCGTCGCCAAAATCCGCACCCATCTCGAAAAGGGCGGCAACGTCGTCATCACCGCCAACCTGCTGAAGGCCCTTGAGGGCCACGGCATAGAGAGCATTGCCGAGCTGCACCACACCGGCAATGTCCTCCGCGTCGATCACTGGTGGAGCGGCTACGACTCCGGCGCCGGCTTCAGCCTGGGCGACACCAACGGCATCCTCGTTCCCGAAATCCAGTTCCAGACCAACGACGCATGGCCCATCGTGCGCGGCACCGCCAACGGCCGCGGCGCGCCCCTCCTGCTGATGGACAAGTTCTCCAAGGGAATCCTCTACGTCCTCGTCGTTCCCGAGAACGCTACCGATCTCTACTCGCTCCCGCAGCCCGTGCTTGCCCAGCTTCGCCAGTACCTCATGGTGGGCTTTCCGGTCCAGATGGACGCGCCCGCCCGGGTCAGCCTCTTTGCCTATGACAACTCGAGCTTTGTCGTCGAGTCCTTCGTCGACGCTCCTGAAATCGTGAACCTCTCAACCCCCGCCACCACCACCCACCTGCGCAACATCGCCACAGGAGAAGTCATCGACGGCAAACCCGCTCCCAAACCGCGCTTCGGCCGCGCCCCGCAGCGCACCCAGTTCACCTTCACCGTGCAGCCGCACAGCTTCATCGCGTTCTCACTCGAATAGTTTCGCGGAAGGCTTTACAGGCGACGGAAAAACGCGATGCCCGCGGGTTTCGCGGAGGGGCACGAGTTTTACTCGTGCCGATCATGCTCAATAGGATGAATGGGCCTTAGCCCCTGAGGCATGGTCTTGATAAGCTCTGTGACCGCGCCGACACAGCCTCAACCCCTCGCCCTGCCCCATCATGTCTCCGTGCATTCGCCGGCGCAAATCCGTGTCGCCGCCCCTTCCACCTACCCGCTGCAACCAAACGTTAACCAGAAAATCAACATATTACGCAAGAATCCTTCCACAGGAGGGCTTGACAACATTTCGCCATTTTCACGAAAAATCAATAGCTTGCAGACACAAAAGTATTCCATTTTACGGATTTACGCCCAAATGTCTCACAATACGGTACGACAATAAAATAAACTTATTTCGGGTCCAGAGAGAACTGTTCGCAAGATAGTTACTAAAACGGCGGTCAAGCTCTGCGGCACGGATTCGACCCCTACTTGAAAGTATCCGCAACCTCATCCAGCAACGCCACCCGGCTCACCAGCGATACAAACGCCCCATCGCGCGTCTGCGCCACGTAAGGATGCGGCTTATTCAGGAAGCGCAGCGCCTGAAGACGCTTGGCCTCGGGAGACTGGTCGGTATTTTCCGGTACTGCGTCCGTCCACAGATCCGTTCCCAGGATCCGCTCCAGTTCGGCGACAGTAATCCACGTAGCGTGTTCATCCCCGCTGTGAATCGTCACAAAATCGTCAGGACTGAAGTGCGGCGCGGGCTCCTTCAAACTCTGAATGAAGATGGAGACAATGGTCTGTGCAATCTGCGGCTGAAGAGCGCCCTTCACATCGACGAAACGGTTGCTGCGAAGCATCCCTTGCGGAATCCCCGCCATACCTGCGTAGGCCTGCGCGAACGCGGCTTCGAGCCACGGCTGGTCGGCCGCCAGCCGCCAGCGCGCGTTGTCGGGAGAAGCGCAGCCAACATACGTCGCCTGCTGATTCGCCGTGCTCGACACGAACACGATGCAGCGCAGGCCCTTCATGCGCTGCAGCATCACCGCGAAGATGAACAGCCGTGAGCTGATCCACTCCCCGCCTTCGCCCAGATCCAGCAGCGCATACTCCGGTGTCCGCGTGTTCTGGAATTGGGCCAGTAAGTTCGACCCGCTCTCCTGCCACACCGAGCCCTGCAGGTCCTTGAAATTGAGAATCACCTGGTCTTCAGGAGCCTGTTTCAAACCAGGAAGCTTGAACGTCGCCCACGAGCCCAGGCTCACCTCAGTCGCACGCGTAGCAATGTTCTCAATAAATGTCCGTATGGGCCGCTGCAGAAGCAGCAACGCGATCAGAGCCACCACCGGCCAGCAGTACTGCGCAACAACCGCAGCGACAGAAAGAACATGTTGAGGCTGGCTCACTTCCACGCGAATGGGGTCGGCGAGCAGAAAGGCGATCATGGGTCACCTCAGTTGGGGGATTGAACCGGGGTTCCCTGAGTCTACCGCGGATTACAAACTCTGCAGCACTTGTTTTCCAGTATCGCCCTCCGCGGAAGCGCCGGCCGTTCGTCCGGCCGGCGCCTCCGCGCCTTCGATCACAGGCCGGGTTTCTGGCCTGCCGCCACCCGCGTCGCGGTCACAGCCAGCGCCCCAATCTTCACTGCAATCTGATTCGCGTTCCCCTTCTCATCCGCCACGAACTTCAACTCAGCCGGCGAATCATTGCAGTAGAACTCTGTGTCCGACACCGCGATCAGCCCGTACGGCGTCGGCTGTCCCACGGTGAACGCATAGAGCCTGCCGTTGCGCAGCGTGATCTCCACCTTCATCGGGCCCACCAGGTACTCGCCCACATACCGCGCCAGCGTCGCCCCCGCCGGGTGCGCAATCGGCCGCGCCACCGGCTTCTCATACGCCCCGCCGAACAGAATGGCCGCCAGGTCGTGCGGCACAACCAGGGTGTTCGCCGTTTCGAAGTTCCACAGCACAATCACCACCATGTCGTCGTCCGGATAGCGTGAGAAATCCGACACGAATCCGTTCACCCACCCGCCATGTCCCACAGATTTGTGCCCGAAGTTCGTCGCTACCATCTGCCCGTACCCGTAATCGGCCTCGTACGGAAACGGCGGCGGTGCTGTCCAGTGCCCGTAACCGGTCCACGCCTTATCAGTGATGGCTTTGCTGAAGAGGCCCGCCTTCATCGCGCGATCGAGGCGGTACAAGTCGTCAACGGTAGAGCGCAGCCCGCCCCCCGCCCACGGATAATCGGGGGCGCTGTTCGGCGCGTTGACCACCTCTTCGCCGTCCCACCGGTAACCGCTGGCGCGATGCGGAACCAGATCCCGGGTGTGATCCATCGAGGTATGCGTCATGCCCGCAGGCTTGAGGATGTTCTCCGTGATGTAGTCTTCGTAGCTCTTGCCGCTAACCTTCTCGATGATGCGGCCCAGCAGGATATAGCCTGAGTTGCTGTAGCGGAACGCCGCGCCCGGCTCATTGACGAGCGGCTTGTCCGCATACTCCTTGATCGCATTCTCGATGTGCTGCGGATCGGCGAAATTGTCGTATGCCTTCGCGCTGATGAAGTCAGGAATGCCCGACTTGTGGCACAGCAGTTGGTGAATCGTGATCGCGCTCCACGCCGCCGGCAGCTCCGGCACGTACTTCGCCACAGGATCGTTCACGCTGAGCTTGCCCTTCTCTTCGAGCTGCAGCACGCTGAAGGCCGTGAACATCTTGGTGGTCGAACCGATGCGGAACACCGTGTCAGGCGTGTTGGGCACGTCGAGCTCGTAGTTCGCCATGCCATAGCCTTTTCGCAGCAGAACCTTGTCGCCCTTGGCGATCAGCACCGTTCCGGAAAACCGTCCCTGGTCAGCCCACGTCTTCAGGTACTGGTCAGCCTGCGCGGCCACATCCTGAGCGCGGCACCCCGCCGCCAGCGCCAAACCGGCGCACGAAATCGCAACAATACGAAGCCATGAATACATCCCATCCTCCTCGTCGGCCCCGACCCACCCGAGAGTCGAACCCCATGGCATCCTACTACGATTCCGCAACAGATTCCGTTCCTATCTCATTGAATTTACATATGATATGTGACGCAAATCACATTCGACACCCCGCCCTTTAACCGGAAAGGGAATTGAAAACAACCTCCCATCACGCGGTCCCATCCCATTCCTCACACGAGGATCTCAGGACGCCGAAAAGGGACTGAGGGCACGCGCACCAATCTACTTGGTTCACTTGAACGCGATCCCGCTCCTCTTACACTCCTTTTCCCTGGAGTCCAGTATGTTGTTTCGCATTGTTGCCACCACCGCAGCAGCCACCCTGTTGTACGCCGCAAGCGCCTCGGCGCAAACCTTCACCATCAACACCTACGCCAACAACAATCTCTGGAGCATCAACGAAGGCCCCAACGGCCACATTCGCGCCGACCTCAACGGCGACGGCCGCGAAGACTTCGTCAGCGGAAACGACGCATCCTTCAACAGCGGCTGCACCGGATCGTTTGCCGTTACGCTGTCCAACGGCGATGGCTCCTATGCCGCGCCCGCCTGTTACACCATCCCCAGCGGCACCGCGCTTTACTTCGCCGCCGGCGATTTCAACGGCAACGGGACCATGGACCTCGCCGTCACCAATGAGAACGGACAGGCATACATCTACTCGAACAGCGGCGCCGGCAAGCTGACCCTCTCTGACACCATCAACCTCGACGCGGAGGCCTCAGGTATCGTCGCCGCTGACGTCAATCACGACGGTCACCTCGATCTCGTCTATGACACCGCCAACTCCGGCACCGGCGGCGGCGGCACGCTTAACGTCCTCTTCGGCGATGGCCACGGCGCCTTCACTCCCGGCCCCGTCACTGACTTCACCATGAGCAAGCAGCCAGCCGGAGCCCTTGCGGTGGGCGACTTCGACAGCGACGGACACGCCGACATCCTCGTCCTCGGCGTATCCATGGTGGACAACAAAATTCTCTACGGCAACGGCCAGGGCGACTTCACCCCGGGCCCCGACACCGGCAGCACCACCACCCAGTACGCGCCCTTCGACATCGACAGCAACGGAACGACGGACCTGATAGGCGCACCGTTCCAGGCCAATCCTCTCGGCACCAATACCTACTACAACTATCTCGACATCGAGTGGAGCCACACCAATCGCAACCTCAGCAGCCAGCATGTGCAGTTGAAGAGCTGCACCGGCGGCAGCTTCCCCCCGCAGGTCGCCGATTTCGATGGCGACGGCATCAAGGACATCATTGTTGCCGAAGCCGCCGACTGCAAAGGCGACCAGCCCTACACCTTCAACTTCATGAAGGGCAATGGCAATGGCACCTTCCAGACCGAAAAGGTGATCTACACCACCAATAACGACATCTTCGAGTGGCACGTGATGCGCACCAGCCACTCCAGCAAGCCTGACCTCACAGCCTGGCAGTCGATGGTGGTCCAGCGCGAGATCTCCAACCCCGAACAACAGGTCCTGGTGAACACAACCACCGGCAACTTCCCCAGTTGCGCGCCGCTCAATTTCCGCGCCACCGGAATCAACAACTGCGGTCCGACGTCCTCCGTCGGAGCTACCTCGCCCGTGACATTCAGATTCGCCGGATCAGACCAGACTCCCGGCCGCAACGTCGAACTCTGGATCGACGGCAAAAAGATCACCGAGAACTTCAAGCAGAACTACTCCTACTACAACTTCCTGCAATACAGCGAAGCTCTCAGCAACGGCGAACACCAGGTGGACATTTACTCCGTCGGCTGGGATTACTCGCTGCTGCACGATTCGTTCCCGCTGCTCGTCGGCAGTGACGTCTGCCCGCTGCCCACCTACGTAGGCCTCAACATCTGCAGCCCGCTGCAAAACAGCACACTGCCCGCATCGCAGCCCGTCACCGTCTATGCGCGCGGCCAGGTCGCCAGCGGCAGAGCGCTTGTGCGCATGGAGATCTGGGTCGACGGCGTAAAGAAATACTCCAGTTACGGCTCGACGACGCTGAAGACATCGTTCAGCCTGGCCGCCGGCTGGCACACCTTCGCCTACTACCTCGTCGACAACGGCGGCGCCACGGTGGAGGACCAGTTCAACGTCACAGTGCAGTAAGAGCAGAGATCAGGGATCAGGGGTCAACATCAGGCCTCTGTTCTCTGATCTCTGTTCTCTGATCTCTGTTCTCTGTTCTCTGATCTCTGTTCTCTGATCTCTGTTCCCTGTTCCCTGTTGCCTGTTCCCTGTTCTTACGCCTTCATCATCTTCCGCAGCCACTTCTGCACCGGCTTCTCCACAAAGTGCAGCGCCGCCAGCGCCATCAGGATGAGGATCACGTAGCTGATCCACGGATCGAGCTGCGCCAGCCCTAGCCGGTTCAGCACGTGCGTATCGTGAATCAGGTTCCAGAAGTTGAAGTGCAGCAGATACAGGCAATAG
>Ga0206908_1092_pt1 | contig 16102 bp, 11 predicted proteins | sample Alteio_BWOrgHeat_78_FD_152979 | JGI IMG/M metagenome (GOLD analysis project Ga0206908, IMG submission 152979) | Enriched cells from forest soil in Barre Woods Harvard Forest LTER site, Petersham, Massachusetts, United States -... | ecosystem: Environmental > Terrestrial > Soil > Temperate forest >... | reverse complement strand
AGATCAGCGATCTCAGCCAGAGGCGATGCACCGTGATAGCGCTGTGCGGCAAGGCCCGGCCAGGCAAACAGGTTGGCGAGGACGAAGGTGGCGACGTACAGGGGCAGGAAAACGCCCGCCGCCATGGCCAGGGCCCTGAGCAGTTTTTTTGCGGCGAAGGGCGCAGCGAAGCGCCGGTGCAGGGTGGCGAAGACCAGCATACCTGTCCAGATGAAGACCAGGTTGAGACCCAGCCATGCGGCGGTCTCGATGGGCCAGGCCACGGAGCGATACTGCACACGATCGACGAGTGTGGACCACGCGGGCGCGAGCATCGACCAGAGGGTCGCGAAGGCAATGAGCGATGAGCGATGGCCGAGATACCTGACCCAGCCGACGAGGCAGGCGGCCAGACACTGACGCCAGTACCAGCCATGGGAACGGCCGCCTTGAAATTCTTCGAGCAGATCGCCGGCCAGCGCCTGGTCCCGTTGTCCCGGAGTGCAGCGCTCCAGTATCCAGGTGGCAAGCGGTGGTGGGTCGAGGCGTTTCATAGGCGTTTCAGGCTGGGCTCCGGCAGAGATTGCCACAGGTGCGTGAGCACCCGGCGCGTCTCATGCACCTGGTTCAGGCCTTCCCTCGTGATGCGGAAGAAGCGTTTTGCCTTGCCGCCGCGTTCCGGGGTGGGATCGCCGAGGGTGGAGGCGACGAGGCCTTTGAGCTCAAGCCGCTCCAGGGAGGCGTAGACGCTTCCGACGGAAACCTCGCGTCCGCGGAGAGTTTCGAGTTCGCGGGCGATGGGAACGCCGTAGGCGTCGTCGCCGAGGCGGATCACCGCGAGGAGGAGCATGAGCTCGAGTTCGCCGAGATAGGCGCGGCTGGTCATTAATTCGACAATAGCGAGGAAATGTGGGGGCGGCAATTGAAAAAGTGGGTTGGTAAGAGCAGAAGCGGGTTCTTCGCTGTGCTCAGGATGACAAATCCAAAAGCGAAAGCCCGCCGGGAGGGCGGCGGGCTTTGTGGATGGAAATGGGGTGGGGTTATTCGGGTTTGACGACGCCGCTGGTGCTGTCCTGCTTGGCGAGGCGGACGTGGGCGCCTTCCAGCTTGTGCTGGACTTTGGTCATGTCGCCGGGCTCCTGGTCGGTCTGCGGAGTTTTCTGGTATTGGGTGACGGAGAGCTCCCACTGCGCGGCGGCAAGGCGGATGCGGCCGGTCTTCTCGTAGAGATCGCCGAGATGATCGTGGACGGTAGCGTCCGTCTGGTCGCGCTCGACGGCCTGGCGGAGATTCTCTTCCGAGAGTTCGAATTCGCCGAGCTTGAAGTAGACCCAGCCGAGGGAATCGAGATAGGCGCCATTCATCGGCTCCTGCTCGACCGCCTTGCGGATGAGCTTGAGGGCTTCAGGAAGGCGCACGCCCTTGTCGGCGAACATGTAGCCCATGTAGTTGAGGGTCATGGCGTTATTGGGGTCGATCTCGAGCGCCTCGCGGAAGAAGCTCTCGGCCTGTTCCATGTGCTTCTGGCGATCGGCGAGGGCGCCCTTGAGGAAGAGGAGGTAGAGCTTGTCTTCCTTCCGGGTGGCCATGGGCGTGGCTTTGACCAGAGCCTCCTCGGCCTCTTTGAAGCGGCGCAGGCGGGTGTTCATGTTGCCCAGGGCGAAGTAGACGGAGCGGTCGTCGCTGTCGTTGCCGGTGATGAGGCTCTTGGCCATGTTCAGGCCGTCATCGGTCTTGCCGGCGTCAACCAGCTCTCCGGCGAGCATGAGCTTGAGGTCGCGATCCTTGGGGTTGGCGGCGACGGCCTGCTTCGAAACGTCGACGGCCTTATCGAACATCTTGGCGTCGTTGTAGGTGTCGACCTGAAGCTGGTAGCCGCGGGAGACCTGGTCGCCACCCATATCGATGATCTTCTGATAGGCGGCGACAGCCTGATCGACCTTGTTTTGCTCGTGGTAGATCGCGCCGAGGCGCTCAAGGAAAATGCTGCGGTTGTTCTTTTCTTCGGCGGTGTAAGCGCCGTTAGCATGGGAGGTCTTGTCGACCATGTCCTGATAGGTCGCGGCAGCCTCATCGTAGCGGCCCAGGACGTCGAGCAGAAGGCCTTCGTTGTAGCCGGCCTCAAGGCTCTCGGGGTCCTTTTTGCGGGCCTTGCGGATGGTGACGAGGGCGTCGTCGTACTTGCCTTGGCGGCGCTGAATCTCAGAGATCTTGACCAGCGGGACGGCATCTTCGGAGTCGGCCTGGGCGAGGTCCTTGTAGGTCTTGAGGGCTTCGTCGAACTGGTTGTCAGTTAACTGCGCCTGGGCCAGGGCGGTCAGGGTCGGCACGTCGCCGGGCTGCAGGTCGGCCGCGCGTTTGTAGGCGGCGATAGCGTCCTTGGTGCGCTTGAGCTGGTCGTAGGTGGCGCCGAGGGTGAACTCCATGCGTGCGGTGCGGTCGTTTTCAGGAACGATCTCGATGGACTTGGCGGCCTGTTCGAAGTTGTTGTTCTCAGCGTAGACGCGGGCGAGGTTCAGCACCACTTCTTCGGATTCGGGCTCGATATCCTGCGCGATCTTGAACTGCTCTTCCGCCTTGGCAGCCTCGTGCTTCACGGTATAGAGCTGACCGAGGATCATGCGGTCTTCAACGCTGTGCGGCTGCAGGGCGACGATCTTCTCGAACTCGGCGATGGCCAGGTCAAGGGTGTTGCCGGAAGGCGAAGAAGAGGAGACGGAATTCTGCTGCTCGCCGAGCTGGCGAAGATAAATGCGGCCGAGGAGCTTATGGGCGTCGACGTCGTCGGGATGGTTCTTGAGGACTTCGCGCTCCGCGGCTTCGGCGTCATGGGTTTTGCCGGTCCGGAAGTAGAGGTCGGCGAGGCCGTCATAGAGCGCGGCTGAGCCGGGATCGGCGTTGATGGCAGCCTTGTACTCCTCGATGGCTGGCTGAACGTACTCGGCGCGGCCGGAACTCACAGCCTGCTCCTCATACATACCGGCGAGGGCCGCATGGTAGTAAGACGAGGCGCGATTGGGCGGGGCGGAATCAGCCGGCTTTGCGGAGGCGCCAGGCGCAGGGGAACCGGACGAACTCGGGGATTGGGCGGCGAGGGCGGGCGCGGCGCAAACAGCGAGTGTAAGGCAAATAAACGGCAAAACTTCTTCGCGTCTCATGATCACGTATGGGGGTTCCTTGCCTTTGGCGAGAGGCTGACAGGGCTGCCACAGGCAGCCTTTCTAATAGGGCGCCTGTATTAGAGACGATTTTACGCGCCAATTGGTTCGTTCGGGGCCGGAAAAGTGAACAGTGGTCCGTGATCAGTGGTTAGCGGATCGCATCCGCGCGATCCACTAGCCACGATTGCCCACCACGCGCTACCAAGCAATCAGTGGCGGAAATGGCGGATGCCGGTGAAGACCATGGCCAAGCCGAGGCGGTCGGCGGCGGCGATGACATCCTGATCTTTGACGGAACCACCAGGCTGGATGACGGCGGTGGCTCCGGCGGCGGCGACGGCTTCAAGGCCGTCAGGGAAGGGGAAGAAGGCGTCAGAGGCGGCGACGGTTCCGGCGAGGGGCAGGACGGCTTTCATGGCGCCGAATTTAGCGGCGTCGACGCGGCTCATCTGGCCGGCGCCGATGCCGATGGTCTGGCCATCGCGGGCATAGACGATGGCGTTTGATTTCACGTGCTTCGAGACGCGCCAGGCGAAGATGAGGCTGCGCAGCTCGTCGGCTGTGGGCGGACGCCAGGTGACGACGTCGATCTCGTTCTCTTCGATGCGGCCTGTGTCGGCGTCCTGGAGAAGCAGGCCGCCGGAGACCTGTTTGACGACGGGTTTCGCCGGGGCGGCGTGGATCTCGACCAGGCGGAGGTTCTTCTTGCGGGCGAAGGCTTCGCGGGCTTCGGGGGTAAAGGACGGGGCGGCGATGGCTTCGACGAAGAGCTTGGCGATTTCCTCGGCGGCCGGGCCGTCGACGGGCTGGTTGATGCCGATGACGCCGCCAAAGGCCGAGACGGGATCGGCGGCGAGGGCTTTCTGATAGGCCTCGAGGACCGTGGCGCCGGTGGCTGCGCCGCAGGGGTTGGTGTGCTTGATGATGGCGACGGCGGGCAGATCGGCGTCGGTGGGTTTCAGTTCCTGGGCAAGCTCCCAACAGGCGTCGAGGTCGACGAGGTTGTTGAAGCTCAACTCCTTGCCCTGGAGCTGTCTGGCATTGGCGACGCCGAGGCCGGAACCATCCGAGTAGAGGGCGGCGCGCTGATGGGGGTTTTCGCCGTAACGGAGGGATTGGGTGAGGTTCAGGTTGATGCGCAGGGTTTTGGGGAATTCGTTTGTTGTCTGCTGAACGGCTTCGGCGGGCTGGGGGGCGTCGGCGATCTGGTCGAGAGTGTTGGCGATGGCGGTGTCGTAGGCGGAGGTGGTGGAGAAGGCCTGCTTGGCGAGACGCCAGCGGGTTTCGCGGCTTAGCGAGCCGCTGGTGGACCTGAGCTCTTTGGTAAGAGCCGGGTAGTCGGCGACGCGGGTGACGATGGCGACGTCTTCAAAGTTCTTGGCGGCGGAGCGGACCATCGACGGGCCGCCGATGTCGATGTTCTCGATGAGGTGGCCGAAGGCGACGCCGGGCTGGGCCGCGGTCTTCTCGAAGGCGTAGAGGTTGACCACCACCATGTCGATGGGCTGGATGTTGTGCTCGGCGACGGCGGCTTCATGTTCTGCGTTGCCGCGGATGTAGAGCAGGCCGCCGTGGACCTTGGGGTGGAGGGTTTTGACGCGGCCATCGAGCATCTCGGGGAAGCCGGTCAGGTCGCTAATGTCCTTGACGGCCAGGCCGGCGTCGCGGAGGGTGCGGGCGGTGCCGCCGGTAGAGATCAGCTCGACACCGAAGCCGGCGAGGGTTTGCGCGAACTCGACCAGGCCGGTCTTGTCGGTTACGCTCAGCAGGGCACGCCGGATCTTCTTCTCCGCGCTCACGTTCACTCCTTCTTTTCTGCCCGCGGATTCCTCAAGGTTCAGGAGCGTGCGGGCCAACAGATCAGAGTACTAGACGGCAGGCAGGGAACAGGGAACAGGGAACCGGGAACAGTGGTCAAGTAGTCAGTGGTCAAGTGATCCCGGTTCCAGGTTACTTGTTCCCTATCCCTACGCCCTATTCCCTGATCTCTCGGTCCCTCGCGCGCTGGGGGATGCGGGTTTCGAGAATGGAATCGGTTAGAGTGGGAGTATGGGAAGTAATCCCCCACCGCCGTCCTACGGGCGGGAGCATCGTGGCTGGGAGCCGGGCTCCGAAGCATCGCCCGAGATCCTGCCGCCGGACGCGTACGCCCCTCCTCCACACCCCGAATATCAATACGCTCCTCCACTCCCACAGCCTCCACGCCCGCGCCGGTCACGCTGGTCCGTAGCGCCGGGGACGTATGTGCTGCTGGGCATCAACATTGCGGTTTACATATTGATGGTGCTGGGAGGCGTGAGCCCGATCCGGCCGACCTCTGAAAGCCTGATGGGGTGGGGCGCGAACAACGCAGGGAACGTGCTGGTGTATGGGGAGTGGTGGCGCCTGGTCACGTCGATGTTTGTGCATGGCGGCCTGTTGCACCTGGGGCTGAATATGTGGTGCCTGTGGAACCTGGGCATGCTGGCCGAGCCTCTGATGGGTACGTTGGGTGTGTTTGCGGTGTATCTGCTGACGGGCGCGGCGGGGAACATGCTGTCGACGTTTTTCAACTGGATCAATTTCAGACACAATCTCCCGTTGGTTCAATTCGCGAGCGACGCGTTTCCCGCCGGGGTGGGCGCATCGGGCGCGATCTTCGGGATTGCCGGGGCATTGATTGTGCTGCTGAAGTCGCAGCGGCTTCCGGTGCCGCCGGAGGAGTTGAAGAAGATTCGCCGCTCGGTGATCTACTTTGCCGCGATCAACCTCTTCATTGGGTTCTCGCTGAACTTCGGGTCGAGCCGCACGGGCGTGGCGATCGACAATTGGGCCCATCTGGGCGGATGCGCGTCGGGGCTGCTGTTTGCCGTGCCGCTGGTGCCGCGGATCGGATCGCCGCGCAAGACGTTCGATGGGCGGCTGAGGATTGCGATGGGAATGGTCGCGGGGATCCTGGTGCTGTTCGGGTTCTTTCTTGCGCAGTTGGGGCGGTAAAAGCAGTTCACAGTTCTTAGTTCACAGTTCACAGCCACAGTTCATAGCGCGCGGCACGACTCCGCGTGTGCATTTTTGCGCCTCCGCGATCTGTGCAAGAATGGTCGCGTACGCAGGCTGCAAGCGCCTTATCTTAGCTCCAACTCACACGGAGGACGATATGGAACGGCGGACATTCATCAGACAGGCAGCGATGACGGCTGCTGCCGCGTCGGCGGCATCTTCGCTGCACGCATCGAGCAAGACTCCAAGCCAACCTATTGCAAAACGCACGCTGGGCAAAACCGGCGAGAAGCTCTCCATCATTGGCTTCGGCGGAATCGTTGTGATGGATGAGACACCGGGCGCGAGTTCGAACATTGTGGCTGAGGCGGTGGATCGCGGGATCAATTATTTCGATGTGGCTCCCAGTTATGGGAACGCGCAGGAGCGGCTGGGGCCGGCGCTGGCGCCTTATCGCAAGAATGTCTTTCTGGCCTGCAAGACCGAGGGCCGCACGAAGGAAGACTCGCGGAAGCAGCTCGAGGAGTCGCTGCGGCTGCTGAAGACGGATCACGTGGATCTGTACCAGTTCCACGCGCTGACCAAGAAGAAGGAACTGGACCAGGTGCTGGGGCCGGGCGGCGCGATGGAGACGATGGAGGCGGCGAAGAAGGAAGGCAAGATTCGCTTCATCGGATTCAGCGTGCACTCGGCGGAGACGGCGGTGGCGGCGCTGGAGCGCTATCCGTTCGACACGATTCTCTTCCCGGTGAACTGGGTGCTGTTTTCGCAGGCGAACTTTGGGCCGCAGATTCTGAAGAAGGCTCAGGAGAAGGGCGTGGGCGTTCTGGCGCTGAAGGCGATGGCGAAGTCGACATGGCCGGAGGGGCAGAAGAAAGACCATCCCGAGCCGAAGTGCTGGTATCAGCCGGCGGCGTTCCCCGATCAGGCTGCGCTGGGATTGCGGTGGACGCTGGGGCATCCGATTACGGCGGCGATTCCGCCGGGCGATGAGAAGTACTTCCGGCTGGCGATGGATGTGGCGCAGAACTTCAAGCCGCTGGAGCCGCATGAAGAGCAGGCGCTGCTGGGTGGAGGCAAGGGGCTGGAGCCGATTTTCCGGCTGGGGAACGATGTGTAGGGTTCGGGGCAAGCGAGGTGCGATCAAGATGGTGCGCGATTTAGACGACGCTGACATGGGAGCGGCCTACTTGCGCCAGGCAGCCGCAGCCACGGAATTGACGTCGGAGCAAGAAGCTGAACTGTTGCGGCAGCTAGGAGTCATCGATTGGGATGAACGGCGCGAGGAAATTGCCCGGGGTTTGATCGAGAGCAGACTGAGGCTCGTGGTTGCCATCGCGAAGAAGCATTCGTCTTCGGGAAGGCTTTCAATGCGGGAACGGCTTGAAGAAGGCAATCTGGGCCTCATGCAAGCCGTCCGGAGCTATGCCTCGAACCCGAGCGGTGAGTTTGCTGCCTTTGCCGCCGCATGCATCGAGAATGCGATCAATGGGGCTGAGAAGTATCGGGATTTTGGGGATGAGCGTATAACGACTGCACGCGAGTAAGCGTTTTTCCCGGCTGTAAGGTATCCGAAAGAAAGACAACCGCAGATGTTTCGACTGCGCTTCGCTGCGCTCAACATGACAAGCCGATTGTTTCGGTTTTTTTTGATTCCAAGTTCATTCGTGGACCAATAGGATTGCGTGCACGTGTGAGCGAGCGAATAGCTTCCCCTTCGACAACTCAGGATCAAGACAAGGCGAATGAGACGTCGCAGGCAGCTGCTGCGGCCGTGGGAACGCATGGGCTGAAGCGGCAGCTTGGGCTGGGCGATCTTGTGCTCACGCAGATCCTGTGCGTGGTGGGGTCGTCGTGGGTGGGCGTGGCGGCCGGGCTGGGCAAGGCGCAGACGCTGGTGTGGGTGCTGGCGATGCTGCTGTTCTACCTGCCGATGGCGGCGAGCGTGATTGAGCTGAACCGCAGGATGCCGCTCGAAGGCGGGCTGTATGTGTGGGCGCGCGAGGCCTTTGGGGACTTGGGCGGATTTCTGACAGCGTGGAATATCGGAGCGTATGGGATCGCAGTGACGGCGACGATTCTGTACGCGATTCCAACGGAGCTGAAGTATCTGATCGGGCCGCGGGCGGCATGGCTGCCGGAGAATCACTGGGCATCGATTGGCGTGGTGGCGCTGACGATTGCGGCGATTACAGGGGCGAGCCTGCGTGGGCTCGAGTGGGGCAAATGGATTCATAACGTGGGCGGGGCGGCGATGCTGCTTGTGTTTGCCGGGCTGATTCTGCTGCCCACGGTGGCGCTGGTGAAGGGGCAGCCGGTGCGGTGGACTCCATTTACGGTGGCGGCGCCGCCGGTGGATATGAGGACGATGGCGCTGTTTGGGCAGATGCTGTTTGGAGCGCTGTGCGGGCTGGAGTATGTGGCGATTATGGCGGGGGAGAGCCGGGACGCGGCGCGGTCGATTGGGCGGAGCGTGTGGATTGCGTCGCCGGTGATCTGCGCGATGTTCATTCTGGGGACGGGATCCGTGGTGGCGCTGGTGCCGCAGGGGCAGATTGATTTCATTGCGCCGATTCCGCAGGCGATGCGGGCGGCGCTGGGGAATACGGGCTGGGGCAATCTGCTGGCGATGACGGCGATTGTGCTGGTGGAGTTGCGGCTGCTGGGCGCGGCGAGCTTGTTGTTTACCGGGGTGACGCGGCTGCCGATGGCGGCGGGATGGGACCACCTGGTTCCGACGTGGTTTACGCGAATGCATCCGCGGTGGGGTACGCCGGCGAATTCGATTCTGTTTGCAGGAGCGGTGGCGCTGGCGTTGATTGCGCTGGCGATGGCGGGGGTACACGCGCAGGAGGCGTACCAGGTGCTGTCAGGCGCGAGTTTGACGCACTACGAGATTGCTTATCTCGCGATGTTTGCCGTGCCGCTCGCGGGGAAGGCGGCGCTGCGGAAGGGCATGCCCTTGTGGTTCAAAGCAACGTCCGTGGTGGGGTTCGCGGCGACGTGCTTCGCGCTGCTGATTTCGGCGTATCCGTTTGTGGACGTGGTGAACGCGAAGGCGTACGCGGCGAAGATTCTGGGGACGATTGTGGTGAGCAACCTGGTGGCGGTGGTGTTTTACCGGATGAGGATGCGGGGGGATAGGTTCCGAGTTCGGAGTAATTGAAAGAATGGTGGGGGCGTGGTCTCACCGCCCTAGCAGAGCCAGGACGGGGCACCCGGCTTTGCTGCGGCTCAGGATGACAAATTGTTTTGCTAGCGGGTGGCGGTGGTGGCGAATTTGCGGACCATGGCCAGGAGGAGCTTCCGGTCGCTGTCGTTGAGGTTGGTGGAGTAGCGGCGGATCTGGGAGAGGAACTTGAGCTCTTCATCGGAGAGCTTCTGGGTGTTCATCTGGCGGCCGAGGGTGTCCTCGGCGAAGAACTGCGAGATGGGCAGGTCGAGGGCGAGGGCGATTTTGGAGAGGGTGTCGAGCGATGGAACGGTGTGTCCGTTTTCCACGCGGGAGAGGTAGCAGCGAAGCAGCCCAGTTTTCTTCTCGATGTCGCCTTGGGAGAGGCCACGCTGGAGGCGGTGGGCGCGAATCGTTGTGCCGATCTGCATGACGGGGGATCTTCCTTATGACGGCCACGGATGGTGCGGCCGGAATGTGGAATGTTGACACAAGAGTTAACATGCAGGGCGAGCGATTGCAAGGGAAATTGTGGTGAATGCATGCAAGGTGGCAACCGGTTGGTAACAGGGAGTTTCCGCTGCGCGCAGGATGATGAGTGGCGGGGGATGGCGATTATGGAAATTTGACGAGCCAGGCCAGGTGCTCGACGGGATTGTCGTTGTAGGCGGCGCAGGGGGCGAATCCCATGTCGAGGTAGAGGCGGAGGGCGGCGGGCATGGCGTCGGGGACGGTGTCGAGATAGACGGCGGTACGGCCGGCGGCGCGGGCGCGATCGAGGACGGCCTGGGTGAGGATGCGGCCGAGGCCGGTGCCGCGGGCGGTGGGCGGAACCCAGAGGCGCTTGAGTTCCCAGGCATGGTCGGCGAGAGGGCCGGGAGCGGGACGCCAGGCGACAAATCCAGAGGGCTGGCCGCCAATGAGGGCGATAAGAGAGCCGCCGCCGATGTCGTGGTAGCTGTTGGGGAGGTTGGCGGCTTCCTGCTCGAGCGAGGCGAAGCAGAAGCGGGCGGCTGCGGGATGACTGATGACGAAGCGGCCGTAATCGAGAAGGAGATGGCGAGCGGCAGCGATGACGTGTGCGTCAGAGGCGGGTGTGAGGTCGAGGATGGTGGCGTGCGCCGGAGTTTCAGAGGACGGCATGACTGCAGTTTAAGACGGATAAGAGGGCCGCTGGTAAACCTTGGTAGCCGTGTGGCCGTCTCTTTGAGTACGGGCTAAAGCAGGGGAGCGTGGATGGGTCGGACGGCACGATGGGCGATGGCGGCAGGGTTGTGCGTTGCGGTGGCGGCCGCCGGGGCGCAGAGTGTGCCTCCTGCTCCGGGTGCGGGACAGGCAGAGAATAGCTCGGCTGCGACGGTCGCGGGCGGGAAGCTGCATGGGGTGGTGAAGAGCGGGGCCATTCCGCTGCCGGGCGTAACGGTGACTGCGCAGAACACGCTGACGGGTAAGCGCTACTCGACTGTGACGGATGTGACGGGCGCGTGGTCGATGACGATTCCGCAGAACGGGCGGTACGTGGTGCGTACGCAGTTTGCGGGGTTTGCGCAGGGGGCGGGTGAGGCGCTGCTGAATGCGCAGAATCACGAGCAGGCTGTGAATCTGGATCTGATGCTGGCGTCGCGGGCGGCGGTGCAGCGGGCGCAGGAAGGCGCGCAGGGAGATCAGGTGGCGCAGGCGATCCGGCAGATGGCGGGGAACGGGCCGCAGGCACTGAACCTGATGAACGCGATGACGGGCGCGGCGCAGGCGGGAGATGCGACGGGCGCGGGGAGCGGAGCCGGGGCTGGCGCGGCGTTGCCGTCGATCGCAGGAAATGCGGATTTTGCGGGCGACTCGGTGGCGGTGACAGGGCAGGCGGGGCAGGTGAGTCCGCTGGCTGGTGTGGATATGGACCGGCTGCGGGATTCGATGGAGACGATGCGGTCGCAGTTTGGAGATGGTGGTGGCGGGCTGTTCGGAGGCGGGCCGGGTGGCGGTCCCATCATGGTGGGCGGCCCGGGTGGATTTGGTGGAGGGCCCGGCGGGTTTGGCGGGGGCCGCGGGAACTTCAGGAACTTCAAGCCGGGACAGCCGCACGGGGCCGTGTATTGGAACGGGTCGAACTCGGCATTGAATGCGCAGCCCTTCAGCCTGAGAGGGCAGGAGCAGGAGCAGCCGGCGTCGGGAACGAACCAGTTCGGGATCACATTCATGGGGTCGCCGTATATTCCGGGGCTGACGAAGCCGACCGGGAAGGACACGGTGTTTCTGAACGTGACGGGGTCGAGGAATTCGAGCCCGGTGGACCAGTATGCGACGGTGCCAACGGCGGAGCAGCGGGCGGGGAACATTCCAGGCGTGGCTGGGCCGATTACTCCGGTAGCGCAGGCTGTGGCGCTGCTGAATTACATTCCGCTTCCGAATTTGCCGGGGGACGTGCAGAACTATCATCTGCTGACTACGCAGCAGTCGAACGCGACCCGGGTGGGCGTGCGGTATATGCGCGGGATTGGCGCGAATGCGACGCCGTTCGGGATGGGCGGGCGCGGCGGCGGTGGCGGAGGCCGGCGGAACACGCAGACGCAGGGGCTGCGGCAGAGCGTCAATTTCAATTACAACTGGGCGCACACGGCAAGCGACGACGTGAACATTGAGCCGGCGCTGGGCGGGAAGACGGCGTCGGATTCGAACTCGGCGCAGGCGGGTTACACGCTGGGCAAAGGGAAGCTGACGAGCATCTTCAACGCGAACTGGAATCGCAGTGATGCGAAGGTACGGAATTACTTCACGAATACAACGGACATTGCGACCGAGTTAGGCGTGCTGGGTCCGGACGGGACGCCGCTGAATCCTAGCCCGCTGAACTGGGGCGTGCCGTCGGTGACGATGTCGAGTTTCTCAGGGATCACGCAGGTGCAGCCGAACCTTACGATCCAGCAGACGATTTCCTTATCGGAGACGCTGGCGTGGATTCACGGGAAGCATAACTTCCGATTCGGGGGAGATTACCGGCGGGTGCATCGGGATTTTCTGGGCGGGAGCAACGCGACAGGAACGTTCTATTTCACCGGGTTCTATACGGGGTCGGCGCTGGGGGACTTTCTCAAGGGCGAGGCGCAGCAGACATCGATTGCGGCGACGGAGAGCAAGAGTTATCTGCGCGACAACGTGTTCGATCTGTATGCGCAGGATGACTGGCGGGTCAAGCCGAGCGTGACGTTGTTACTGGGAGTTAGATATGAGCACTTTGCGCCGTATACGGAGAAGTACAACCACTTATCGATGGTAGATACCAATGCGACGGACGGATTTACCAGCGTGAGCCAGGTGCAGGCAGGCGGGGTGAGCGCGAATTATGGCAGGCTGCCGGATTCGTTGGTGCATCCTTATGGGCTGGCGGTGGCGCCACGGCTGGGCGTGGCGTGGCGCGTGCAGAAGCTGAAGCAGATGGTGGTGCGCGCGGGTTATGGGATGAATTACACGGTGAGCCAGTATGCGACGTTCGCGCAGTCGATGGCGTATCAGCCGCCGTTTGCGAACGAGCAGACGAATATCGCGACAGGTTCGTGCCCCGATCCGGCGGTGGCTTGTTACACGCTGGCGAATGGGTTTCCGGCGCCGGATGCGATTGGCAACTACGCGGTGGATCCGCACTACAGGCTACCGTATGTGCAGGTGTGGAACGTGGACGTGCAGAAGACGCTGCCGTGGGGCGTGGTGCTGAACGTTGGCTACAACGGGTCGAAGGGGTCGGACCTGGACATCAAGATTGCGCCCCGCACGGTGCCGTCGAGCCCGGGGACCAACCCAGATGGCGTGCCGTTCTTTTACGAATTTGATGGGGCGGCGTCGCACTTCAATGCGGGAACCGTGCGGCTGAACAAGAGGCTGACAAGCGGGATTGCGCTGGGGGCCAACTACCAGTACTCGCATTCTATTGATGACGCGAGCTCGGTGGGTGGAACGGGCAGCGTCGTGGCGCAGAACTGGCAGGAAATCGAGGCGGATACGGGTAACTCGAACTTTGACGTGCGGCACAAGGTGAGCGGGACTTATCTGTACGAGCTGCCGTTTGGGAAAGATAAGTTCTACTTTACGACGGGGAAGTTATCACATGTGCTGGAGGGTTTCTCGATCTCCGGGAGTTATACGTTTGCGACAGGAACGCCGCTGAGCCCGACTTACCAGGCGAGTTTCACCGACGTGGCGCGCGGAACCGCGGGAACGCAGAGGCCGGATCGGGTGCAGGGCGCGGATCTGATGGAAGGCGGCGGAACGCGTGAGATGTGGTTCAACACGAGCGCGTTTACGGCGCCGAAGGGGTTGTATGGAACGGCGTCACGGAACCTGATTCCAGGGCCGGGGACTGTGCAGAACAATATGTCGCTGGCGAAGACGATGCAGTTGGGCGAGACGCGGAGCATGGAGATTCGCGCGACCGCGGATAACGTGTTCAACACGGTGCAGTATTCGGGCGTGGACACGACGCTGCCGTCGAGCTCGGATGCAGGGTTTTCGAATGCGTTTGGGCAGGTTACGTCGGTGGGGTCGATGCGGTCGTTTCAGTTTATGGCGAGGTTTAGATTTTAGTGGTTAGCGGTTAGCGGTTAGCGGTTAGCGGTTAGCGGTTAGTGGTTAGCGGTTAGTGAGTGGGTGAGTGAATGAGGGAGTGGATGCGCAGGGCGGTGGCGGTGGTGGCGGCGATGAGTCTGATGTCGCCGGGTCAGGCGCTCTTGTTTGCGCAGCAGCAGGATCAGAGCGGGCCGCCGGGTGGATATGTGATCCACGCAAATGCGGAACTGGTGCTGACCAACGTGGTGGCGCGCGACGCGAAGACGGGCGAGGTGGTGCGGGATCTGAAGCAGAGCGATTTCGCCGTTTTTGAGAACGGGAAGAAGCAGGAGATTGCGTCGTTCGATTTCCAGAGTGTGGAGATGGCGACTCCGTTGAACGAAGCAACGGTGAGCGGGCTGGCCGCGGGCAATGCGGGGAACAAGGCTGTGGCGGTGGCGAAGCCGGAGGAGTTACGCAATCACCGGCTGATTGTGTTCTTTTTCGATTTGACTTCGATGCAGCCGGAGGATCTGGATCGCAGCGTGGATGCTGCACGGGAGTTCTTGAAGAAGAAGATGTCGCCGGCGGACTTGATTGCGCTCGTTTCGCTGGGCGATACGTTGAAGGTGGACCAGGATTTCACGGCGGACAAGGATGCGCTGATTGCCGAGGTGGGGATTTACAACGGCACCGAGGGTCAAGGGTTTGCGGGAGGCGCGACGGCTAACTCGAATCAGACGGAAGATACAACCGGTTATACGGCGGATGAGAGCGAGTACAACGACATCAATACAGACCGCGAGTTATTTGCGTTGCGGGCGGTGGCTAAGTCGCTGGAGAAGATCCAGGAGAAGAAGTCGCTGCTGTATTTTTCGGGCGGCATTTCGCGGGACGGGATCGAGAACCAGGCTTCGCTGCGGGCGGCAGTGAATGCGGCGGTAAGAGCGAACCTCTCGATTTACAGCGTGGATACGCGCGGACTGCAGGCGATTTCACCGGTGGGCGATGCGTCGGCGGGGAGCTTGAGGGGGCAGGGCGCGTATAACGGCGGGGCGCTCGGGAACAACATGAATGCGAACTTTGCGTCGCAGGAGGTGATGGCGACGCTGAGCTCGGATACAGGTGGGAAGGCGTTCTTTGACTCGAATGATTTTGCGCCGGCGTTTGCGCAGGTGCAGAAGGATACGTCGGCTTATTACGCGATCGGGTTTCATTCGTCGAATCCGGCGCGGGATGGGAAGTATCGCAAGCTGACGATCAAGGCGACGAGGCCGGGCGTGAAGCTCGAATACCGGCAGGGATATTATGCGCCGGCGGACTTTGCGCACTCCGGGAAGGAGGATCGCGAGCAGCAGTTAGACGAGCAGTTAGCGAGCGACTTACCGGCAACGGATATGGCGGTGTATCTGGACGCGATGTACTTCCGGCTGGAGGAGAACCGGTTCTATGTGCCGGTATCTCTGGTGGTGCCGGGGTCGCAGATTCCGTTTGTGAAGGGCGGCGATAAGGACAAGGCGACGCTGGACATTATCGGGACGGTGATCGACGAGGTGAAGCGGCCGATTGGGCGGGCTCGTGAAACGGTGAAGCTGAACCTGGACCAGACGGTGGGCGCGCGGCAGAAGAATATCCAGTACACGACGAGCTTCAATCTGCCGGCCGGTAAATACCATTTGAAGTTTGTGGTGCGGGAGAACCAGACGGGCCGGATGGGATCGTTTGAGGCGGATATTGCGCTGCCGGAGATGAAGAAGCAGCCCTTGAAGATGAGCTCGATTGTGCTGGCGAGCGCGCGGCAGGCGTCGAAGCAGGAGAATCCGCTGGTGCGGAATGGTCAGGAGTATGTGCCGAATATCAGCCATGTGTTCCGGCAGGATCAGCATCTGTATCTGCTGTATGAGGTGTACGGGCCGGTTCGCGAGAAGGCGGCGGAAAATGCGCCGAAGGGGACGAAGCCGGGCGTGAATGTGTTGACCAGCCTGGAACTGCTGCAAGGGGCGGCGAAGGTGTATGAGACGCCGGTGGTGAAGGCGACGGCGATCAATGTGCAGGGTCGCGACGCGGTGGCGGTGGAACTGGATGTGCCGCTGGCGGGGCTGAAGCCGGGGCCGTATGTGTGCCAGTTGAATGTGATTGATGATGCGGGCGGGAGTTTTGCATTTCCGCGGTTTGCGGTGCTGGTAAGGGTGCCCGCGGCTGCTCCGGCTCAACCTGCGGTTTCAGGATCGACGGGCGGGCGCTGATCGGGATTCGGATTGGCGGGGACATTGTCGTG
>Ga0206908_1095_pt1 | contig 16130 bp, 17 predicted proteins | sample Alteio_BWOrgHeat_78_FD_152979 | JGI IMG/M metagenome (GOLD analysis project Ga0206908, IMG submission 152979) | Enriched cells from forest soil in Barre Woods Harvard Forest LTER site, Petersham, Massachusetts, United States -... | ecosystem: Environmental > Terrestrial > Soil > Temperate forest >... | reverse complement strand
TTCCAAGCTGAGCTCGGGGCACAAAATTGTTCTCCTCACGGTCACAAGGCTTGTCGAGCTAGTGGAAGAAAGGACATTGGTTTTGATGGATGAACCGGAGGCGCATTTACATCCGCCCCTGCTGGCAGCTTTCGTGCGAGCTTTGTCAGACCTACTTATAAATAGAAATGGTGTAGCAATCGTCGCCACTCATTCCCCGGTTATCCTTCAGGAAGTTCCTGCATCTTGCGTATGGAAGCTTCACAGGCACGGCGCAGTGTCTAATGCAGAACGGCCCGAAATCGAAACATTTGGCGAGAATATCGGCGTCTTGACGCGAGAAGTCTTTAGCCTTGAGGTCACACGATCGGGCTTTCACCATATGCTCGCCGAGGTTTTGCGAAAATTCGATAACGAAGTTGGCTCTGAGGGGCGCGCGTTAATAAGTGCCGAAATCGCGCGTCGCCGGGCCCGAGCTCACCAATAATGTGGCCCATAGATCCTCCGCAAATGGATCCGGATGCGGTCTATGCTCTTTGCATTAGCACTGTGGCGAACGCAGCACTGAAGGCGAGATTGACGGGAATCCAGCCGGCCGTCATGGACGGAGCGGCACTTCTAGCGACGAATGGATTTGGTCAAACTCTTAATGCCATCGCCACATCGAACGGTGTTGGCACTGGTGCAGGCCTTGTTACGACTGAAGAAATGGCCAAGGTCTACAGCAACCGTATGGCGGCCCGTACCGCCCCCGGACGTATTGTTTACGATCAGCTGAAAATGCTGCCAAAGGGCGACAAGTGCCCTTATTGCAACCATCGCAATGTTGGCACGCTGGATCATTTTTTGCCGAAGAGCGAATATCCTGTTCTTGCGGTTACACCTTGTAACCTCGTGCCGGCATGTATGGAATGTAATAAGAGAAAGGGCGATTACCGCCCCACCGTTCCAAACGATGTTTTGATACATCCTTATTTCGAGAATTTCGCGAGAGAGACTTGGCTAACTGCAGAGATACAACAACAAGGGCCTGCCGCTATTTTATTTGACCTAACGCCTCCGGCTGGCTGGAACACTGTCGAAATCGACCGGGCACGAAATCATTTTGAGTTTCTAAATCTAGCAGATCTCTATTCAGATGAGGCTGCGACTGAGCTTTCCAATATTCGGTACAATTTGCAGATTCATTTCGACGCCGATGGCGCGAACGGCGTTCAGGCGGAGCTCGCTAGACAATGGCGCTCTCGGCGCGCCGTCCACCTAAATTCCTGGCAGACGGCCATGTATAACGCGATGGCTAACGATGCTTGGTTTTACAGCGGGGGCTTTTCAGTCATCTAACCCCTAGGCTGAAGGCAGAACTTTCCAGTAAATGCCTTCGATCGCAGCGAGAAAGCACCTCGCAAACTGCTGAGCCGCTTCCCTTGAAGGGAATTAAGCTCAACGCCGGCATTGTCCCGACGATGATTCGGGCACATGATAATGACGCCATTCTTGCCAACTTTACGAACTGACAAGTCTTTCAATATGGCGCCGCTGGATCGTTACCTTGCCTTCGATATCGATCGCGCCGCGCCATGGTAAGGACGCCGTCCAATACTGTGTCAGAGTGTGCCGCCAGCAAGATCAGATGTAGTCCGCTAGGTCCCTTCTTCCCTTGAAACCAGTTCTTCACGGTTCTTTCGCTGGCGCCGGTCCACTGCATCACGGTTTTCACGGCCCAGCGCGCCTGCGCCAGTTCGGCTCTGAGGGCGCCCGCGATCATTCGGTGATAGGCGTCGGCCGTCAGCTCTTTCGATAAAGTTTTCGGCACTTTAGTACCCGAATAGGGCACTTCGGTACCCTTCTTCCCGGACAATCATCCCAAACTCCAGTCGTAAGCTGGTCCAGACATTTCCCGCGTTGCGGGTAGCTTTAGTTAAACCGGTATCGAATGGCCCCGCGCTGTTCTGAGGGTTTGCGGGGATGAGGCAGCGAGGAGAGCAAGCGGCCCCAACAAACCGGCCACCGACGCTTGCCGCTCAGTATGTTCGCATGTCGACTGAGCACCAAAAATACTCAACCGAAAATCAAGCCGACATTATTTCCGAATATGCCAAGCGCCGTGGAATGGAAATTATTAAAACCTATGCCGATGAAGGCAAAAGCGGTCTAAAGTTGCATGGCCGCGATGCGCTCAAGCAATTGATCACCGATGTAGAGAATGGAACGGCCAATTTTGGCACGATACTAGTGTACGATATCAGTCGGTGGGGGCGGTTTCAGGACGCTGACGAGAGTGCCTTCTACGAGTACATCTGTAAACGCGCAGGCATCTCCGTACAATATTGCGCAGAGCAATTCGAAAACGACGGCAGCCCAGTCTCTACCATTGTGAAAAGCGTGAAGCGCACAATGGCCGGCGAATATAGCCGGGAACTATCGGTCAAAGTGTTCACTGGCCAGTGCAGATTAATAGAGCTCGGGTATCGCCAGGGCGGGCCGGCCGGGTTCGGATTACGGCGGAAGCTCGTTGATCAGGCCGGCTCGACCAAAAGTCTCCTTACGCGGGGAGAGCATAAGAGTATCCAAACGGACCGTGTCGTCCTGGTGCCCGGGCCAGCGGAACTCGCAAGGTAGCGTCACGGGCGTGTGCTGGCTTGCTTCAGCCGCCGTACTCCATTCGGGGTCGTTAACGCAAAATAGGTCTGCCGCCGTCAGGAGGCCTGACATTGGACGTCCGAAACTCCCCGCCTCCAACGAAGTTGTCTGCGCCAGGCAGCCCTTGGGAAGGTGCTAAGCCCAGGAACCTCCGACAAGCTGACTAAGAGGGAGAAGGCGTACCCATTCGCTGCAGTCATCAGGTTTGGAGAAATGCCCGCAGACGGAGACGACTGAGCGTCTTTTTCATAAAAGGCAGGGCGCCATTTCGCTCATCTTACCCTCAAATATGGGCGTATTAGGCGACTTAAGTTTCGAACAATGCCCCGCTCAAACGAGGGAATGGCGGTGCCGGAGGGACCATACCATCTGAACCAGATCAGCAACTTAACTTGGCTAACCCTGAAAGGAGCTCCCTATACATTCCAATAGCTTATTTTGCGATCGGCTAACCGCTGAAGTCCCTCGGCGACCCTAGGAAATGTTCGATCATTTTCAATGCCTCAAAATATCGTTCGTGAATAACTGCCTGGTCGCAGGGACATTCTTCGGAATTGTTTTCCCGTCGCCAAAGTCCGTTCCCGTCCCTCCTATAATACCAACCGCGATCTACTCCCACGCCCGTTAACTCTTGCCCTGGGTGGGTGACGATCAGCTGGCTCACTTCGAATAAGCCATCTTTGTGCGGAGTTATAACTATTCCCTTCTGATATTCAGTCACTCTTAGCTGCATATGTAGAATGAGATCGTCTATCTCGAACGCCACTGCCTTCCCATCCGAAAGCAGGGCCTCAATATAGGGATAAGGGATTAGATTTTTGTCAGGGCTACCAAAGAGCGTTATCGCAGGTACCGAGACGACATTGCCCGGAAACTGGGGATCATTTGCTGTAATAGACTTTCCGCGAAATAAAGCCGTGGCAGGCGAAGCAAACTTTTCGAAGCTTTCATGATATTCGGGGATATCTAAACCACGAGCGAACGCCGGAATGTTGATCTTACTTTCGGGTAGCGGAATTTCCTTCCATGGAATGGAAAGCAAAGCGTTCAGCAATGGGTCTTCGGCTCGATTAGGAAAAATCATTTCTGTGCTAGTGAGACCGTCCGTAGCCGCGAATTCTCTGAACACACTGCGGGGCCCAGTTATCATCGCCACCAGACATTCAGGAGCAACACCCTGTTTCCGAAGTGGCCCGAGTAGCCATGCTTGCTGGGCTTGCGTGCGAGGCCGCATTCCATCGAACTTAATCGATGCAAGGTCTGTCAGCTTAGAGTGCTTTTCACAAGCTGACTTATCAAAGATATATAGGACCCCTTCGCCGTCTTCATACTCATAATCCGCCTTATGCTTGCTAAGCCAAATGGGCCGCTCTTCGAAGTCTTCGCACATTTCAATAGTCATGCGATCCCTATAACGATGACTTGCGAACCATGCAGACACTAGGGCGCTTGCAGAGCAATCAATATAAAAAGAGCGCCAGCCGTAGTGCTGTAAGAGTGCTTGCGTAAAATCCATCGAGCAAACTGCGTCGCCAAGATACATCTCCAAAAGATTTCTGGCATACCGCGCCCATTTCAGCATTACGGGCGGAACGCAGCCTTGGCGATCAAATGATGTGGTGATTGATGGGGCTCCATCCTTTTCATAATGGGACGTTTGCCCTCGATATAGGACGTTCCCGTCGAAATCGGCGAGAATTGCTATTAGCTCATGAACAGACGTGACCGCGAATTTCTTCATGATAGGCCGATCGCTAATGGCGTCGCCCCCTATGGTTGCATAAATCCCTAACGCAGGAAATTGTCCGTTATTGGCGCAAACTGAACGTAGCGATCCCGGCAATAATGTCCGGAATTCGGTGCGAACTTCGCATCAAGGATTTGGCGGTGCCGGAGGAAGCATACCATTTGAGGCAGATCAGCTACTTAGCCTGGCTAACCTTGCAAAGCGCTTCCTACATATTCCAATAGCTTATCCTGAACTTGGCTATCTCCATGTTGCCGGCTAGGGCCGCTTCGGTGTTTCAGTATCGTTGCGGCCCGATGCATTTAGGTTTAGCCTCAAATAATGGCATCGTCAATAAAGGCTAAACCTAAAAAGAAGGCGCGCGGCCGCCCAGCTACCGGCAAGGACCCCATGGTGGGCATCCGGATGCCGCCCAGCCTCATTGAGCAGGTCGACACGTGGGCGAGCCACCAGGGAACGGTCCGCTCGGACGCTATACGGCGCCTGGTGGAGCTAGGATTGAAGGTGAAGCCATGAGCACGAGTTTCGCCTGGGTATGCCCGCATTGCCAGCGTAATCAGGTGGTCACAGAGGCGAACTTCCACGAGTTCGAAAGCAAGCTGGGACTTACCAAGCTCGATATCGGTGACGTGGGTTTAGAGGGAGTGGCGGTTTCTTGTCTAAACGGGGACTGCCAAAAGCTTACGTTGAAAGTCTCGTTGAAGCAGGCGCATCTACAGACAGGTCCTTATCGGTGGATTCTGGGCGCCGCGATCCAGGACTGGGCATTAATTCCCGAAAGCTCCGCAAAGCCGCAGCCTGATTTCATTCCTGCGGTTCTTCGCCAGGATTATCTCGAGGCGTGTCGTATCCGCGACTTGAGCCCGAAGGCGAGTGCGACACTCGCACGTCGATGTTTGCAGGGTATGATTCGGAATTTCTGTGAAATATCGAAAGACCGACTGATTGACGAGATTAAAGAGCTTCGAGGTCGCGTGGATGCCGACAAGGCGCCTCGGGGTGTTACTCATGAATCCGTCGATGCAATCGACAGCGTGCGCGGCGTTGGCAACATTGGCGCGCACATGGAGAAAGACATTGATCTCATCATCGATATTGATCCTGGTGAAGCTCAAGTCCTGATCGAATTGATCGAAACGCTGTTTGATGAATGGTATGTCGCGCGTGATACGCGGGAGAAGCGTTTCGCCGGGATCAAGGCGTTGGGCGAAGAGAAGAAGGCCGCCAGGAAGCCGCTGGCCTGAACTGGTTCAAGGAATGAGAAAACGTGAACAGCGACGAGCAAGAGGTCGTGAAAATGGGTGTGGAGGTTGCCCTCCGCCCGATAACTGCAGTCGCGGAGGATGCGATAGGCCTGCTGGGTGGCGACTGGCTGTCCGAGAAGCGCCGGCGGAACCGCGAAAGGCTTCGGGCCGGGGCGGAAGAGAAGTTGAAGGCGCGCGGTGCAGACGTTGACGATGATCCCTCGCCGTCCGTGATCAACCCCCTGTTATCCGCAGCTCAAGATGAAAGCCGGGACGAGCTGGTTGATCTTTTCGCCAGCTTAATCGCGACGGCAATGGACCCGAAAACCAGAAGCACGTACCGCCGCGAGTTTGTGGACATTGCAAAGCAACTGGAGCCGGTAGACGCGGCCGTGCTTCCGCTCTTCGCAACAAAAGAGCATCGCAATCCAAGCCGCCAGCACTATGTCGTGGAGCAGCTCAAGATCACTGAGGACGAGTACGAACTTTCAAAGATGAACTTGGCAAAGCTCGGCCTGCTGAATACTAAACACGGTGATACTCCGCAAAGCCCAAGCCTTACACCTCTGGGCCGTCTATTCGTGAGAGCGGTGAACCCGCCTTCTTAGGATCAAAGCCGATTTGGCTGCGCATTGCAGCCGCTAGGGATTGGGCGTCGACGTTCGGCGCCATACCAGACTGGCACAACCCAACGGGCCGCCGTTCATGCTATAAGCACCCATGAGCGAATCAAAAATCGATTGGGACCAGCCGGCGAAGCTGACCTGCACGCAAATGCTGAACGTGCCGTGGACCGCGATGCCGGATTTTGACGGGACGTTGCGGTCTTGCGTTCTGCGCGCCGCAGAGTGGCCGCACAATTCGTATCCGACGATTTGGCTGGATAAGCCCCTGGTGGCTGGTGGAAAATCCGTGATCGATACAAGCGAGATCGGCAAGCTTCGGCAACAACTCTAGATGCGCCCCATCTGGAAGGTGCTGGCCATCATCATCCCGGTCTTCGTGCTGCTCCACTTCGACGGAATATGGGACGGCGCTTTCATCGGCTGGGCGGACCTGCACCAGGGCTTAGCCGCTTGGGTTCAAGCTGGTGGCGTTTTCGCCGCGGTGATCTGGTCTGGCCAGCTGGCGCGCGATCTCGCCAAAAGCCAAGATGATGCCCGGCGCGAACAGCTGGTGGCATCCACCCAGGCGGTGGTGGCAAAGGCCTTGTCGGCCATCAATGATGTTGAAGCGGCGCTGATCTTAAAGGCTGATGGCGCGGTAGTGCGCGATCCTGTCGAAGTGCTGGACGTGGTCTCGCAGGCCCTGACGCCCAAGCGCATCCACGAGCTGCCGGACCACACGATGGTGGACCTTGCGGTGGACATACGGGTGGACCTGGCCGAGCTTTGGATATGGCTGAAAAAAGCCGGACCGCTTTTTGAGCCCGGCGGCGAAGCGCTGCGCCCGGCCAGGATGCCGGTTCGCATGGTGGCGCTGATCGCGCGCGGCAAATCGGATTGCGAGACGTTCGTGAAATACGCCGCTTCTGGAAAATGGCGCTGAACTCGTCCATCCCCGCCACCGGGCCGCGTGCTCACGACAACCCCTGCCGAAATTTTATGAGATTCCGACCTTAGGGCGGGGTGTTAGGGCGTTTCCGTTTGAGGAACAAAATAACGCTGAAAAATCAGCTATTTAATCGAAGAAATTGGCGGTGCCGGAGGGACTGCCTTCTTAATGTTGGACCAGCAGCTTAGCTTGGCTAACCTTCAAAACGGGCACCAATATCACTCTTGGCTAACTCCAAAGATGCACCATTGGACGAGCCTACAGCGATAGGCGCCCCCAAGCCTCCCGACGTTATCGCCGCCAGAAGTGACGAACCCTCTTACGTCGGGAATTTACTACATAGCCTTTCAGCGAGCACGTTCGTCACTTTAGGGACTGCCCGCTGGATTATTTCGGGGGTGACCAGCCATAAGCGCGGTTCCAACGCGCGAATGTCCATGATTGCCGACGGATTTAGGCCGAGCAGCTGGTCTACATCGGCCTTTGGCCCTGCGTATGGGTCTTTCGCTGGGCTCGAATACTTCTCATATTCCCAAGCGACAGCGTCTTGAAAGCGTGTGCAAAGCCCTTCTTCGAATGACAGTGCCCTGTTCTCGGGGCCGCCTGGCGAGATAAGATGCATCGCTTCATGGGCAAGCTGGTATGTAGCTTGGCCGCGGTTTCCCGCTGCTTTCTCACTTAGCCGTATAACGACGTGTTTTTCTCCGGTGTGTGGATAATAAGTCATCGGCGTATTTCCGTAGAATTCGATGCCTAATATCGTCCAGGAGAGATCTCGTTTGGCCGCGATGCTCTCCGCCTTGGTGATGAAGTGCCCCAGATAAGTCGTGAGCGTCCAAGCATAGACGCCATTATTGAGATGACGGGTTATGAAATGGTTTTTCAAAATGCCGACCATCGACCGGTCTCCTCTTTTTCGCTAAGGTCTGGAAAACCAGCTGTGGCTTTTGATAATTATCGATAACAATAATATTAGTTTCTGGGGCATCTAAATGAGCAATGCCGGCACAGATATCAGTTTTGCCCAACTGGGTATAGGCAGCGTTCTCTCCCAAAATCAGTTGGGCGTGCCACCCAACCAGCGAGAATATTCGTGGACTACAAAAGAAGTCCGCACGCTTTTTCAAGACATCGCCAAAGCTATTTCGGACGGGGAGAAGAGCTACTTTCTCGGGACAATTGTCACGATCCCACGGCCAAACGACATCTTGGAGGTCACCGATGGGCAGCAACGGCTGTCTACCACTGCCATTCTATTGTCTGCTATTCGGGACTATCTCAAGGAACGAGAGCCTGTAATCGCTGAAGCTATCAATAACGAATTTTTGACGGGTATCGAGCGAGCTAGTCGGGCTCGCGTTCCGCGCTTGCGTCTTAATGTAGACGACAATGAATACTTTCGGATGAGGCTTACTGGGGAAGGGCAAGCAACATCGTCTAAACCGTCTCACAAGTTATTGGACGCGGCATTTGTTGAGGCGAAGGAGCAGGTCCGGCGCATTGTGGCGGGACTTGACGAAAAGGATCATGGCGACCTCCTTAATAAGTGGATTGACTTTCTTCAGTCCGGAGCCGTGGTGGTCCTGTTACGTGTTCTGAATGAAGCGAACGCGTACCGGATGTTCGAGACATTAAACGACCGGGGTTTGAAAACATCCCAAGCTGACCTAGTTAAGAATTATCTTTTTGGTAGGGCTGGCGAGAGAATTCCTGAAGTGCAGCAAAAGTGGGCCTTCATGCGGGGCGCCCTAGAGACGATGGAGGAAGAAGACATTACGATCTTGTTCCTGCGTCATTCTCTTACATGTATTCGCGGCTTGGTGAGAGAAACGCAGGTATATGAGGTCGTGCAGAGCTACGCCAAAGGAGCGCAGCCAGTAGTGACATTTACTGCGAGCCTTGAAACGCTAGCTGCCACTTATGTCGCAACACATAGCGCAGACCACGAGAAATGGAATGACTACAGCGACAGCACAAGAAAGGCACTCGGTGTATTAAACTTATTCGATATTCGACCGATGAGGCCATTATTGCTAGCGCTGGCGCACCGTTTCAATAAGGGCGAAGCGGATAAAGCCTTCAAATACTTGGTGACATTAGGCGTTCGCCTGATGATTACAAACGCCACCCGTACGGGGACGGTTGAAGAGGGCCTGGCGCACGCCGCGCATCAAGTCTTTGACGGCAAGCTATCTGACGGGCGGTCGCTAATCGAAGGGCTTAAATCGATATATCCGAACGACGAGCAGTTTAGGCTGGCGTTCCAAACCGCTACCGTTTCAAATCGGAAGCTGGCAAAATACTACCTTCGGGCATTAGAAATGGCAGCAAGCGGTGAGGCAGAGCCATGGCATATCCCGAATGAGGATAAGTCCGTCATCAATCTGGAGCACATCTTACCGGAAAAACCTGAAGGGAATTGGCCGCAATTTACCGAAGACCAGGTCAAGTTATATTATAAGCGCATAGGCAATTTCGTTCTGTTACGCGCTAGCGAAAATTCTACGCTTAAGAGCGCGCCGTTTGATCAGAAAAAAATAGTCTACTCAAATGCCCAATATAGCCTGACCTCGGGTGTAGCCAAAGCAGCCGCCTGGACCACGAAAGAGATATTAGCGCGGCAGGAACATCTATCGACCTTCGCGTTGAAGGCTTGGTCGTAGTACCGATTACGCGTCGTTCAACAAGCTTGGAAACGGGTCAACCGTTAGGATTGTCGAGAGTGTTTTCGCTGTGAACACCCTGCCATCGGTGTCACGCACAACAGGCCCTAACGTGTCCGCGGTCCTGCGCCATCCCAGTCCAGCTAAGACGGCAAACACAGGTACGCCTCCTAACCTGCTTGCTTCGGACCGCAGCGCAGAGAACCGCGCTGCTTTATCTCGCGCCGTACCACCGTCGTTCGCGTGTTTGCATTCCAAGATCGCACGCAATGTTCCGCTATTGTCATAAACAAGAAAATCGGGCGCTGGCTTAACGGTCAGACCAAACTGTTCTTCGATCGCCTTTTGATTGTGCGCGCCTGTTTGGACAAACTTAATTTTATGTTCGTCAAAAACCGCAGAAACAAAGCCTTCCAGAAGATCGCCGCGTTTACCCGAGGTGGCATCGAGCAACTGTCTGAACGCTCCCCCGTAGTGCCGTTGATGGAGAAAGGTAGGGAGGGGAACACCCTCCGTCGCAAACTTGCGTACGGTATCCCAACCGTTGAGAGTGTCAGGCTTCGTAATTTTACTTCTTACGTCACCTTCCACTCCCGGAAACAGATGCCCATTAAGCACTGCGTCAATAGTGAGAGCAGCTATAGATGCCGCGCCCTTCTTCGGGAATTTACCGGCTTCGAGCGACTTCACCGATGAGACTGATAGAGCTACCTTTTTCTCTTTTTCCGCCACAATGGACGTGGTCGCGGCGAATTCTTGCGCGGTCAGTCCTAGCAACAGCCGGAAAATACGCAGAGCTGCTGGATATGACGCGATTGCGGCTTCAAGGTGTGCCACCGAAACCTTTGTAAACCCATCCGTTGCCATAATCGCTTCCGCATACGCTCCTTCTATTGCGGGAAGCTCATACTCATCGCGCCAGTGTACATATCCGAAATCGGGCGCCAGATCGCCGACATATACAGCCTCTGCTATTGCGGCGTAGATTGACTGATGCTGCGCCTTACCAAAGGCTTCAGGTACGCCGCGTATCAATGTAACGCGTTTATTAAATGACGAAGCCTGGGCAATTTTTTCGATAAGGGGATCGGGTCCGTCACCCACGCTAGCGACCGGCCTTAAAGCGTGCGGGCATAGCTGCCGCATATTTCGGATCAATCTCGCACACCATCCACTTCCGGCCCAATTGCTCGGCCGCAAGCGCAGTTGTTCCGGTCCCTCCAAATGGGTCGAGGACCATCTGCCCCGGCACCGTGAGCAGGTTAATAAAGAACGTGGGCAGCGCTAGCGGAAACCGCGCCGGGTGCTTTGTCGGATTAGGACTGAATTCTGGCTCCATCTGCAGAAGGGTAGACGGACGTACGAAGTCGGGACCGGCCTGAACTCGTTTGCGCCCTTGGCCGGAAGGTGCATTTGCACGGACATAATTATGGGCCAGCTTCTTACGCCGCTCTCTATCTTTCGCGTCCCAGCGCGCCGGCGTTAAACACTGCTCCGGGTAAAACTGCCAATCGGGCGATTTGGCGAATTGAAAGCAGTATTCGACAGCGTCCTTGAGGTAGCGCTTAAATCTGCCGGGCGGAGGCGAAGGCTTCCCCCATACAAAATCCTCGCAGAAGAGAAAGCCCTGCTCCCTCAACCAAAATATTAGCTCATATTGGAGCAGTCCGCGCTCGTTGCCATGTCGCTTGGAACGATAATTGAGTACAAAATTGCCAGAAGGTTTCAGGACCCGATGAATTTCCTTGGTTACTGCCAGGAAGAAAACTTTGTACCAGTCGCGGTCGTAGGTCTCGCCGTTGCCGTATTTTGGCTGCCGATCATAAGGCGGAGACGTGATCACCAGGTCGACACTGTTCGAGGGCAAGGAACTCAATATAGCAAGGCAGTCGCCAATCCGTAGTTCCCCGAGGTCAGTCTTAAACGCTGCGCGTTGTCCTGGTCGCTGCTTTGGTGACTTAGCTCGGTGACCAGAGCGAGCATCTGATTTCCAGGCGTGCAACGACATGTTCTTTCCCGTGATCTGCTTCGCCGCTGCGATCATGGTTATTCAAGGAAAGACCGGATAGCAACGGGGTCCTTACCGTCCAGCGCCGCGACATTAACTCCCTCTCCCCCAGGGCGTTTCCTTGCTCCTTTGAATTGCAAGGTGAACCGGGTCCTGGCAGGGCTGAATTTATACAATCCCAACGTTCGTTCCGGGTTGGTAAGGAAAGGTCAAAAAGGTGCTCGAGGGACCAATAGTCGTATATTTTCGGGTAAGCACCGCCAAACAGGGTTTGAGCGGTCTGGGGCTGGAGGCGCAGCGCGCCGCCGTCTACGGCTTCCTAAATGGCTCTGCGACCGTATTAGCCGAGTTCACCGAGGTGGAGACGGGTATGCGAACAACGAATATCCTACTTGCCATTATTTGCGTAATTCTTTTGGCGCAATTTTCTCTGATCGCCTATCCCAGGTACCAGGTGTGGAAAGCCGATCAAGCGAACGCCCAAGCGATCACTGATGAAGAGAGCATGGCGCAGACGGCCCGAACGGTTCATGCATTCTCAGAGGAGTGCAAAGGGCATGAAACCGAACCGAGCTGTCGGCCTTAAATCGCGGTGCGAACGTTCGCACCACTTCAACTTCGATTGATGATTTCGATGACCTTCGTGAACCCATTGCGCCTCAGGAAAAACCACACGATCATAAGTGGTGTTCAATGATTGGCGTAACATGGGAAACGACGAACTGACGCGACAGCACGTCCCTATCGGACGCGCTATCATAAAGCGTGGTTTCAATCGAATTGAAGCAGCGGCCTACATCGGCATCAGCCCTACTAAGTTCGATCAGCTTGTCGGAGACGGAAGAATGCCGCATGCAAAACAGATTGACGGCCGCAAAGTGTGGGATGTACGCGAACTCGACCCCGCTTTCGAAGAGCTCGGCAACACCGATACTAGCTGGGATGACGTGGCATGAAGATACGGAAATACCCGAAGGGTGTTTCTGAATTTACGGACCGGCATGGCAAAGTGCGCGTCCGTGGCCGTCGCGCGGGCTGGCCGCCTTATTATTTCAAGGCTCGGCCGCCGGGGGAGGCGTTCGAAGAAGAGCTCCGCAACTGGCTGACGCGCGAAACCCAACGGCCCGCCATCGGCGCGGATCGCGTAAAGCAAGGGACGATCTCGGCGCTCATCGTTCGTTATTACCGCTCCGCCGATTTCTGGAAGCTGGAGAAATCGACCCAGGCCACCTATCGGGGGATACTCGAACGCTTCCGTGAAGACCACGGACACCGGACGGTTGCCGGGCTGGATAAACAAGCTGTCCGTAAGATGGTCGAGGGCAAGCGCGAAACACCCTGGGCCGCCAACAACTTTCTCAAACTGCTGCGCGTGCTAATGCGCTTTGCCATCGAGGAGGACTTGCGCCGGGATGATCCCACAGTTGGTGTGCGCCTTATCGCTAGCAAAACTAACGGCCATCATAGCTGGACTGAAGGGGAAATTGCGCAATTTGAGGAGACGCACATTGTTGGAACACGGGCACGTCTAGCTTTCGCGCTCTTGCTCTATACAGGCCAGCGCCGCAGCGATGTGGTGAGGAGTGGGCGGCAGCATATGAAGGGTGATTGTTTGCTTGTTCGCCAGCAGAAGACAGGGACCAGTCTCGAAATTCCGATCCATCCAGCGCTGGCGAAAATCATCGCACAAACCCCGTCGGACAATCTCACCTTCTTGGTCACGAACGAGCGGGGAAAGTCCAAGCCGTTTACCGCACCCGGCTTCACCAACTGGTTCCGCGAGATGTGCCGGGAAGCAGGCTTGCCGCATTGCTCGGCTCATGGACTGCGCAAGGCGCTAGCGCGCCGGCTGGCGGAAGCCGGATGCTCCGAACATGAGATCGCGGCGATCACTGGTCATCGCAGCTTGCAGGAAGTCCGCCGATACACTCAAGCAGCAAGCCAAGTTGTTCTCGCGCGTCGCGCTATGAAGGCCATACCAAGTCCGAAGAGCGAACAAAAACTGGCTAACCCAACAGAGCGGTTAGCCAAAAAGCGCGCCAAGTAACTGATATTGTTTGCCCCGCAGGGAAGGGTGGCGGTGCCGGAGGGATTCGAACCCTCGATACGGCTTTACAACCGTATAACGGTTTAGCAAACCGCCGCCTTCAGCCTCTCGGCCACAGCACCATCCAGAACTTCGGCCGCGCTACCAACCGAAGACCGCCACCATGCTGGGCGGGAAGGGCGCCCTTTTGCCCTAGATTGGAGTCTGGCTCAAGGCGGCTTATTGGCCGGTAAACGCCCGATTTGGCCGGTTTTTATCCCCCCAGAGCGCCAAATTCGCTGCGGCGCGGCATGCGATACGCCTTGCCAGCCCTTTGGACCGGGCGCAGCATCGCCTTAATGACCGGGAGATCCCGGCCGGTTTTGCGCTTTGCCCGCGAACCGTCTCGCGGACGAAGCCTCAAATTGGAGGAGCATCGTCATGCAAGTCAGGCACATCCTGCAGGGCAAGGGCCGCGACGTCGTCACCATCGCCAGCACCGCCACCGTCTGCGACGCCGCCAAGCTTTTGACGGCCAGGAAAATCGGCGCGCTGTGCGTCAAGGACAGGAACGGCACGCTCAGCGGCATCATCTCCGAACGCGATCTTGTGCGCGCCATCGCACAGGGCGGCGCCGCATCCTTCACCGATCCGGTCAGCGCCCACATGACGCCGGCGCCGGAGACCTGCGTGGAAAGCGACACGGTGGAAAGCGTGATGGAAGTGATGACACGCGGCCGTTTCCGCCATGTGCCGGTGCTGGATCATTCGGGCCTGTGCGGCATGGTTTCGATCGGTGACGTGGTGAAGACCCGCATCGCCGAAACCGTCAATGAAGCAGCCGCTTTGCGCGAGTACATCACCGCCGCGGTCTAGGGAACTTACAGGTTCCAGCGCTCTCTTCGTGTCGGGACGGAACCGCCCTTGGTTCCGCACGTTCCTTTGGCAACAAGCCCTAAAGGAGCCCCCGCGCCATGAAATCCCATATTCTTGCCGCTGCGAGCGGCCTTGCACTTTGTGCCTTTTTGAGCGCGTCGCCCGCGTCTGCCCAAGGCAGCTATCCGGCGCCCAATGGCGGTCGCGTCGATGCCAGCGGCAAACCCACCACCGATTCCACGCCGGCCGAAAAAGCCGACACGGCCCGCATCAACGCCCAGGAAGGCGTGACAACCACCGGTCCCAGCGTCGCCGCCACCGCGCAGTCCGACGCCAATAACGCGCAGTACCAGGCGCAGCAGCAGCAGTATCAGCAGGCGCTGGAGAACAACCAGGCGGCGCAGCAGAAGTACCAGGATCGCAGCGCGGCCTATGTGGCGCTGCGTGAGCGTTATGCGGCCGAGCGCGCTGCGTATCATCGCGGCATCTGGCCGGATCGCTATGTGAAGTGGGTGATCGTGGAACGCGATGCCAAGCTGGTCGGTGAACGCGTCGAGCTGCTGAGCGGCAATCGCGTGGGCACCGTGATCGACACCGCCCATTCGCCGGGCGGCAATGTCTCCGCGCTGCTGGTGCGCCTGGACAACGACAAGATCGTTTGGATCGACTCCAGCGACGTTCGCTACAACCGCGCCGACGGCATCGTGATGACCAATCTGGAAGCCTCGGACCTGCACCACATGGCCGACGAACGGCTGTAATTGCTTCGCCTGACCTTGGAAAAGCGCGCTGGAAACGGCGCGCTTTTTCTTTGCCCGTACGCCTAAAATGTCAGTGCAACCAATGGTTTAGCTAGATATTGGGGTCGGCGGGCACCAACTTCAGGGGTTTATTGCTGAAAAAAGCCCTTTGGCCGAACCGTCAAAAAATCGATTTAAGCCAGATTTCACGGGCCTAAATCGCGAACCGGGGGATTGCTCCCGCCCGCTGTGGCCGCAGCGGGCGCCGCTTCTATATATAGACGGTTGATGGGGGCGGGTTTTGCGCTGCAGCAGCCTTCCACAGGCTCCTGAAAAAAAGGCGCTTTTCTGGCCATTTTTGCGTTTGACTTGCCCAGACCCCGCACCTATAACCCGCGCCCACGCTGCTTCGCGGCTGTTGTTGCGAAGCGGTGTTCACCGTTGAAATTAGACGCGAAAAACGTCGGCGGACGCTGTTTGACATTGTGATTTAAGGAAGGGGAACGCGGGCGGCGGCTTGGTAGCCATTCGCGTCAAAGGTCAAACTTTGACGCAACACTATCGAGCAGCGACGTTTTGAATGCTCGCGTTCTTCTGCAAGACAAAATTGTACAAATGTTCGGTCGTCGAAAGACGGCCAAACCCTAGTCAAT
>Ga0206908_1094_pt1 | contig 16198 bp, 14 predicted proteins | sample Alteio_BWOrgHeat_78_FD_152979 | JGI IMG/M metagenome (GOLD analysis project Ga0206908, IMG submission 152979) | Enriched cells from forest soil in Barre Woods Harvard Forest LTER site, Petersham, Massachusetts, United States -... | ecosystem: Environmental > Terrestrial > Soil > Temperate forest >... | reverse complement strand
ACGCGGATATTTCTTTGCAGGATGTGAACTCGAATGTCACGGTGCCTGGGGAATTATCGGATGTACATCCGGGGGATTTCGTGCATCTGTTCGGGGATCGTAATGGTGGAATTCATCGGGTTGTCGATCAGTTTGGTACGCGTTCCGGAACGGTTGAAGCGACAACGAGTAGCGAGATGGTTTTGGATAGCGGAGATGTTATCGTTCCCGACACGGCGACGACCTATTCGATTGGGGGGAAGGCGACGAACGCAAGTGGTTCAGTTGCGACGCTAGCTGACGTTCACCCCGGCGACCGGGTAATTGTGCGCTATAATATTTACACGGGGGAGACGCGCGAGATTCTTGTAGAAGAGGCTGGACAACAGGCGGTTGGGATGCGTACGACGCCGCCGGGAGTGAGTGATTTTGCTCCGGACAGCGGCGAGGTGGTGAATAATAATCAGCCCGCGGTATATGCAACGTTTGTAGCCGATGGTTCGCCGGTGAATCCGTCATCGGTGTTGCTATGGGTGAACGGACGTGATGTCACTTCGGAATCGGTTCGCACGCCCCAGTTTATCGAGTATATGCCCGGTATGTCGTATCCCGATGGGCCGGTGCAAGTAATGGTGCGGGTTTCGGATTCCGCTGGAAATACCACAACGAAGTCATGGTCATTCAAAATAAAAACGCATTAGCAGCGCTGGTACTGCTTTTGGCAGCGTGTTCGCCGCACATGCGTACGAATGGGCCGGTGCTTGTTGTTGCGCGGGTGAAAGATGCAGTTACGTTGGATCCGGCTCAGGCCACTGATGGGATGTCGCTCAACGTGACCCAAGAGATTATTAAAGGGCTTGTAGAGTTCAAAGAGGGGACGTTTGATGTCGAGCCGGCGATTGCGAAGAGTTGGGTAACGAGTAGCGACGGGCGGACGTGGACTTTTGTTTTAAAGCATGGCTTGAGATTTACCGATGGGACGGTTGTCGATGCGCAGGCGGTGAAGTTTAATTTCGACCGATGGCGGTTTACGAAGAATCCGTATCATTCGGTATTCCCGTTTGCGTATTATGCGAGCATGTACGGCGGATTTCCCGGAATTATTAGCGACGTTCGCGCGGTAACGGCGGATACGGTGGTTATCGTTTTAAAGCAGCGGAACGCGCCGTTTTTGCGGGATTTAGCGATGCCGCCCTTTGGAATCTCATCGCCTGCGGCTATTCGCGAGCATATTGATGATTACGGGTTTCATCCCGTGGGATGGGGGCCGTACGAGCTGGTCGATTGGGTAAAAGATGATCGAATTACGCTTCGGGAAAATCCGGCGTATCCGGTTCATGGTGGGTATCGAACGGTGATCGTACGGGATATCCCCGATCAGGCGACGAGCGTGCTTGAGATGGAGAAGGGCACCGTTGATATCCTTACCGATCCGCGGCCGGACGATGCCGCACAATTAAGCCGTTATACCGATGTTAAAGTCTACTATCAGCCCGCGAACAATAATGCGTACCTAGCGCTCAATATGGATAAGGCGCCTTTCGGAAATCTGTTGGTGCGGCAGGCGATAGCGTATGCGATCGATTTGAATGGTATAGTGAAAGCTTTTTATCCCAAAGGTGCGGTCGTGGCGGATAATTGGACGCCGCCGGGAATGTTGGGTGAGAATCCGGTAGTAAAAATTTATCCGCAGAATATCGCAAAAGCGCGCGCACTCTTGGCGCAAGCGGGTTTTCCGCATGGATTCGCAACGGAATTGTATTACTCGACTGCTCCTCGCCCGTACTTACCGGAGCCGCAGCGGGTTGCGGAAGCAATTCAGGCGGATTTACAGCAGGTTGGCATCAGTGTAACGCTCGAGCCGTTTGAGTGGGGAGTCTATCTCAATAAAATTCAAAACGGCGAGCATCCGATGTGTCTGATCGGTTGGACTGGTGATAACGGGGATCCCGATAATTTTATGTACACCTTGCTCGATCGGGATGCAGCGATCAAAGGGCAGTCGCAAAATTACGCATTTTGGCGCGATCCGCGTTTCCATGCGCTGATGATTGCCGGGCAAACGACGATCGAGCAATCGCAACGTGCAGTGATTTATCGTGCTGCCAACGCCATGATTCACGATCAGGCGCCGGCGATACCGATCGTTCACGTGATGCCGCCCATTGTCATCAAGACAACGGTTTCCGGATTTATCCCTAGTCCCGATACGAGCATGGGGCTCGAATTTCTCAAACCGAAGGAGCACTAAAATGGATCCAAACTGCATTTTCTGCAAAATCATCGCCGGCGAAATTCCCGCGACAGTGATCGATCGGGATAAGGATTTCATTGCGATTGCAGACGTCAACCCGCAAGCACCCACCCACCTGCTCGTCATGCCGATAAAGCACTATCCGAATCTCAACGCGTTCATCGATGTTTTGAGCAACACCGTGATTGCAAGGCTCTTTGCCTTTGCCGCCCATCTTGGAGCATCCGCCGGAAAGGGTGCCGGATACCGTATCGTCATCAACACAGGTCCGAACGGCGGTCAAAGCGTCGATCACCTTCACATTCACGTCCTAGCAGGCCGCCACATGAGTTGGCCCCCCGGCTAGCGAAGAAACGGCTGGTCGGCCGTTAGCGTTAGGAGGACATGATGCATCGCTCCGTTTGGTTCGCGTTGGTGTGTATCGTCGGGCTGTCGGGAATGCTCGTAGCAAGGGCTCAGGACGAGCAGTTTATTTACGGCGGGCCCCAAAACGTCTACACTCCGGGCCACACGATTCCCGTACAGTATATTACCGGCGAGGCAAATACCGGGCCGCTCGTTCTTACGGTGTATGCTGTTCCCCTTGAGCGTGCAGTGACGATCGCTCAACGAGGCATGTATTCGAGCGCGACCGTGAAAGATTTTGCAGGGCTTCGTGTTTTTACAACGCTCACAAGTACCACACATGCTAAGGATCAACCGCAAACACGCACCGTCGTAGTAACGGCTTTACCCATTGGATATTATGGGGTCGTTGCGCAAATCGGCAAAGCGTCCACCGCTGCATTGGTCGATATATCCACGCTCGGTATCGTTGAGAACGAACTCGGATCTTCACGCAGTTTCTTTGCGGTTGATTTGCGTACGTTCAATCGGCATCTCGGCCCCACACGAATCGAACTGCGCGAGAATGGTGTAAGGCGCGTGATCGATTGCGATTTTACCAGCGTAGCCGTTGAAAAAAACGCGGGGACCCCTTCGAAAACCGCATCCGCGAATCCGGTTGCAATTGCGACTACGAACGATGGGTCGGTTCAAATCCTCGCATTGAATCAGTACGGTAGCGCGGCGAGTGAGACGGGGTTCGTGCAAATCGACCGGCCGGTGTATCGCCCCGGAGATACCGTATATGTACGCTCGATAGTACGCACGGGAACAATAGGTATGTACGCTATTCCGACGGGAACGCGGCGCGTCAGCGTTTCAGATCCTGACGGTACGATCATCTATCAGCATATGGAAGAGATCTCCTCGTTCGGCACCATCAATGCAGTCGTCAGGCTCCCGCAAGACGCGCAAACCGGAAACTACAACGTACAAACAGGTTCGCTCTCTTCGAGCTTCCTCGTCGCGGCCTATAAGAAACCCGAATACGCGCTCGATTTTGCTCCGGATAGCCCGTTCGTTATCGGCGGCGATCGCGCATCGTTTACATTGCACGCGGACTATTTCTTTGGCCGCCCCGCATCCGGCTTGAAGCTGCATTATATTGCATATAAACGACAGCCGTATATTTTTTGGGACAGTCCGTATCCTGAAAGTTTCGCTCAGTTTAGCCCGATCCGTGGATATGGGCGAGAGAAGATTGCCGAAGGTGATTTTATTACCGATGGAAACGGCAACAGCACCGTCGCGCTCGGCACGCAGAAAATCGACCGGGAACAAAGTGTCGATGTTGAAGCCGCAGGGAGCGATGCATCGGGGCGAACCGTTTTGACCAGCGTTTCGGTGCGGGTAGTTCCAGCATCGTTTTCCGTTAGCATGAGCCCTGCGCAATGGTTTGCGCAACAAGGCCAAGCAAATGTGATCACCATTGCGACGCAAAAGTATGAAACCAACCCCCAAACCGGCTATTCCCTGCCACGTGCAAATGAGCCGGTTTCAATCGCAATCGTCGGATCGCGTTGGGATGAGAAGAAGCAGAAGTCCGTCGAAATCTCCCGCGTAACCGAGCACGTTACGACTGATGCGAACGGAAATGCGAAACTTTCTTGGGTGCCGAATGCGGCCGGCAGCTATGTTTTTACTGCAACGGCAACCGACGAGCGCGGAAACATAACGCAGGATTCACTCTACATGTGGGTTGCCGGCAGCGATGAGAGTACCTATTTCGCGCCGATAGAAGATCCGGTTATTATCGCTCAAAAGCAAACGTACGCGAGCGGAGAACGGCCTCGCCTGTTGATTACCTTGCCCACAACCGGACGGGATATCCTTGTGGTGGTGGCAACCGATCACTTAATTTCGACACGAGCAATGCGCGTTACCGGGCGTACAATCGCATTGAACGTAGACGAACCAAAAGATGCATCGAAGTTTACGGTAACGGCACAATTACCTACTGAAAATGGGGTCTCAACCGCGACGACGACGATCGCCGTCTCGCCGGCACCCAGAGGTTTGCGTGTCACGATAACGCCGCACGCAAAGCGTTACGAGCCGGGACAGCGCGCGCAATTTGATGTGCGTGCAGTCGACGCACGAGGCAAGCCCGTCGTTGCCGACCTTGGGATCGGTGTCGTCGACGAAGCGATTTATGCCGTTCAGGAAGCGTCGACTGCGACACCGCTCGACGCATTCTATGGGCAAATCAGCAGCGTATATCCCACATATTCATGGTTTCGACCGAATCTTTCGCCTCGCATGGAAATGAGTCTCGCGAAATCGGTAGGAATACCGGCTCCAAGCGGAGTTGGGGCCCCGGAAACACCGATAACGATTCGTTCGAATTTCCAAGATACCGCGTATTGGGCTCCTTCTGTTGTCACCAATGCTGAAGGCCGGGCGACGATTGCATTTATTTGGCCCGATAATTTAACAACGTGGCGCGCGACTGGAGTAGGCGTTACCAGAAATACCGACGTTGGCCAAGGTACCGGCAAGGCGCTTGTGACGAAAGATTTTCTCGTTCGATTAGAGACGCCGAGATTTTTGCGGGCCGGGGATACATCTGAGATTATCGGCATCGCGCAAGGGCAGGTAACTCACCCGAACGTGCAGGTACGGCTCAATGCACCTGGGTTATTAGCCAGCGCTATCCCTGCGACGCAAAGCCTCACGCTCGATGCGAACCAAAGTGCGAATGCAACCTGGCCGGTTGTTGCACCGGGAGTCGGCAGTGTCATGCTTCAACTTTCTGGCAGCGATGGAACGCTGAATGATGCAATGCAATCGCTGCTGCCGCTAGAGGCGGGGACGGCTCCCGAGCACGTGCGAAGCGCGGGTACGAGTATAGCCGGCGAAAATATGCTAACACTGGCGATTCCCGATCGGTATGTTGCGGGCGATGTGCATCTTACACTCTCCCCATCGATCGTTGCCGAACTCGTGCAGAACGTACGGCTTCTCAATGTGTATCCGTATTATTGCACCGAACAAACGATCTCCGCCGCGCTACCGGCGATTTTCGTCGAGCATATTCTCAAGCGAGCGCATCTCTCGCAGCCCGGAGATATTGATACTGGAATAATCGTGAATAATGCGATCGCACGGCTCGATGCACTACAGCACGACGATGGCTCGTGGGGTTGGTGGGAATACGACAATGCGCATCCGTTCATGACCGCGTACGCGGTGTACGCGCTCTCCGAATTTCGCAAGAATGGCTACCCGGTTTCCACCAGCGTGTTCAATCGAGGTGTTAGCAGCCTGCTCTCGCAACTCGCGACTTCCAACAGCGATACGCTGCGTTTTTGGGGCGGAGAGCAGCCAAACTCGGAGTGGAATACCAGAGCATTTATGTTGTACGCACTTTCGCAAGCTGCTCCGGCGCAAGTTCCCGCAGCCTTACTGGAAAGCACGCGCGGGCATGCAGGTCAGCTTAACCCGTATGCGCTTGCGGTGCTTGGCTTAGCTGAACACGCGCTCCACAATGATGCAGCCGCGCTCGATATTCTCGCACAGCTCGACGCGCGTGCGATTGACGACGGCACCTTTACCTACTGGCGCGGGGATACATGGGATTACGCGTGGGAAAACGATCCTATCGAAACGACGGCCTACGCGCTCCGTTTGGAATTCGCGCTTAATCCGCAGTCACCGCGCGTAGCACGCATCGTAAATTTCTTGCGAGCGCAGCGTCAAGGCAACTGGTGGTATACTACCAAGGATACTGCTGCATCCATCTACGCTTTATCCGAAGCGCTTACGCCGGATACCAGCGAATTCTCTCCGAACGAAATAGTAACCGTGAAAATCGATGGCCATACCGTGCGAACGCTGCATATTACTGCACCGATCCTTGATGCGGCAGATGCAAGCGTCGTCATTCCGGCCTCGCTCGTTCATGACGGATCGACGATAGCGTTCGAGCGCAACGGAACCGGTGCACTCTATTGGGCGAGCGATGCGGTTCGGTATCTTCCGGCTTCGGCAACTTCGTCGAGCGATGTATCGGGCGGAATCCTCACGCGTCTATTTGCAAAACCACCCGCTTTCTCGATCTCACGTACCTATGACGTAGGGCACGGTGGCCCGTGGCGCGTCGGCGACGTTGTCAACGTCGATCTTAGCGTTCGTTCGAACGGGGATGCGCAATACGTTGCGATCGAGGATCCATTTCCCGCCGGCGCCGAACCGCAATCGGAGCAAGGCCACGCTGATACCGATGCATGGAGTGGGATTCAACTGCTCGACGATCACGCCGCCTTTTTCTCCGACAGTATGAGCGCCGGCAACGAAATACACCTCAGATATACCCTGCGCGTAACAACTCCAGGAACGTATACAGCTCCACCGCCGGCGGCATATTCGATGTACGGCCCCCCGGTTTCATCGGTGGGCCGGGCTGAGATCATTCAGGTTGCGCCATAGCGTAGTGTGTGGTAGAGTAAATCAGGGTCTGAAGCAGGCCTAATTTTTGATGCGCCTACGGGCGCTGCCGAAAGGGGGTTGTACAGATGGAAGTTCGCGTAGCTCCAGGGGAATCGATCGAAAGCGCATTGCGCCGTTTCAAGAAGGCCACGCAAAAGGCCGGTATCTTGGCGGAAGCCCGCAAGCACGAGCACTATGAAAAACCGAGCGTTCGCCGCAAGAAGAAATCGGCAGCCGCCCGCAAACGCCGCGTTTAAGGAGACAATGGGCAGCTTTAAAGAGAAAATCAGCGCTGACCTCAAGGAAGCGATGAAAGCACGGGATCAAGTTCGGGTCGACACATTGCGGTCGGCCCTTTCTGGTTTTACGTATAAACGCACCGAGACGGGTGCCGAGGATACGAGCGATGCTGAAGAGCAGGCCGTCCTCCAAAAGCAAGTCAAGCAGCGCAACGATTCAATCGCTGAATTCGAAAAAGCCGGCCGCCAGGAACTCGCCGCCAAAGAACTCCAAGAGCGCGACATCCTCCAGGTCTACCTGCCGGCGCAGAAGAGCGCCGATGAAATCCGCGCCGTCGTTCAGGCGGTAGTCGCGGGCCTGCCCGCCGACGCCCGCAACCAAGGCGCCGTCATGAAAGCCGTCATGCCCCAGCTCAAAGGCCAAGCCGACGGCAACCTCGTCCGAGAGATCGTAACCGCAGCATTAGCTTAGCCGAACGTCGAAGGACTGCTAGGCATGATGCTTTCTCGGATCCGCGCGTTTTTCTCCGGGTGTCTGCTGATAGCAGGTTTTTCAGGCATGGCCTTTTCGGCCATTCCACCAGTTTCCCCGGGAGAAGTTATCGTTGTACCGATTGAGGGGACTGTTGATGATGGGATGGCGCATCTCGTGCAGCGGGCGGTGGCGCAGGCGAACGAGGAACATGCGGCGGCTATTGTTCTTGATGTAAATAGCCCCGGCGGGTTGGTTGAAGCGGCGTTTTTGATTCGGGATGCTGTTTTTTCGGCGAAGGTGCCGGTGATTGCGTATGTTTCGGAGCGAGCGTATTCGGCTGCGGCGTTGATTACGCTTTCAGCGGGGCGCATCGTAATGGCTCCGGGAGCGACGATCGGTGCTGCGGAGCCGATTCCGGCTACGGATAAAATTATTTCGGCGTTGCGCGGGGAGTTTGAATCGACGGCGATTCGAAATCATCGCGATCCGAAAATTGCCGGCTCGATGGTCGATAAAACAATGACTGCGCCGTTCAAACAACCGAATATGGTCTTAACCCTCAATACAAACGATGCCGTGAGCGCGCATATCGCAGATGCCATCGCGCCAACGCTCGATGCAGCGCTCGCGATGTCACATCTTGAAAATGCACCGCGCGTCTCCGCCGAATATACGTGGGCAGAAGCATTAGCGCGCTTTGCAACCGATCCAACCGTGAGCGGAATATTGCTTTCGATTGGAATGCTCGGCATTCTCATCGAAATGCAAACGATGCACGGTATCTCCGGCGCGATCGGCGTACTCGCATTCGCATTGTTTTTCGGAACGCACATCTATGCCGGATTTTCCAACGGTCTCGTGATAGCTCTCGCACTGCTCGGCATCCTCGGAATTTTATGGGAACTACATGTTGTTCCAGGGCATACGCTGCCCGGGGTGCTCGGAGCGGTTGCACTGCTGTTTGCCGTGCTGCTGGCCTTTGGGATTCCCTCATTTTTTACCGCGATGGAAACCGTTGCCATCGCGGTCCTTGCTACAATCGCGGTATTTCTTGTCTTTACCCGGCTCGTTCCACAGAATGCCTGGATGCAACGGCTCGCTTTACGATCCTCGCAAGGGCCCGAGTACGTTGCGAGCCGGAGCTATGCGGATTTGCTCGGTCAAAGCGGCGTTGCGGCATCGTTTCTGCGTCCTGCAGGGGTTGCGACGATCGGTGGGCGGAGAATAACGGTATTAACCGAAGGTGATTTTATTCCGGTCGGTACGCCGGTACGCGTGACGCGCGTCGAAGGTGCACGTATTTTCGTCACAACTGAGAAGGAGAACTCATGGGAGTCGGGCTAGGCGTGGGCGCCACAATTGTTTTCATCATCGCGATTATCGCGTTTTTTATGTTTCTGTATTATTTCCCGATCGGGTTGTGGATTCGTACGCTCGCCGCAGGAGTTCCGCTTGGAATCATCGCGCTCGTGCGGATGCGCTTGATCGGCATTCCACCGAGTATTATTGTGACGAACTATGTGCGAGCCCGCAAAGCCGGATTGGATTTAACCGTCGATCAGTTGCAATCCCATTACCTCGCCGGTGGTAACGTCGAGAACGTGACACTCGCAATGATCGCAGCGCAGCGCGCGGAGATTCCGCTCGTTTGGCAGCGGGCGGCTGCGATCGATCTGGCAGGCCGCAATGTCGTCGAAGCACTCCAAGTTTTCGTAACCCCGAAGGTTATCGAAACGCCGACCTTCCAAGGCGTAGCGCAAAACGGCATTCAGCTGAACGTAAAAGCCCGTATCACCGTTCGTACCGATCTCGATCGGTACGTCGGCGGCGCCGGCGAACCGACGGTCGTTGCTCGTGTTGGTGAAGGCGTCGTCGCCGCGGTTGGTGCCGCCGTCGATCATAAGGAAGTACTCGAATATCCGGATCGCATTTCAAAAACGGTATTAGCTAAGGGGTTAGATGCCGGTACCGCATTCGAGATCGTCTCAATCGATATTGCGGATATCGACGTCGGCAAGAACATCGGCGCAGAATTACAAACAAGCCAAGCCGAAGCCGATCGCCGCATCGCCCAAGCCAAAGCCGCAGAGCGCCAGTACGCAGCCCAAGCATCCGAACAAGAACAAAAGGCACTAACCCAAGCAATGCGTGCCAAAGTCGTAGAAGCCGAAGCGAGCATTCCTATGGCAATTGCCGAAGCGTTCCGCAGCGGCAACCTCGGCGTAATGGATTATTACCGCCTGAAAAATCTTCAAGCCGATACCGACATGCGCGGCGCAATCGGCGGTGCAGCCGAACCATCCAGCGATCCGAACCAGCCTCAACCACCCCAAAAATAAATGAACACCGTCTTCGTCGTCATCTGGCTAGCCTTCATCATATTCGGAGTAATTTCGAATATACGAAAAAGCATCCAAAAATCGCGCCCGCAATCTGCGCCGGTCCCACGTCCAGTGCAAGCTGCTCGCCGTGCGCCAGTTCCAACGCATACGAAGACCATCGCATCAGTGCGAACCGTGGAATCGCCACCAACAATCGCACCGGTGCCAACCGTTGCATCTGTGCCAACCGTCGCGTCCAGGCAAACCGTTGCTCGTCATCCCGAGCGGAGTGTCCAGCAGGACACGCAGTCGAGGGACAGCGATAACCCCAGTGTCTCGACTGCACGTCCTGCCGGACGTTCCGCTCGACATGACAATTTCATGGCAGTATTCAATAGCAAGGGTAGTATCGTGCAGGCGATTATTGCGCAGCAGGTTTTGGGTCCCCCACTTGCATTAGCGGAGCAATCAATCTGGACACAACGGTAGAACGCACCATCCAGCTCACTGGTCTGGATGAACGCGTCAAACTCTTCGGCGAATTCGATCGAAACCTCTCGGCGATCGAAGACGCATGCTCCGTTGCACTCAATACCGATGGCGATAAACTCGTCATAGCCGGTGCCCCCGAAAACGTCCATAAATGTATGGATCTCATCGAGCATATGCTCGTCGCCGCGCGCGCAGGCCAGCAATTAACGCCCGATGATGTCGTCGTCGCATTGGCTGCGAACGGGAAACCGCTCGAAACACTCGTTCGCTCCGCGCACGGCCGCGAAATTCGTCCGCGCACCGCCGGGCAACGTACGTTCGTCGAAGCGATAAACTCGCATACGTTGACGTTTGCAATCGGCCCCGCCGGAACGGGTAAAACCTTTCTCGCCGTCGCAATGGCCGTGCGCGCGCTTAAAGAACGCCGCGTCTCGCGCATCGTTCTGTCGCGGCCCGCCGTTGAAGCAGGCGAGAAACTCGGATTTCTCCCCGGCGATTTACAGGAAAAGATCGATCCGTATCTGCGCCCGCTGTACGACGCGCTGGATGCTTTGCTGGATGTAGCTGCCGTGGCGAAGGCGATTGAAAAAGGCGTCATCGAAGTTGCGCCGCTTGCCTTTATGCGCGGGCGCACGCTTTCGGATGCATTCGTGATTCTCGATGAAGCGCAAAATGCGACACGCGAACAAATCAAGATGTTCATCACTCGCCTGGGTGAGGGATCGACGATGGTGGTGAACGGCGATATTACACAAATCGATTTGCCGCATGGTGCATCAAGCGGTTTACCTGAGGTGCGCACGCGATTCGCGGGGATCGACGATATTGCCGTCATCGAACTCACCGAGACCGATGTTGTCCGCCATCCACTTATCACTCGCATCCTGCGCGCGTACGACGCTAAATGATTTATTATCGTAACGACGTGCGCGAGAGTGGGATCGATGCTCGCGCCGTGAAAGCCATTGTGATGAAATTGCTGGCTGAAGTGGGCGAGACAACATCGTCGATTTCGATTTCGTTCGTTGATGATGCTGCGATACGCGAGTTAAATCGGGAGCATCGTGGGAAAGACACCGCGACGGATGTGCTGAGTTTTCCGCTTGATGATGTAATTTCTCCAGAAAAAATGTTGGGGGATGTTGTTGTTAGTGTTGAGACGGCGCGCAGGCAGGCGGGGGAGTATGATGCTTCGTTGGCGGATGAAGTCAGTCGGTTGTTGATTCACGGGATCTTGCATCTTCTCGGACACGATCATATGGAAGATGCTGAACGCATGCGTATGGAGGCGGAGGAGCGGCGGTTGGCGGATGCGATCGGTATGAAATGGCCATACCCGGTATGAGCATGCACATTCCACCGCGGCATGATGAGCCGCGTTATACCAAGATTACCGATGTGAAGTTCTGGCAATCGTTTCATCACGCGTTCAATGGGATTATTTATGCGGCGCGGACGCAGCCGAATATGCGCGTGCATCTGGCGATTGCGGCGATCGTGCTCATCGCAACGCTCGTGCTGCGTTTGGAGCGCGTCTATGTGATTGCGCTCGTCATCGTAATCGCGCTCGTGCTGGCGCTAGAACTCATCAATACGGCGGTCGAGGCGATCGTCGATCTCTTAACCATCGCGCATCATCCACTGGCGAAAACCGCGAAAGATGCGGCAGCAGGCGCGGTGCTAATCGCCGCCCTGGCCTCGGTGGTCGTCGGGTATCTGGTCTTTTATCAGGGAATCATCGGCGGCGGCACACGGGTATACACGGCGGTTCAGAACGTCCCAGCGAGCGTCGCTTTCATTGTTTTAGCGCTTGCGGCGATCGCGGTGATCTTTGCCAAGGCGCTGTTCCGCGGGCCGGTGGCGCCGGCGGAGCCAGGCAAAGGGCTCGATAGCGAGCACGTTTTGCCCTCAGGGATCTCGGCGCTTCAGGGTGGCGCCGTCTCCGGCCACACGACCCTAGCCTTCGCGGCGGCCACGTTGCTGGCGCTGTTCTATCAGAAGCCGCTGGCGGCGATCTTGGCCTACTTCGGGGCGTTATTGGTGGCCCAAAGCCGGGTCGAGGGAAGGATTCACTCGCTGTTTCAGGTTATTTGGGGCGCTGTGCTCGGGACGCTCGTCGCTCTAGGAATCTACCTGCTTGTCCGCCCGCACATTGTGCTATAATGGGCGCCGCTTTGACTGCTACCCAATGGCTCGATATCGGCGGCCTCGCGCTGCTGATCGTGGCTTCCGCGTTTTTCTCCGCTTCCGAAGCGGCGCTGATTTCGCTTTCCCGTCTGCGCGCAAGAACGATGGCCGAACATGGCTTACGCCGAGCGAAAGTCGCGCTGAGTCTCGTCAACGATCGCAGCCACTTCCTCACATCGGTGCTCATCGGCAATACCGTCGTGTTACTTGCGGCGGATTCACTCGCAACGTATCTCGCGATTAAGGCCGGGCTGCCTGATGGCGCCGTGTGGTCGACGCTCGTGATGTCGGTGGTCATCTTGCTTTTCGGGGAAATCATCCCCAAGACGCTGGTCGTCTCCAACAGCGAACGCTGGGCGCTAATTCTTGCGGTTCCGATGCAAGGAGTGGCTTGGTTTCTCAATCCGTTCGTCGTCGCGTTTCAGTTCGCTGCGGAGCTGATATTACGCCCGTTTGGAATTAAGGCCACGCATCATACGGTAACAGAAGAAGATATCCGCACGGTGGTGAATGTCGGTGCGGAACAACGTGTGATCGAAGAACGCGAACGGGAAATGATTCATTCGATCATCGAGTTCGGCGATACGATCGTGCGTGAAGTTATGACCCCGCGCCCCCAAGTGGTTGCGATCTCCGCAGATGCCACCGCACGGCACGCGCTCGATCTGGTTATCGCGGAAGGCTATTCGAAACTTCCGGTTTTTCAAGAATCGAAAGATGACGTTATCGGTGTCGTGCACGATCGCGAATTGCTGATCGCGCTCGCGAATGGATCGCTCGCGCAAACGCCGCTGCCCACGCTGATGCGCGCTGCGCCACACGTACCGGAAACGAAAAAGGTGGCTGAACTTCTGCGCGAGATGCAACGGGATAAGTTTTCGATGGCGATCGTTGTCGACGAATACGGCGGCACTGCCGGCGTTGTGACGATGGAGGATCTGCTCGAAGAGATCGTCGGGGAAATTCGGGACGAACACGACGAGGACGAAGTCGAACCGATGCGTATCATGAGCGATACCGAAGCGGTGATCGATGCTGGTGTGAACATCGAAGATGTGAATGCGAAGCTCGGGATCAAGCTCCCGACCGAAGATTTCGAAACGATCGGCGGCTACACCGTCGGCCTATTTGGCCGCCTTCCCGACGAAGGGGAAGAGATCGAAGCCGAACACGGTGCCCGCCTGCGCGTGGAACGTACGAGAGGCCGCCGCATTCTCTCGGTGCGCATTTTCGTTACGAAGACTACCGTGCCGGACGATAAAACCGAGGAACCTACCGTAGATGACACAGCCACGCGCGTATAAAACGCGTGGAATAGTCTTACGCGCGCGCAACCTGGGTGAAGCAGATAAAATCGTGACGTTGTTTACTACAGAATACGGAAAAGTCGACGCGGTTGCAAAAGGCGTCCGGCGCACGAAAAGCCATCTCGCCGGCCGGCTGGAATTCGCAGGCGAAGCACTTCTCACGATGCATCGCGGCCGCAATCTTGATGTCATCGTTTCCGCCGATCTCTCCCGAGCAAACTGGACCGGCATCGTGGAACCGGAAGCCTTCGCTGCAACGAATGTCATCATCGAAATTGTCGATACTCTCTGCGAACGGGAAATGCCACTCCCCGAAGTCTACGACCTACTCTCCAACGCCATCTCCGCCATAGCCGCAGCTGAGAAACCCCTAACCCTCCTCCCCCGCTTCGAACTCCGCCTACTCTCGGTACTCGGCTTAGCTCCGCCAACCGATACATGCGTGCGCTGCGGGAAGAAGCTCACAATTTGTCATCCTGAGGAGCGCAGCGTCTCGAAGGACGCGTTGGCATGGCTCGATGTAGAATCCGGAGGCATCGCAGGGTCCGAGTGCCGCGAACGCTGGCGCAATGCGTTGGAATTAGATGCGGAGGATCTCGTAAATTTCACTGCACTTGCTGCACCTCGCGGCGAAGGTGCTGCATTGCTAGCGCGTCCTCGCGTTGCGGAAGCTATCGATTTGCTTGTAAGCCACCACCTTGGCCGCAAACCTCGCGCGGATGCTCACATGGCGGAGTTCGTTCGATGAGTATCCTTGCGCTTGACATCGGAAGTAAACGGATTGGCGTCGCAATCTCCGACCCGAGCGAAACGTATGCCCTCCCGGTAGGAACGATCGAGCGCACGAATATTCGCGCCGATTTAGCGCAAATCACCGAGTATATCGAATCTTACGCCGCCAAAGAACTCGTCGTTGGTGAACCGGTAACGCTTTCGGGCGAGCGGGGCATTGCAGCAGAAAAGATGGATGGCTTTGTGGAGCGGCTCCGAGAGGTTTTTTCGGGGGTGATTCATCGTGTGGACGAGCGTCTGACGACAGCGCAGGCAACGAAGGTTTTGATTGCAGCCGATGTTTCGCGTAGTAAGCGGAAACAAGTGGTTGACAAGATGGCGGCTGCCTTAATACTAGAGACGTTTTTAGCACGGAGGCGGTCCCTCGAGACGCCTGCTGCGCAGGCTCCTCGGGATGACAAATATGATGACTCGTAAGTTTCTTTTGGTTGCTGGAATCGTTTTAGCGGTTGTTGCGATTATGGTTATTGGAAGTGCTGGGTGGTTTTTCCATGCGGTTTATTCGGATCGATCGTTTCCGGCGGTGGATACGCGGGTGGTGATTCCTCGGGGGAGTACGTTTGGGGAGATTGCTTCGGAGTTGGCGGAGAAGGGGGTGATTGGGAATGCGCTTGCCTTTCGGATTTTGGGGAAAATGCGGCATGCGGATACGGATGCGCATGCGGGGGAATACCGGTTTGTGGCCCGGCAAACGCAGAGTGAGGTTTTGCAGCAGTTGACGAGCGGTGGCGCGCAGATTGCAGTATGGGTAACGATTCCCGAAGGCTTTACCGCCGCGCAGATTGCGCAGCGATTGCAGGAGCAGCAGATCGGGAGCGCATCGAGTTACGACGCTTGTTTTAAGCAGCGGCATATCGTCGTCGACGGGCAGCCGACGAAAAGTCTCGAGGGATTTCTTTTTCCGTCAACGTATTTGATTCCAACGGATGCATCCCCCGATCAAGTTGCGACGCTTCTTACCAATCAGTTTTTTGTGGAGCTTCCTAAAGATGCTGTAACGCGCGCAAAAGCGTTGAGGTTCACCATCCCGCAAATTATCACGATCGCATCCTTAATTGAACGAGAGGCAAAAGCCGACGACGAGCGTGCGATTATGGCGGGCGTCTATTATAACCGTCTGCGTATCGGTATGCCGCTCGAAGTCGATGCAACGATCGAGTATGCGCTGCCTGTCTATAAAACCGAGCTTTCCTACGCGGATTTGCGCGTCGATTCGCCCTATAATTCCTACACGCACACCGGTTTGCCGCCTACACCGATCGCCAATCCCGGCGAGCCTTCGATCGAGGCGGCCTTTCACCCGGTGCATACCGCGTATCTCTACTATGTCTACAAAGGCA
>Ga0206908_1093_pt1 | contig 16305 bp, 5 predicted proteins | sample Alteio_BWOrgHeat_78_FD_152979 | JGI IMG/M metagenome (GOLD analysis project Ga0206908, IMG submission 152979) | Enriched cells from forest soil in Barre Woods Harvard Forest LTER site, Petersham, Massachusetts, United States -... | ecosystem: Environmental > Terrestrial > Soil > Temperate forest > O... | reverse complement strand
TTGAGCTATGTTTATGTAGAAGCAAGGCCAAATTATGAAGAAGGTGAACATACAGAGCAAGAAAATCGGGCTCATGCTGAATTAGAAGCAAAAAATCCACTGAAAGGTGTACGTATAAATGTAGATTTTATTGGCGCCAACTCATCTCCTATTGTGACTCAGGAACTTCCAAATCCAGGTTATTTTAACTACTACTATCCACATTGTGCAAACGGCATTACTAATGTAAAAGCATTTAATAAGCTGACTTATCATGAAGTCTATAAAAGCACCGACATTGTTTTTTATGGAGGGGTTAGTAGTGGTTTAAAATACGATATTGTTGTAAATCCCGGAGGAGAACTGAATAAAATAAAATTTAAATACTCCGGAGCGGAAGCCCTACGGGTTGAAAACGGACGCCTTGCTTTAACAACCGGCCTTGGCCTACTGGAAGAACGTATCCCAAAAATATATCAGACGATTAACGGGCAGGAAATAGTTATCGAGGGAGGATATGTTATAAAAAACAATCAGGTAGGCTTTGAAGTTAAAAACTACAATAAATCTGTCCCGCTTATAATTGACCCATGGTGGTCGACTTATTATGGAGGAAATACGGATGATATTGGTTATGGTGATGCAATTGACAACTCAGGTAATGTAATTGCTGTAGGTATAACTCAATCTACTGATTTGCCTGTTGCAGCAGGAATGTTTCAGACGACCAATAAGGGAGCAATTGATGGATCAATTGTAAAATTTGACAAAAACGGATCGTTCCTATGGGCAACTTATTATGGTGGAACTAACGAAGATGATGCAATGGCCGTTACTACAGATGGTAGTGATAATATTGATATAGTAGGTTACACAATATCTACTAACTTTCCCGTCTCGGCAGGCGCTTTTCAATCTACAAATAAAGCTACGGGTGGTATTTTTGGTATAAATGCATACAATGCATTTATTATAAAATTAAATTCTGCCGGTGTTCGACAATGGGCTACATATTATGGTGGCGACGGCATTGTACAAGGATGGGCGATTGCTACAGACGCAAATAATAATGTTGCGATTACTGGACAAACAACTTCCTCTACCGGCTTCCCAATTTCGGCAGGGGCATTTCAACCTACTAAAGCTGGAACAGCCGGAGAAAATGATGCTTTTGCCGCAGAGTTCGATCCAAACGGAAATAATCTATGGTCAACTTACGTAGGCGGAAGTACTCCTGGGAATCAAAATGACAGAGGCTATGGGATTGCCATCGACAAAAGTAACAATGTATTCATAACCGGCTGGACGGAATGTACTGACTTCCCAACAACTGCAACGGCATTTCAACCCACTCTTAAAGGAACAGGAGCCGCATTTGTCTTTAAATTTACCCCTCTTGGTGCGCGTTCCTGGGCTACCTATTTTGGAGGAACAGGCAGTGATGCGGGACATGGAATAGCTATCGACAACAATGACAATGTTATTTTTGCCGGCAGCACAAGCTCTTCTGACCTACCCGTAACACCGGGGGTATATCAAACAACGTACACAATGGGTGCAGGCTCTAATGCATCTTTTGTGGCAAAATTCACCAACAACGGATCAGAGATTTGGGCAACCTACAATAATATTCCTGTGGAATGGACTTATGCAATGGCTTTAGCTGTGGATCAGGATGGTTATAGTTATATTGTTGATGACTTAGAGAGTTTAAATTCGGGTGGCCCTTCTTTTCAAACTTCGCCAACCTGCGTTTTTGACGCTGCTTTTAATAGTACACCCGACGCTACTCATGGAAATCCTGAAGATCAATATATCGCAAAATTTACACCAACTGGCACTATGGCATGCTTTACCTATGTAGGTGGAGACAGAGCAGATGAGCATGAGGCTTTTTCAAAAACCATTGCTGTTAAAGGATGTAGAATGGTCCTTACAGGACGAACAGGGGGAGGCTCGTTTCCAACTAGTGCAGGAGCTTATCAAACAAGCACAACATCTACTATTTCATCGGGGTCAACTTTTTTTATCACAAATCTGAATACCTACGCCTGCGGTGTAAAAGACCCATCACTTAGCTTCTCAAGCAATGTCGTAACCGGCACAAGTTGTGGTGGCGGAGGCGCAATCGCAAGTTTTAAATCCACGGTATGCGATACATTAGATACAGCCGGCGTTTCCTATCAATGGTATTTCCCCGGCGCTACTCCTTCATCTGGAACAGGACGTAATATCAGTGGAGTAACCTACAATACTTCCGGATTTAAAAACATTACGCTCACTATGAAGCTTTGTTCGGGTGATACCTTTTCTTCCACCACTGCTATTACTGTTCCATCCGGCGGAAGCGGCCCTACACTCACCGCCGCTGTGGCAAGTCCTAAATGTGTAGGTTCTGCAGACGGAACCGCAACAATTACAACCAGCGGTGGAACTGCCAACTATACATATAGCTGGAGCAGCGGATCAAGCACAGTAACTTCTGCATTAAGCAATACCATCACCGGACTTACAGCAAAAACATATACGGTGACTATTACAGATTCGGGTGGTTGCGTGAGTTCAACAACTGTCATCGTAACACCTCCACCCGCACTTAGCGCAACATCCGGAAGCACGCCCGCCGATTGCGGAGTGAACGACGGAACTGCATCAGTTACTGCATCCGGAGGAGCCGGAGGATTCAGCTATAGCTGGAGCGGAGGTCCCGCCACACAAACATATTCCAGTGTCTCCGCAAACACTTACACTGTAATAGTTACGGATGCAAACGGATGTACGATCTCCACCACTGCTATTGTCGGCAACCTGGGAGGCGAAACATTATCTCTCTCTTCTCAATCTAATGTATCCTGTAATGGAGGAAGTGATGGATCAGCTACGATAGCCGCCACCGGCGGAACCCCGGGATACACGTATAGCTGGAGTAACAATGCAACAACCGCTGCTGCGTCGGGCCTTACACAAGGTATATACAGCGTTACAGTTACCGATGCCAACAATTGCAAAAGCGTAAGCAGTGTAACTATTACCGAACCTTCGGTGTTAAGTATTACACCCTCTTCCACTCCTAACGCTTGCGGAACAAACAACGGATCTGTTTCAGCTGCTGCGACAGGTGGAACTTCTGCTTACACCTACAGTTGGAACAACACCGCCACAACCGCTACAGTAAGTGGTGTAGGCGGAGGTACGTACACTGTTACAGTCACCGATGCAAAAAACTGTTCGCAAACAGCAACGGTAACAGTCAACACGACTGGCGTTACAGCAAATGCGGGCAAGGATACCACTGTTTGTGCAGGAAAATCTGTACAGCTGAATGGCACAGGAGGCGGGACTTACAGCTGGTCTCCGTCGGCAAGCCTGGATAATGCAACCATAGCAAACCCAACCGCAACACCCGCTTCAACTACCATGTACACGCTGACCACAACTTCAGGCACTTGTACCGGAACAGACAGTGTACTTGTAACAGTTAATAAAGCGTCCGGGATAAGTGCAGGCCCGGATGAGAATATTACAACAGGACAAAGTATTAACCTGAGCGGCGCTGGCGCAGTTATTTACCGTTGGTCTACACTGATGCATCTGAATGATTCAACAATTGCTTCCCCATTATTCGGACCGGCATCTGCGGGCGTTTACAAATACATTCTTTACGGCTCCGATGCAAATGGATGTCTGGCAACAGATACCGTTATTGTAACCGTTACAGAATTGGATTGCAAAGAAGGTGATGCCATATTTATTCCTACAGCATTTTCTCCAAATGGAGATGGACAGAATGATGTGCTCAGACTTCATCCAAGCAATTGCGTGAAAGCAATCCAGTTTGTATTGTATAACCGCTGGGGACAAAAAGTTTTTGAGACAACCAATGCACTCAATTACTGGGATGGAAAATTAAACGGAGTGGAATGCGACAGCGGTGTTTATGCTTACTACATGAGCATTGATCTGCAGAATGGTGTTTCAGTAACCAAAAAAGGAAACGTTACCCTTCTGAAATAATAATCCTTAAAACTTTTTATGACGAAACCCGAAGAGACTAAACCAAAAGCCGTATTTACCAGGTACGAAGCTTTTGTGATTGCGATACTTGCTATTTTACAATTTACAGTCGTTCTTGATTTTATGGTGTTGTCGCCGCTTGGTGCACAGCTAATGGAAGAATTAAAAATACTTCCTTCACAATTTTCTGCAGTTGTTTCGGCTTATGCATTCAGCGCAGGAATCTCAGGTTTACTTGCGGCAGGCTTTGCTGACAAATTCGACCGTAAAAAATTTCTGTTAGTTTTTTATGCTGGTTTTTTATTCGGGACATTCATGTGCGGCATTGCGCCGGATTATAATGCTTTACTCATTGCCAGAATTATAACCGGGATTTTCGGAGGTGTTATTTCTTCCATTTCATTTTCAATCATCACGGATCTATTTAAAATGGAAGTGCGGGGACGCGTAATGGGCTTTGTACAAATGGCATTTGCAGGAAGCCAGGTTCTTGGGCTTCCTATTGGTTTGTACCTGGCCAACAAATTCGGCTGGCATTCTCCGTTTTTAATGATCCTTGGATTCAGCGCCGTTGTGGGTGTTATTATTTTAATTTACATGAAGCCCGTCAATGCGCATCTGAAAACAAAAAATGACCGTAATGCTTTCCATCACCTTGCACTAACAATTTCGAAACCTGTTTACCTGAAAGGCTTTTTGGCTACTACGCTGCTTGCTACTGGCGGCTTTATGCTGATGCCATTCGGAAGCGCATTCAGCATTCATAACCTGGGTTTAAAAATGGAACAACTTCCGCTTCTTTATGGGGTAACGGGTGTCTTCTCTATGATTTTTGGTCCGCTTACAGGAAAAATTAGCGACAAAGTCGGGAAGTATAAAGTGTTTGTAGCCGGAACTATTGTGAGTATGTTAATTGTAGGGATTTACACCAACCTGAATGAAACTCCGCTGTGGGAAGTATTGATCCTGAATATTATATTATTTATCGGGATTTCATCACGTATTATTTCTTCTTCGGCTTTAATGACAGCCATTCCTGAACCACAAGACAGAGGAGCATTCATGGGAATTAACTCTTCTATACAACAGATTTCAGGTGGAATCGCTGCGTGGTGCGCCGGACTAATAGTTGTAAAAACTGATTCAGGAAAACTGGAAAACTATCCTATACTCGGAGTTGTTGTTCTTGTCGCGCTTCTTGTTACTGTGATCCAATTCTTCTTCATCAATAAATATGTGCAATCCAAATTGCACAAGGCGCAGCCTTAAAAATCGAAACAAAAAAGCCCGTCTCGTCTCGTTATTAATAACGAGACGAGACGGGCTTTTTCTTTTATTTAAATAATCTTGTTATTTAGCAACCACTATTTTGCGGAAGCCAATCACATTATTGTTCTTGTAATCATATACTCTCAGGTAATAAACCCCGTTTGCAATTCCTCCAAGTCTGATCTGGGTAATATTTCCCTGGATCTGCTGAATGAGAATATTTTCTCCAAGCAAATTCACCAGCTGAAGCGAGCATGTGCTGCTTACGTTATCCTGAAGACTTACCGTTAACATATCGCTGGCAGGGTTCGGATAAACACTGAGCTTATCATCATTGGTAATACTGTTTATACCAACACTAACATTCAGGTTGTTCTTAATATTACTAACTGATTTAGTAATAGCAGCCTGGTTGATTTTCAGCGTTGGTGTACAAACTGTACTCCATAAGGTTTGCACCCTCCATCTTGCACTCGGATATTTGGTGTTGAAGGCCGTGCTTGTTGCATAGGTATTATCAATCACCTGGTTCTGCGTTCCGGCAACACTTGCTATACTAAACCACTTGTTGGACAAATTACTGTCGCATACCAAAACATAATTATCTACAGGCTCAGACAACTGGCCTTCTATGGAATAGCGGTTCACCCATTGAAATTGCCCGCCTCCGGTATATGTTACATATATCGTGTTATGATACCGACTAAGTTGGCTGTATCCTCCGCAGGTATCTTTATACTGGATTTTATAACGGTAGGTTCCTTTGTTCGGATCTCCGTCAGTATACGGGAATTTATATTTATGCCTTATGGTATCAACAAACATACTCATTGCTGAATACGGTTGAGAACCGATTGGTTTATATAATCCCGATGAAACTTCTCTGTAAACAATAAAGGAATCTGCTACGTTCACGAACGGAGTTTTATCCCAATAAATAATATTGTTTTTGGAAACACTATCCACTGTTACCAGGCATATGGCTGGTGAACCTAAGCCCGAGCAAGACGTCTGCACCTTTTTGCAAAGCTTATCCGATCCGCAGGCGTTGGTAACATTCAGACAAACATTGTATGTACCCGCTGTTGCATAAGTATAAACCGGGTTCACAAGGTTAGATCCATTTCCATTACCGAAAGTCCAGTAATACGTTTGCGCATTCAAACTGGCATTTACAAGCGTGGTTGTTTTAGCCGAATCAGATGGAATGAAATCTGCAGTCGGAGGTGTACAAACACTTACCGAATCGCAGATACTATCTTTTCCGCAACCATTTGCTGAAACAAGACATACATTGTACGTTCCTGTTGTGGAATATTTATGAGGCGCCGGCGCATTGAATGTGCTCGACTTTCCATCACCAAAATACCAGTGAGAAGATGTGGCACTTGTTGAGTTATTCTGGAATGATGCAATCAAACCATCGGACTCATAAATAAACGCAGAGGTCGGATCTGTACATACAAACGTCATAGCCTGAGTCACCGAGTCTTTTCCGCAACCGTTTACAACTACCAATTTCACGTTGTAAGTACCCGAACTATTAAAGGTATGTGTTGGATTGGCCTGGTTTGAAGTTCCTCCGTCATCAAAATCCCAGTGATATGTTCCCACATTTGTACTCTGACTTGTAAAGTTTGTTGTCAGGCCCGTTCCGGTTGAAGTAAACGCCGCAACAGGATTTGAACAGGTTACAGTTACTGAAGTGCAATATGGTGTTGCTCCGCCGCATCCGTTACTGTCATACAGACAAACATTGTATGTTCCTGCTGTGTAATAGGTATGATTCGGTGCAAATTCAGTTGAAGTACTGCCATCTCCGAATGTCCAGTAATATTTGGTTGCTGCATACGAATAATTCGTCACACTAACTTGCAACTGAGTAGGGTAAGCATAAAAATAAGCGTAAGGTGTTGTGCAGTTAAAATTGATTGTGCTGTATGCCGTGTCGTTACCGCATGGACTCTCTGCAATCAACGCGATTTTATATGTACCTCCGTTTGCATAGGTATGCGAAGGACTTGTTGCTGTACTTGTGCTGTCGTCACCAAATAACCATTTGTACGAATACGCATTGGTAGATGTATTTGTCAACGTCACACCGTTGTTATAAGGAGTAGAATTTGTGAATGCTGCAACAGCTTTGCCCAAGCAGATCTTAAATGTACGCGCTTCATTAAGACTCCAAACGTTATTATCATCTTTTACCCGTACGAACAGGTTATGATCGGTGCCTGCCAATAACCCGCTGGCCGCCGTTATGATTTTATGGATCGTTACACTATCACCCTGGGTAAATCCTAAAATAGCGGTTGCTTTTCCAACACCAGGATCTGTGTCAAAAAAATATTCGGCTGCCACAACCTTGGTAGCAGGAGTTGTGGTGGAAGCGGGTACCACATAAAACGAACGCGCTTCGGTTAAGCTCCAGCCCCCTTTATCATCACGGAAACGTGTGCCTATTTTATGAAATCCAGGAGTAAGCGCCGCTGCTGTGAGTGGAGCGACAACAGATACAGAATCGTCCGCAGTTATTGTTATCGCAGTAGCTTTTCCCACACCCGGATCGGTATCGTAAAAATATTCTACGCTTACAATCTGCGTGGATGGAGTACCCGGCAAACCCATTACATAAAAAGGACGGGCTTCATTTAAACTCCACTGATTATTATTATCACGAAAGCGTAACACGAGTTTATGAAAACCTGCACTTAATGAACTTACAGGAATAGCAGAGTTATAGAGGATAGAATCGTCTGCTGTAAAACTTACTGCTGTTGCCTTTCCAACGCCCGGATCGGTATCATAAAAATACTCTCCCCTGGTAATCATAGTCGCAACTCCCGGCTGAGGCCCGGATACATAAAAAGGTCTCGCTTCATTCAGACTCCAACGGCCACTGTCGGTACGAAAACGTATCACCAGCTTATGGAATCCACTGGAAAGTGAACTTATGGGAATCGTGGAATTTATCGTTACCGTGTCATCTGTAATGATGCTCAGGTCTGTTGCCTTTCCAACACCGGGATCGGTATCAAAAAAGTACTCGCTTTTGTTTATGTGCTGAGCCAGCAGGCAGACAGCGAAACAACAAGCGATAATGGTTGATATTATTCGTTTCATCAGTTATCTTTTAAGTACAATTAATTAACAAAGGTTAACGCCGGCAATACCTCAATAAACCCACAATTCTAACAGCCTAATTGCCAAGCCGGTGACAAATCCTTATTCTTAATTATGTCTTTTTGCTTTAACGTCAACGTTAATATTACCACCCGATTGAACAACACCGGAAATATTCATGTGCTGCACATATGGAATAGCAGCCATACCGGTATTGTCAGGCCATGGAAAAGCACCTCCGTAAAGACCAATTTCTCCACCCGTTGCAGATGCTGTTAAAGCAGGTGAACCGGCCTGCAATGTGAAATCCCATCCAAGACTTAAGTTAGTTCCCGACGATATAGTTACAGTTGACTCCAGGTTAAACATCGGATCTGTATCCTGAAGATTGTTCATACCTGTATTTCCTGCTGTTGGCAGCACCTCGCCACTTCCGGTAATTCCGAAAATATGATAGGTCAGGTTGTTGTTTACATTATTGCTGTTTACAGTTGATGTAGTTGCAAAATTTGTTCCGAATAAAATATTGTTTGAAAACACTACAGCTGAACAATTGTAATTTAACACGCTTCCTTTATAGAACAAATTGTTAGCAATCAATACTGTAGGCTGATTCGTATTTTGAATATATCCTCCTATAAAAATATTATTGGAAATAACAATGCTGGAGCGGTATTCCAGATTTGTCCAATAAGTAATTACATTATTCTTAAGCGTCCAGCCATCACCGGAAAAATCGACCGTATTTAAATAACATCTGGATATGACCACATTTCTGTTTTGTGCAGCGGATACGCTCCAGCCGTTCTGTACACCGATATTGCTGTTTACACGTATACCGATAATTTTTGTTCCTCTTCCTGTTTGATTATTTCCGGCTGAATCCAAGTAGAAATAATCCACCGTTGATATCAATGGATTCTCTTTGGAAGGATTATAACCTGAACCTAAAAAAGTAAGATTAATCTTGGTAACATTAATGCTTCCGTAGCTCGTATTTGTTCCATGCAGGTAAATGGTATCTCCCGCTACTGCTGCAGACAAAGCCTGAGCAACCGTTGTTTTTTGTGCCGGAATTGCAGGATCGTTACTTACTGTAATCACTTTCGCCCATGCGCCAAAAGCAATTGTTGCTGTTAAAATCAAGGTAAAGATTAACTTTTTCATTTTTTATTGTTTTAGTTAGTAATTGTTTTTCTGTTTTAGTTTTTTGAGTTGGACTTTAATCCCGAGTATTATCTGCAAAGAATTTGGATTGATTTTGCGGAGCAATATTAAGTCATTTTTTTCAAATATTGCCGGTGGGACTTTAATAAATTGTTAATCTGTTCCTCTTGTTAAACAACCGTTTTATCGGAACTAACAATTACTTCTGTAGGCTTTTTCTGCTTTTTGAGCGAATTTGAAACGTTTATGCTAAACGGTCAAAAACAGACTTTCCCAAAATGCCGAAAAATAGCTAAATTGCATGGGCTATTTTGGGCGGAATATATTTTCACCTGAACAATTATGCCATCTTGCGTTTCAAAAATAGAAATCCAATAAAAAGGTTTGAAACGTTAGATGATATTATGCCACGCGTGGGCAGCTTTGGACCATTGCATAAGTCAATGCGATATTACATAAGTGTAAGCGGTATTAATGAAAAATAAGCTCAGTCTTTTTTTATTCCTTCTTTTAAGTCTTCCGGCAGGTTTACTCCTTGCCCAAACCGGCAATCATTATTTGCGGAATTACTCACCTTCCGATTACGGAATGAGCGATCAGAACTGGAGTACCATACAAGACCAATGGGGAAGAATATTTGCGGCAAATGGAAACGGAGTTCTTGTATACGATGGGAAAAACTGGAAATATATTTTACTTCGTAACAGCAGCAGATGCATTTCCCTCGATAAGGACAGTGCCAATAAAATTTTTGTTGGAGGAAACGGGGAATTCGGATACATTGAAACAAGAAAAAGAGGAACGCTTGAATACCATTCGCTTTCCGACTCACTTCCTAAATCCGACAGCCTTTTCGGAAACATCTGGGCTACGCGTTGTATAAACGACGAAGTTTTTTTCGGATCAAACGAAAAATTATTCCGTTACAAAAAAGGAAAAATTACTTCTTTCAAACCAGACTCCAGTGCATTTCATACTTTTTTTAAAGTCGGTAAACATTTATTTGTCCGCGAAAAACAGGTTGGGTTTAAAGTCTTTAAGAACGACAAACTGGTTCGCGTCAAAAACTCTGAAATTTTTGCAGACAAGCGTGTCGATTTTATTCTTCCTTACAAGGATAATATTTATTGGGTAGGCACCCGTGATGATGGCATGTACCACTTATTGTACAATCCGGATGAACCTCAGAAATCTATTTTTTCAAAATTCAAAACTCCGGTGGATGAATGGATGTCGGAATATCAGCTGTATTGCGGAGCAAAAATAAATGACAACATGTATGCGCTGGGGAGTCTTACAGGTGGGGTATTGCTCACTGATAAAAATTTCAGGCCCATCAATAAAATCAATACTGAAAAAGGTTTGCTGGATGACGGCATCAACAATATTTTTGTTGATTGCAATGAAAACATCTGGCTTTCGCTTAATTTCGGGATCTCTTTTATAGAGTTGAATACACCTATCACCCGATGGACAAAAAATAACGGAATTAAAGCAGTTGTTGAATCGTCTATAAAATTTGAAGGCAAGTTATACATAGCCACGGATAAAGGGCTGCAGGTCCTGGATGAAAAAAAAAATAAATTTATTGAAACGGCAATCGACCTGGGATCATTCGCCTTGCTGGTCAAAAACAATGAATTACTTGTCGGCACAACAAGCGGTTTGTACAAACTAAAAAATGGGAAACCAACTCTCTTATTTGAATCAAATATTTATTGCATTCTTGATGATCCTACTGATCCAGACATTCTTTACCTGGGTACCGACAAAGGTCTTCTTATTGCCTCTTATTCGCACGGCTCCTTTATGGAACTGAAAAATTTTTACGACTGGGGAGAGGCGCGTTCATTGGCCTTGAGTAAAGATGGTTTTTTAGGTGTCGGTACTTCTGCCGATGGTATTTACGTTGTAAACCCTCACCATCCGTATACGTTTGAACACCTTACTGTGGCAAATGGCTTATTGCCTTTCGTTAATAAAAATTATGTTTCTGAAAATTATATTTTTAGTTTCAATGGCGACCTGATGGTTGGAACAGACAAGGGCATTTACAAAGTGTTGACAGGGGCACATCCTTCCTGTGTAAAATTAACCGGATTAAGTGATACAACAAAAAAGTCTCCCGCAAACCATCCGATCCAGATAGCGAAGCAGATCAACAATGAGATCTGGTTTGACTATACAAACAACAACTCCAATTTAACTGTTAATCATCTGATATCTTGTTTATCTCTGCAAAATAACCAGCTCACTGAAAACAGAAAAATGCTTTACCGGATTAAAGGTGTAATTGCAAAAGATTTTTTCAAGGATTCAAATTCAGTTTACATATCAACGAATGATGGTCTCTACTGTTATAACACCAGTTCAAAGCCCAAACAAACAGAGTTTTATTCCACGATCTACCGTGTGTACTTGAAAAACGAAACGGATTCGATGATTGAAGACCTTACCCCTAAAACAAAATACCAGGCCATCGAAATCCCTTACAAATCCAATGAAATAAATATGATTCCCGGCGCTTCGGATTATTATGATATAAGCGGACTACAGTTCTCATGGTACCTGGAAGGCAAAGAAGATAATTATGGAAACTGGGCGAATAAATCAGTGATTCCTTATCAGAATTTACATGAAGGCAGTTACACTTTTCATCTCAAAGCAAAAAACATTTTCGGACAGGAAAGTAAGGAAGTTTCCTTTTCATTTACGGTATTACCGCCCTGGTACAGGACTACGTGGGCGTACATGTTATACGTATTGGTTCTTTTGGTGAGCGTAAGGGCTATTGTAAAACTCAATACACGAAGATTAAAAGCGCAGAATGTAAAACTGGAGCAAACAATTACAGAACGTACAAAAACAATTGTTGCACAAAAAGCAGAGATTGAAGTAAAGAACCAGGAGATCACGGACAGTATCAATTATGCGAAGCGGATTCAGCAGGCCATTTTGCCGTCTATAAAAGAGATCAACAAAACCTGGAAAGACATTTTTGTATTCTTTCAACCAAAAGATATTGTGTCCGGAGATTTTTACTGGTACTATAAAATTGACGAAAATGAATTTCTGATAGCCGCTGCAGACTGCACAGGACATGGTGTTCCGGGCGGATTTATGAGCATGATCTGTTCCGACAAATTAAATGAAGCAGTGGATATCTCAAAAACTCCTTCCGAAATTCTCCATCATGTAAATAACGCAATCAAACATGCACTGAAACGCGGCGAACAGGAAAATGAAGCACGTGATGGAATGGAAATTGCATTGATCAGGGTAAACACACAAACACGCAAAGTAAGTTTTGCGGGCGCCAACAGGGCTTTGTGGATAGTAAAAAATGATACGGGAGAACTGGATGAAATAAAAGCAAGTAAGGCAAGTGTCGGCAGTTATACCGATTATGATTTTAAATATGATCAGTTTGAAATGCAGCTCTCAGCCGGCGATCAGATTTATTTAAGTACGGATGGTTATGCGGATCAGTTTGGAGGAAGCGACGGAAAAAAATACATGAGCAAAAATTTTAAGAAATATATCCTGGAAGTAAAAAGTACACCTATTACTCAGCAATACAAACTGATCAAAGACAACATTAACAGTTGGATGAAAGGATATGAGCAAGTAGATGATTTACTTGTGATCGGAGTGAAACTATAATTATCCCACTTTAATTTTCTGTCCAGGAAGTAACATGTATTTCTCTCCCCAGTTATTCAGACGCTTAATTTCCTGAACGCTGGTTCCTGTTTTTTTGGAAATCTCCCACAACGTATCTCCTTTGCCAATGGTGTAAAATTTACCTTGTGCAGTTTGTGTTGTTGCATTGGTATTTGCCTGGATCACTTCAGGTGTTGCTGCAACGGATTGAGGAAGCACTGTTGTCGTCGCTTTTTGCTGCTGCGGTTTTACCTCCGGAGTATTGTCGTTGCCCACTTTATTGATATAAACAACAAGCTGTTGTCCGGGTTTAACATAATTTGTCTGCAGGTTATTCCAGAGTTTCAAATCGTAAATGGTGCATTTATATTTATTGGCAATCATATTCAAATGCTCACCTTTCTTAACAATATGCACGCGCTGAACTTCCTGCATCGCCATTACATCCTGACTGTTTGGTTTTTCCTTTTTCAGGTAATTGTAAATCGCCTGCTCATTTGTTACAAAGCTTCCGACTTTAGCTGCAGGCAAACACAACGAATACGGTGCATCCGGAGAATACGGTATAATTCCCTTTTTATAACACGGATTCAGAAACTCAACTTCTTCAACAGGAATATTCAGTACTGCTGAAATCTGTTCGAACGTAATCTGCTGTTTTACTTTTACTGTGTCCACTTCAAAAAAAGTGCGCTTTGGAATACTTGAATACAAATTGTGCTCAGCCGTGTGGTTCATCACATAATTTACAGCAATGAAAGCCGGCACATAACCCTGTGTTTCTTTTGGCAAATACGGTCTGATTTCCCAATATGTTTTTTTGCCTCCTGAACGGCGGATCGCTTTATTCACAGAACCGGGCCCGCTGTTATAAGCCGCAAGAACCAATTGCCAGTCGCCAAACATATCGTACAGAAAACGCAGGTACTCGCAGGCTGCAACCGTTTCTTTGTACGGGTCGCAACGCTCATCCACATACGATGTTACTTTCAGATCATATAATCTCCCTGTAGTGTACATAAATTGCCATAGTCCCATTGCACCAGCACGTGAGCGAATCCTTGGGTTCATAGCAGATTCAATGATCGCCAGGTATTTCATCTCCAGCGGAATATTGTATTTGTCAAGCAACTGTTCGATCATCGGAAAATACAATTGCGACATACCCATTACACGCGATAATAATTCACGCTTACGCATGGCATACATTTCTATATAGGCTTTTACTGCATCGTTGTATTCCAGATCAAAAGGAGATTCTGCATCCAGCTTTGCGAGACGTGCAGCATAGGTCGCATCATCATAACGGGGAATAGAATCAGGCGCAAAATGGAATTTGCCGGCTTTGGGAGAAACCGGTTTACTTAATCCTTTTTCAAAATACTTTACCTGCGCTATACTATCGAGAGTGGAAGCAATGGGATCATCCTGGAAGACAGGCTGAACATTCTGCGCAGTCATTTTAAAGCCATTTTGCAATGTCAAAACCACGCAGAAAATAAACAGATTTTTCACTGATATCTTCAAAGTCCCCATCCTATTAAGTTACGAAATTTCATGCCGAATTACAAGTTTAATCAATAACGAAGCCAAGCTGTGAGTTATTACGTCAAACTTATTAACCTTAAGTTGTGGAAACAGATATATCAAGAAAAACTCACCACTAAGTGCACTTAGGACACTTAGGCTCACTAAGAAAAAGTAGTTCTGACTCTTCGGCTCGGTTCAGATTTTGTACCCTTCGACTTCGCTCAGGGTACAAAACCTGAACAAAGCCCGATGCGTACCCTGAGCGAAGTCGAAGGGTACTACTGAATAACGCTTCTCGCCTTTTCAATTGCTTTATCTAATCCACTCAGATTTGTCCCGCCTGCAGTTGCATAAAACGGCTGCCCTCCTCCTCCACCCTGGATTTCCTTGGCAAGCTCACGGACAATATTGCCGGCATTTAATTTTTTCTCAGTCACCAGGTTGTCAGAAATAATTACGGAAAGACTTGGTTTGCCTTTTACTTCAGCACCTAAAACCATAAATAAATTATTGACTTCATTCTTCAATTGAAAAGAAAGGTCTTTAATTGCGTCTGCAGAATCCAGCATTATTTTTTCGGAGATCACATTGACTCCGTGCGTAAGCGTAATTTTTTTGAGTAATTCGCCTTTCAGTTCTTTCGCTTTGTCTTTCAATAAAGATTCAACCTGTTTACTTAACTCTACGTTTTGTTCAATTAAGCCCTGCACACTTTTGGCAAGATCCTTCGGGTTCTTCATTAGCTCATTTAACTGACTAAGAACTTCGAACTTCGAACTAACATACTCTTCCGCTTTTATTGCAGTAATGGCTTCAATCCGACGAACACCGGCAGCGACTGCACTCTCGGAGATTATTTTAAACAACCCGATCTGCCCGGTTGCTTTTACGTGAGTTCCGCCACACAACTCGATCGAGTAATTTTTATCGAATGTCACAACGCGGACAACATCTCCGTATTTTTCGCCGAACAAAGCCATCGCACCTGATTTTTTTGCTTCTTCAATCGGCATTTCTTTGATATCCGAATGAATATCCTCGCGGATTTTTTCGTTCACAATCTTTTCAATAGCTGCAATTTCTTCATCCGTTACTTTTGAAAAATGAGAAAAGTCGAAACGCAGGTATTCATCATTTACGAGTGAACCTTTTTGCTCCACGTGTGTACCCAATACCTTGCGCAATGCCGCGTGCAGCAAATGAGTTGAACTATGGTTATTTTCAGTCAGATGACGCTTTGTTTTATTCACCACTGCTTTAAATGGCTTCGACAAATCCTTCGGCAGCTTATCAGCAAAATGAACGATCACACCATTCTCTTTCTTAGTATCAACAATAAAAATTTTTTCAGAGCCATTGTCTAAATAACCTGTATCACCAACCTGTCCTCCGCTTTCTGCATAGAAAGGAGTTTGATCTAAAATAAATTGGTATTGCTCTTTATTTTTTGCTTTTACTTTTCTGTATTGTTTTATTTCAGCTTCACACTCCGTTTTCTGATAGCCTACAAACTTTGAACTTCGAACATCGAACTTCGAACCCGCATCAGTCCAATCACCA
>Ga0206908_1091_pt1 | contig 16444 bp, 14 predicted proteins | sample Alteio_BWOrgHeat_78_FD_152979 | JGI IMG/M metagenome (GOLD analysis project Ga0206908, IMG submission 152979) | Enriched cells from forest soil in Barre Woods Harvard Forest LTER site, Petersham, Massachusetts, United States -... | ecosystem: Environmental > Terrestrial > Soil > Temperate forest >... | reverse complement strand
TCTGAACATGCCATAAAATATCCAAGAATGTATCTTTTTCATTTCTAGAGAAATCATTAAAATGCTCTTCCTGTATAATTCTTTCTACCACAGGAAATTGTATCCGCTTCATTAATCTGAGCGCATCCTTAAAAGTTTGCATCATCGCGGCATCAGTCTCGCGTCCAGGATGGCCTTTGACGAAATCAGAAACTGTCTGGGCTTGATCTCTTTTGATAACTAACTCAATCTTTGTTTCTGTAATCTGTGCTTGTATTTTTATATTGCTATCAAATTTCCAATCATACTGCGCAACTTCCTTTGCCCAATATCTATCAAAATCAATATGTATTTCATCAAGAGCTTCTAACATCGTCAAGATAATAGATCTTACCTCTTCTTTTCTAAACACCCTTGGGTGCCCATCATCAAATACCAAATCTTTAATGATGGGCAAATTATTCTTCACATCAATTCTAAACGTAAATGATCTAGCCTCTGAGACCCGTCCCTTCACCTGCGGAATATCATCTGAGATCGGAGAATTTAAAAATCTAAATTTTAGGTCCTTTCTTACCATTCTTGGCAACATGTCAAGACTTGCCTTCCAGGCAGGTTTTTGCATTACTGTATTGATGTCCCAACGTTTACCTTCGTAAGAAATCCCTTCTTGCGTTCTTGCTATAATTTTCTTATAAGAAACAGGGATTAATTTTATCCCATTAGTTGTCATTGCCCAATCATCATTTTTGATCATTATTTTTCTTAAAGAAGCCTGAGCTTTGTCTGTGACTAGAAGCTCATTTGGATTATCACTGTTCTTGATCAAATATTTTGGGTTGGATGAAACGATGTTAACAATTCCCTGAATTACGTTCCTGCCATTCAAAGAACGTATTCCTGAACCTACCGGAAGATTATCAACCATGGATCCAATGACCTTCTTCAACGCTGAATCATCAAGGTTCTCTCTTTTATGGATGTTTAAATTAACGATAATGTGATTAGCCTCTGTAAACCAATCGAATGAAAATAGACGATCTTGCCGTTCTTTAAAATATCTCCTAACTTCGTATGTTCCATTTGCCATAAACCGAAATCTTATCTTGTAAGGCTCCCCTTTAATTGAAAACTCCTGTCCCTGTAATTCTTTTAGAAACGTTTCAGCAATTTGGGCCGCATCTTTGACCACGTATTGCCCATCCTTAGACACAGTAAAATTATTTCCCACGACACCCGTCGCGACTAATGCCTGTATATGCTCACTATATATTCTTGAACCTACAGGAAGGCGTTCGCTCATAAATTCAATAATCTTCCGGAACGTCTTGCTTACAGAATATTTTTTATAAATATTGTCTTCATCAATGTCTGATAATTTAACCCTGATAACATTATTATCATCTATGCTAAATGCAAACCGAAACAGGTCATATTTATCTCCACTAATAAAGACCCTGATATCAAATTCTTTCCTATCATTTTCATCATCTACAGGAACGGCCCCTATACTTTTACCATCAATAAATGTATGGCTTATCATAATCCTATAAAGCCAAGCGGCCAGCTTTGTAGGGCCAAAATTCTTGTCTTTAATACTATCTTTAGCTCGTAACCATTCCTCAACATCCTTTATAGCTTGTTTACGGTCTGAATCATCATTTCCTGGTTGCAGACTTTTCATGAAACGTTCTAGCAGGGCGTCTGCTACTTGCAATTCTTGAGGGGGCAACATCATGGCATTATCTACCGCTATAGGCTGTTTTAAAGCAACCTGTGCTAAATCATCTCTATCCAGGTCATCTCGACTGATCCCAGGATTATCATGAGTGATCATGGCTTGACTCTCTTGCAGAGGCTGAAAACCACCAGAAAAATATTTCCTAGGAACTGACTGATTAGTGTAAATATCCCTATCTTCTTTAATGAAGTTAAATACACCCTTCTTGAATGCCTTGATGTACTGCTGATAAATAGCTTCATTATTTTTAGGGTCCTGATCGATACCTTTGACCTTATCCTTATTGGCATAGATCATGCCTAATAGTGATGCTTTAAGGACTTTCTTATACCAGGTTGCAAGTAACATGCCGCTATATACTTGCCTGAGTGGCGCAAAATTCTTCCCTTCGTTAACTTCTTTCTCCAAGGCTGGAAGGACGATCTCACGAACAATTTTAGAACCTAATGTATGTGCCGCGTTACTTGCTATTGCTCCTTCAATGCCATTATGTTTAGCCAATGATAAATAATCTTCTTCCAACATGACCTTTAAATGATCCTTCACCACATAAGCTGTGTTACCCTTTTCATAGATCAAGGCATTGTCCGGCATGATCCATACCTTATTAAACGTATTAACAGGGATATTTGTATTGCCGTATTCTTTGTAGGCCTGGGCGTAGACTTTATTCCAGAATTCTTTACCTAAACTTTTTTCAGGGTATATCAATGAAGAGGTAATCTGTTTGAGCAGATAATCTTGTTCCAATAAATCACGCCCCATTTCCGTTTTACCAAAATCATCCTTAATAATACGGTTCTTTTCATAGGGGGATAAATTCACCCATTGGTCTTCATTAGGAACAGCCAAAGATGCCAGGAAATATTTGATGAGCTTCTTATACTCTTTCTGCTTTTGTTCATTGGATAAATTACTGTCTCCTCTATAAATGATAAAGTCAAACTTAAGAGGATCTTCAGGATGGATAGTGATGCCTTTTAGATAGGATGGTGCAAATGCAGAGCTTAAGTCAACCATGCTGCCGGGACTTGGCATAAAAGGCATGGTGATTTCGCCTGCTTGGGCCCTTGGTAAAGGGCCTAAAGTAGTCAAAAAAAAGCAAATAATGACCGCTAAACTTAAAGTCTTTTTCAACATGATAAAAGAAAAATTCCTATATAGAAATGTTACGTTGAAAGGATAACACATTACTGAGTCTTGTCAAACCATGCAGAATAACAAAACTTATCATAAGTTAATGTAAATATTAGACTTATGAAGTATTAAAAAATATTCCTTAACTTTAAATGGATTAATATCTTCAACCGCCGATATGATACATTTCTACTTTGGGTAATGCGCGGGAATTGGGGCGGAGTTCGGAGCGAATCTCTGAATAGCGGTCTTCACGTTTGAGCCAGGTCACACGGACCAGATCAGCCAATAGTTCATCTGAAGCACCCTCTCTTAAATGACTGCCGAGATCCATGCCATGGGTCGCAAAAAGACAGGTGTACATTTTGCCATCCGCGGATAAACGTAAACGGCTGCAGGTGCCGCAAAAAGCTTTGGTCACTGAGGAAATAAAACCAACTTCCCCCTGCCCATCTTTAAAACGGTAAATTTCTGACGTATCACCTTCTTGCGTACCTTTGATGTGCTCTAAAGGAAATGCAGCGTTGATCAACGAAATAATTTTTTGAGATGGCACCACCTGTGTATTGATCCAATGATTCTGATTGCCTACATCCATGTATTCGATAAAGCGTACGCTATGCGCTGTCCCGCGAAAATGTTTGACCAGGTCCAAAATGGTATGCTCATTGATCCCGCGTTGGATGACCGCATTGATCTTGATCGAATCAAATCCCGCTTCCTCGGCGGCACGAATGCCTTCCAGCACATCTTTAACGGAACCTTTCTCACCGCTCATCTGATGGAAAATAGCTTCGTCTAACGTATCAAGGCTCACTGTCAAACGATGCAGGCCTGCCGCTTTCAAACGTTGTGCCCATTGGACAAGCATCGAACCATTAGTGGTCAAAGCTAGATCCTCGACGCCAGGAATAACGGACAATTGACGGATCAATTGATCAAGATCAGGCCTTAATAAAGGTTCACCACCGGTCAAACGCAATTTGGCAACGCCAAGCCCTACAAAAACCCGCGCCAGGCGTTCAATTTCTTCAAAATTCAGCCATTGTTTCTTATCAAGGAATTCGTAGGCATGATGGTATTTCTCCGACGGCATGCAATAGGGGCAGCGAAAATTGCAGCGGTCGATCAAAGAAATACGCAGATCGCGTAAGGGTCTGTTGAATTGGTCTATGATAGGCATGTTACTCCGTGGAGACAGTCTTGGCTTTTTCCAAGGCTCCGTGCATGGTGTGCCAGCCTAATGAGGCGCATTTGACTCTTACGGGGTATTGCCAGATGCCGGAGAAGACTGTTAATTTCTCCAGATGATTGGGATGCTCATCAGGCTTAAGTTCACCGATGACTAATTTATGGAATTCTTCAAATAGCTCATTAGCCTGCTGTGTATTCTTTCCCTTGAGGCTGGCTGTCATCATCGAAGCTGATGCCTTGGAAATGGCACAGCCAGAGCCTTCAAAGGCAGCGTCTTCAATGATGCCGCTGGCGTTGACCTTCATATATACCCACAAATGGTCCCCGCATAAAGGATTATAACCTTCAGCCACGTGTGTCGCCCCCTCGAGTTTTCTGAAATTACGCGGGTTGCGGTTGTGTTCTAAAATGGTTTGTTGGTATAGTTCGTCACGCATGGACATATTATTTAAAAATATCCTTAGCACGATAAATGGCTTTCACCAAAATATCGAGTTCTTCTTTAGTATTATAAAATGCCAATGAGGCACGGGCGGTGGCGGGTACTTTAAAGAATTCCATCACCGGCTGGGTGCAATGATGGCCGGTACGGATAGCCACCCCGTCTTCATCGACGAGCGTTCCCAGATCATGCGGATGAATGCCTTCCACATCAAAAGACAATATGGCTGTCTTCTCCTGGGCTGTTCCGATCAAACGCACACCCGGAATTGCTGATAAAACCTTTGTACCATAATCCAATAATTCTTTTTTATGGGCAGCCATATTCTCCAAACCAATAGACTGTACATATTTGATCGCCGCACCTAAACCAATAGCCTCGGCAATAGCAGGTGTACCTGCTTCAAATTTATAAGGCAGGACATTATAAGTTGTTTTAGCAAATGTGACCGAGGCGATCATATCGCCGCCACCTTGATAGGGCGGCATGGATTCTAACAATTGTTGTTTGCCGTAAAGGACTCCTATGCCGGTCGGCCCAAAGATCTTATGCCCGGAAAATGCAAAGAAATCGCAATCAAGTGCCTGTACATCGATGGATCGATAAGTCACCGCCTGAGCACCGTCGACCAAGACGGCAATGCCCCGGTCTTTCGCTTCTTTGATGATCTTTGCTATTGGATTTATTGTCCCTAAAGAATTAGACACATAGGTCATGGCAACCAACCGTGTTTTAGGGGTCAATAAACGGATATATTCATCCCAAATGAGCTCACCATGCTGGTTCATGGGCACAACTTTTAATACACAGCCCACCTGCTCACAAAGCATTTGCCAGGGAACGATATTAGAATGATGTTCCATTGCAGAAATGACAATTTCATCCCCGGACTTTAAAAATGCACGTCCGAAAGATTGGGCAACAAGATTAATAGCATCTGTAGTCCCTCGTGTGAAAATGATCTCCTGGGTACTTTTGGCATTGAGGAACTGCCTGACAATTTCGCGGGAATCTTCAAAAGCTTTAGTCGCCTGCTCACTTAAAAAATGCACTCCCCGATGAACATTGGACGTACCATGAGCGTAATGATTACTGATCGCATCGATCACGCACTGGGGCTTGAATGTGGTAGCTGCATTGTCAAGATAGACAAGGGGCTTTCCATAGACCTTGAGTGCAAGGTTAGGGAAATCCTGACGGAGTTTTTGTACGTTGATAGCCATCTTTTATTCCTTATAACTTAACTTCAGGAAATTTCTTGAGCAATAGACGGCTTAGTTTACCGCGGATGGAATCACTCTTGATCGTATTAATGATATCGTCAATGAAACCTTTTGACAATAATTGAATGGCCATCTCTTGGGTAATGCAGCGGCTTTGCAAATAAAAAATTTCCTCTTGGCTCAATTGGCCGATCGTCGCACCGTGCGTACATTTAACATCATCCGCAAAGATCTCAAGTTGCGGTTTGGTATCCACGCGGGCTTCCTTGCCAAGCAATAAATGTTTATTCAGCTGATACGCATTGGTTTTCTGGGCTTGTGAGTGCACATAGATCTTGCCATTAAAAATCGCTCTGGATTTACCGTTAAGCAATCCCTTATAAAGTTGATAACTGGTGCAATTAGGATACTGGATATCCAACAAGGTGTGATTATCCACATGCTGATTGCCGTCCAGGCCATAGAGGCCGTTCATAATCGTGTGCGTCCCCTCACCTTTGACCATGATAGAGAGATTATTACGGATGAATGCGCCGCCATGATTAAAAGAAAAAGAATCCAGTGTACTGGCTGTCTCCTGCCAAATACGTGTTGTGCCGACATGCACTGCTTGGTGAGCTTCTGCCTGGGCTTTGCAATAAGCAACCACAGCCCCTGAGGCAATGCGCATATCGGTCACTGCGTTGGACAAATAGGGTACCGGCTCAAAACAAATATAACTTTCCATAATATTTACCTGGGCAGCTTCAGCTACGGAGATAAAAGTACGGGGAAAAACGATGGTGTCAGGTGCAATACCGCTCGTTACATGAATAATATGGACTAAAGGTTCAATAACAGCATTCTTAGCTACCTGAACAGAAACACCGTCTAAAAAGAGCGCCTGGTTCATCCACAAGAACGCTTTAGTGTCATTAACGGACAATTTTGAAATAGTTTCCTGGATCTCAGTATTATTATGAGCCAAGGCATCATTTAATGACGTAACCGTCAGGCCATGGGGCAAATGCTTTAAATCAGATAAGTCACCCCATAATACACCGTTGATTAAAACAATATTAATATCTGCCTTATCACGGTAAGCCTCAAATTGCCTGTCCTCAATTAATTGATGACGGGTGGCAAGTTGAAAGCGACGACTGACCACATCGGTCAACGACGAATACTTCCATTCCTCGTCCTTGACCGTTGGCATGGCGATCTCTGCCCATTGAGCGAAACTTTTCTGACGAAAAGCCTTAAGCCAGGCACTGGAATTGCTATCTAATTTGGATTGATATTGTTCAAGCCCTTCAATATTCAAGGGCAACTGTTGCTCTGTCATCATAAGGGTCCTTAGTGTTTAATTAACCAATCATAGCCACGGGTTTCAACTTCTAAAGCTAATTCCTTGCCCTCTGACTTGATGATCTTGCCATCATGCAGGACATGGACAAAATCAGGCTGGATATAATTTAACAGGCGCTGATAATGGGTGATCAAAATGATAGCGTTATTCTTGCTGCGCAATTTATTGACCCCTTCAGCCACGATCTTCATGGAATCAACGTCAAGGCCGGAATCAGTTTCATCCAAGACAGCCAAACGAGGATTTAGAACAGCCATTTGTAAAATTTCATTACGTTTCTTCTCGCCACCGGAAAAATCAACATTAACCGCGCGATCGATGAATTTATCATCCATCTCCAATATTTTCATCTTTGAGCGCAGGTATTTGTCAAAATCAATAGGGTCCATTTCTTCAGCCCCCTGATGACGGCAAATAGCATTAAAAGCTGCACGTAAGAATACTGAACTCGGAACACCTGGAATTTCTACAGGATATTGGAAAGCTAAGAACACGCCTTCACGAGCACGCATATCAGGTTCCATACCTACCAGGTCGATATTCTTGAAGTTCACTTCATAATTAATGGAACCACCCGTAACTTCATATTGCGGATGGCCTGCGATCACCTTGGATAAAGTGCTTTTACCAGAACCATTAGGCCCCATGATGGCATGCACTTCGCCGGCATTAACGCTTAAATTGATGCCTTTTAATATTTCCTTGCCCTCGATACCGGCATGTAAATCCTTGATTTCTAACATTACCCGACACTCCCTTCCAATTTCATCTCCAGTAATTTAACTGCCTCGACCGAGAACTCCAAAGGCAACTCTTTAAAGACGTCCTTACAAAATCCATTGATAATCAGTGAGATCGATTCTTCCAGATCTAAACCGCGTGAGCGCAAATAAAACATCTGTTCAGCGTTGATCTTGGACGTGGATGCTTCATGTTCCAACACAGCTGTGTTATTTTTAACTTCAATATAAGGAAACGTATTAGCAGAACAATTGTTCCCCACCAGCATCGAATCGCATTGGGAAAAATTACGTGCGCCATCCGCTGTTGGCATGATCTTCACAAGACCACGATAACTGTTATGCGCGAAATCAGAAGAAATACCTTTGGAGACAATCGTACTCTTGGTATTTTTTCCGATATGGATCATCTTGGTCCCTGTATCCGCGGTCATATGATTATTGGTCAATGCAACGGAATAAAATTTACCGACGGAATTATCTCCCTGCAAAATAACACTGGGATATTTCCAGGTAATAGCAGAGCCTGCTTCGACCTGTGTCCAGGAGATTTCAGAATTGACACCAGCACACTTGCCGCGCTTGGTGACGAAATTATAAATACCACCTTTGCCTTCTTTATCCCCGGAATACCAATTTTGCACGGTGGAATATTTGATCTTGGCATTGTCCAAGGCGATCAATTCAACAACAGCAGCATGCAACTGATTGGTGTCACGGGTCGGCGCAGTACAGCCTTCCAGATAGCTGACATAGCTGCTGTCTTCAGCAATGATCAGTGTACGCTCAAACTGTCCGGTATTCTCGGAATTAATACGAAAATACGTGGAAAGCTCTAAGGGGCAATGAACACCTTTGGGAATGTAGCAAAATGACCCGTCAGAAAAAACTGCTGAATTTAAAGCAGCATAAAAATTATCTGTGGCAGGCACGACCGAGCCTAAATATTTTTTGACCAGATCAGGATGATGAATAACAGCCTCAGAGAACGAACAAAAAATAATGCCGTGTTTAGCCAATTCGCCCTGATGTGTCGTTCCAACAGACACACTATCAAACACCGCATCTACGGCAACTCCGGATAAACGCTTCTGTTCACTTAAAGGGATACCCAAACGGTCGAATGTCTTAAGCAATTCTTCGTCGACTTCGGCTAAACTCGCAGGGCTGTCATTTTTCTGTTTAGGGGCAGAATAATAATAGATATCTTGATAATCGATAGGGCCATATTCAAAATTTGGCCATGCAGGCTCCTGCATCTTAAGCCAATGACGAAAGGCCTTCAGGCGCCACTCTAGCATCCACTCAGGCTCTTTTTTCTTGGCCGAGATCATGCGCACTGTATCTTCATTAAGGCCCTTTGGAGGCTTATCTTCGGCGATGTCCGTATGGAAACCATAACGGTATTCACCGGCACCTGCTAATTTATTTTCTTCTAATTCTTTTTGTTCTGGCATATTAATCCTTTGCTTCGGCTGCGTTTTGAAAAACTTTGGAACGAATTTGTTTTTCACCTTGATTGCGCGAGGATATCAATTCACGCACATTGATCGTCTTGAACATCTCTGAAATACGCTCATTCAAATTAAGCATGGGCGAGATGACATTGCAGTTAGCTGTCATGTCGCAATGTGAATAATTACCATGGAAACAGTTAACGATCTCAATAGGCCCTTCAATGATCTTGGTCAGGTCATACAGCGTGATCTTGGAAAGATCTTTAAGGATCTGGTAGCCGCCATGAGCACCCTGCTCGGCACGGACCATCTCATGCTGGGCCATAATCTGCAAGACGCGTGAGGTCGGATCAAAAGGCGTATGGTAAATATCACAAATCTCCTTGGCCGACGTTAATTGGCCAGGCGATTTGCTGCTCATATGCCTTAATGAGATCAGGGCATACTCTAATTTACGATTGATTTTAAACATATCTTTTTATCCTAATTGATTGATCTTGGCAGCAACGATCAGATCATTCTCGGTAACTCCGCCAAGCGCATGCGTATATAGGACTACTTTTAGGTTCTTATAGCCGGTCAAATGCAGGTCAGGATGATGATTTTCACCCTCAGCAATGTCCTTGATCTTATTGATAAAATCAACACAAGCAACAAAATTCTTCAAAGTAAAAGAGCGCTCAATGCTTTTGCCATCCGAAGCCAATACCCAGCCAGGGATTTCACTCAAACGGGATTGGACCTCAACAGGCGTATAAGCGCGTCCGATGCCTTCACATGAAACACATTTTTTATGGGCCAACTGTTCAATGTTCATGTTCCTGCATACTTCCCTCGGTCTGCACCGTAATATCAGGATTGTATTGATCGCGCAGAATGCTTTCAATAGCTTTAAGCGTTCCCATCGTGGAACTGGGGCATGAACCGCAAGCTCCCTGATAGGAAACCGTCAAATTGATCCCGTCAAAACTCACAATATTAAGGTCCCCACCGTCCATCTGAAGGCCGGGACGGATAGTATTATCAAGGATCGTGTTAATCTTGGCGATCTCAGGATCATCAGACACGATCGTTGGTGCTTTCTTGTCTTCCTCTACCTTAAAATCAGGATCATGATCTGCTGCATACTCCAATATCGTTCTTTTGATCTGCTCTTCGATCTGGTCCCAATCCGCATTGCCATCCTGTGTCACGGTGACATAATTATCAAAAAAATACACTTCCGTGATATTAGGGATAGTAAACAAGGCCGCAGCCATAGGATTATGCTGGCATTGCTCTGCATTCTTATAGGTAACCTTGCCCTGGTTCTTCACGGGCACATTTAATACAAACTTGAGCGCGTTCGGGTTCGGCGTGCTCTGGATCATCGTTTTAATTTCCATATTCTGCTCCTTAAGGGGAATATATACTTCTCTTTTTGACGTATTTAGAATAGCATAAATCGGGGATTTTGACAAGCTAGGAATGTGTTGGAGGAGATAGCGGAAATTGGGTGAAATCAAAGCAAGAAGGTAACCAGAGCTTAACGATTGACTAAAGCTTTAATAGCAGGGAGGGCTTTTTCGGCGGCTTCTTCGCCGCGTTTGATCAGTTTATTGACTTCGTATAACTCAAACCAGTTGATCCCTTTAAGGTCGGGATGGATCAAGACATCAGCTTGCTTGCCGCTTTGCTCGGCGATCACAAACTCGGTCGCCTGCAATGTACGCACAATAATATCCGCGATATTAGGTGTGAACGGCTTTGAAATGAGCCTGCCTAAACGAAAACCGATGAATTTAAAAGGATGCTTGCGGAAAGAAAGAGCAAAGCATTTGACAAGATTTTCATCTTCTTTTTGTTGGGACCAATCAACTTCTTCAGGCGATTGCAATACATTGACCGCAATGATCTTCTTTACACCCATATCAGCCAGTACATTCGTCGGTAAAGGATTCAATACTCCCCCGTCGATAATCATCTGCTTGCCTTCCATCACCGGCCTGATAACGCCGGGAATAGCGATACTTTTACGCACGGCATCGATCAAAAGGCCGTCGCTGACCACGATTTCTTTACGGTGATAGAGGTCATAAACAACAACTCTTAAAGGAATTTTACTGTCATGAAATGTTTTATTATCCAATTTGCCCCGAAGCCACTGGCGTATACCCTCGCCTCCAACCAAACCTGAAATAGGAAAAATAGGGTCATACACTTTGAGCATCCCTGATTTACTTTCAAATTCACGGCCAAATTTTTCAAGATCATCGGCGGTGTATCCAATGGACCATATGCTGGCGATCAGCGCCCCCCATACTGCTGCCGACGACAATATCTATAGGGATCCCTTCGCGTTCTAAAACCCTGATGATACCAATATGAGCTAAACCTAAAGCAGCACCTCCGCCCAAGACCAGCCCGATCATTACCTTACTGATCTGGCGTGAAAGCCGGCGTATGGTTTGGGCATATTCGCTCTTGGCATCCACTTCGACAAAAGCAAAACCAGGAACGATCTTCTTGTATGTAAATTCAGCGGGCTGCAAATGAGGCAAAACAAGGAAAACATCGTAATTGAGTATTTCTTTTATTCTTTCAGGAGACATGTGCTCCCCGATATTGACACCGCTGACAATGACCTGCACCCGTTCCGCATGGAATCTCTCTTTAAGATGCTCGCTTAATTTATCGATCACATGACGGGTCGTATCCAGGTCTTTTTCATTGTCGATCGTGACTAAATGAATAACGTCCGACTGTGTCAGCGTTTTCATGACCACATTATCCATCTCATTAGGCAGATCAAGGACAATATAATTGTAATCATTGACCGGCGCGCTGACAAATTGGCTGATCTTGCTCATCAGCGTCGTATCCTGAGGATCAAATTTGACGCTTAAAAGATCCACCGTCAATACGCCCTTGGCGATCGTATTAAGGATAGCATGATGATCCCCCACGATATCTGCCAGATCGATCCTCTCCTCATTCCTGTCAGAAGATAGGCTCAAAAGCAGGATCTTCTTATCTGTCTGTTCTTTTAAACTCAATGCCAAATTCGTCGCATAGGTAGAAGAACCCGAGCCTTGCACAGGCGCGTAGACGGCAATGATAGTGCTTTCCTGGGTATTCTTGGTATGGGTCACATGACTGCGGATACGTTGGGACAAACTCTGGCTTAAGGCTACTGCTAATTTAGGTGTTGATCGAAGCAGTTGGGAGAAACTATCTTTATTGATCTTAACAACGACGGAATCATTGATCGCTTCATAGGTGCGGGAATGATTCTCACCGGTCAACGTCGAGATGATGCCAAACTGCATCCCACGCAGGATAAAATCAACATCTTCTTTATGCCCGGAATGATTAATACTGTACGAATAAACCCGCCCGGAGACCAATGCATAAAAAGCATCCGCAGGTGCACCCTGCTTGCAGATGAGATCGCCCTTGTTGAAATCAACGATCTCGACGTGCCGGCTGATGCGGTTTAATTCAAACCAGTTCAAATCCTGAAAAATAGGGATCTGTTTTAGGATCTGTAATTTACTGTTAAAGAAAGACGGTAACGCGCTCATTTAATGATCTGGTTCTCCATCCACTCGAATTCTTTAGCCAGGATCTTTTTGGCTATTTTTAAATTCTGACGATCAGTGTTATTGGCACTTTCTTTGAATGAAACTTCAATGCGCTTGCGGGCATCACAGCAAAAGCTGTCGGCCAAATCAATCGCATTAGCTTGGCCATCCTTGGCGAGCATCGCTGCATAGGAACATACCGCTGAGATGGCAAATAATTCGGTGCCGACATCTACAACACGGTTTAGAATGCTTTGCTTGCTTTCCAATTTCTGCTGGTACTTGGCCATTTCATGGAATGTTTCGCGGGCGAGCTTCTTGCTGGCCGATTGCACATAGATCATATGCTCACTTAAAGGTTTTGGCAAATTACTGACACTGCTGCCGACCACCGTCGGAAGCCATAATTTAGGATACCATCCGGCATAAAAGACACCCATTTTAAGGGCAGCAGCTATTTTAATATTAATCGGCACCTTACTGCTAAGCAAAGGCTTGATCTTGGATAAATGAGGATCCAATGCTTCACGGGCAATGAACAAATGCATGATATCTGTCGTACCTTCGATGATACGATTGATACGAATATCCCGAAGGGCGCGTTCTACCGGCCAAAAATCCATGCCGCGCTTAGCTAATGAAGAGGCTGTTTCATATCCCTGTCCGCCGCGGATCTGCAATGTCTCATCCACAATTTTCCAGGATACTTCCGTACAAAAGAATTTAGCGATAGCTGCCTCTAGACGGATATCACGATGTTTGTCATCCGCCATGGCAGAGGTCAGCCATGTCACTGCATCCATGGCAAACGTATGCGATGCAATATAGCTTAATTTCAAAGCAACAGCTTCATGCTCACCAATAGCAGAACCCCACTGATGGCGTTTAGTTGCCCACTGGCGCGTTACATTCATACACCATTTGCCGATCCCTGTTGATGCGGCAGGCAGGGTCAAACGACCGGTGTTTAATGTCACTAAGGCTAATTTCAAACCTTCACCTTCGCCTAAAATAATATTCTCACGCGGTACTTTGACATTATTAAAACGGATGACACCGTTTTGGATACCATGCAAGCCCATAAAGCTGCAGCGATGGATCTTCTCAATACCAGGATATTCTTTTTCAACAATAAAGGCAGTGATCTGTTTGATCTCACGTCCATTAATGATCTTAGGCGGGGTCACAGCCATGACGACCATGATATCGGCAACCAGGCCATTGGTGCACCAGAGCTTGGTGCCGTTGAGCAAAAATGATTTACCATCTTCCGTCGGAGTTGCGGTCGTTGTCATATTGCGTGGATCTGAACCAGCTTCGGGCTCGGTCAACGCAAAGGCTGAGATGGCGCCTTGACGGAATCTGGGTAAATATTTTTTCTTTTGTTCCGGTGTTCCAAAAAGCTTTAACGGCTGCGGCACTCCAATACTTTGATGCGCAGAAAGTAATACAGCCGTCGATCCGCAATAGCTGGAAACCAGATGCATGATACGATTATAGCTGTATTGGCTAAAGCCCATGCCGTCATATTCTTTGGGGATCTTTAACGCAAAAGCGCCCAATTCGGCTAAACCTTTATAAACTTTCTGAGGGATCTCACCGGTCAGATCGACTTCGTCGGGATTAAGATTCTCACGTAAAAATTTTTCGATCTTGGGCATGTACTCATCGCATGCTTTTTTCTGTTCAGGATCTTCTTTGGGGAAAGGATGAATCAAATTAAAATCGAGGGAACCATGAAAAAGCTTAAGGGCAAAACTCGGGGCCTTCCATTCCATTTCACGGGCGGCTTCAGCAAATTCAAGGCTTTTAAGTTTTTCCTGGCTGATATTCTTATCGAACATGCTCATAGATTCCCCTCCCAAATTGACGATAGGACCGCAAACCACTTGAAAATATTAAAGTTATGAATGCATCTGGTTTTAGTATAGATGGGGTGAGAATAAAATGCAATGACTGTGTCGAGTTTTTTAAGACGATTTTTTATTAGCCGTACGTTTTAAAGCTTTCAGCATTCGATCTAATGCCTCTTCTTTACTTTTGCCTTCGGTTAGATGTTCACTGCAAATAGCGGCATATCCACTGCGGTTTTTGATCTTGAAAACGGTGATTTTTGCGCTCGCCATAGTCGCTCTCCTGTTAGGACCCCGCCGCTTGGGCCAACAGCCCAGGCGGGGCTGTTTATGGTTTATCAGGCCTTTTGACAGTTAGTATTTCTCCTAAACGCGAATAGTGATTGCCGCCTAAACGCAATAGCGGATCAACTTTAAGAGGATCGATGACAATACGCTCTTTATCCCGGCTGACTAATGCCTCATCGATCCACATGTGACTGATCTTACCCAGGATCAATCCTTGAGCATCCCCGCCTATTTCATGGATGGCATATTTTTCACAAAGAAAGGCGATCTTGGAAGATTTAACCTTAGGAAGCGACCAGCCTCCGATATTTTCTAAAGGAATTTGAAATTTATCAATCTCGGAAACACCATGAGGCAAGACAGTCGAAGAATTGTTCACATCCTGAATTTGATCGACGGACGGGATATGTACGACAAAATGACCGCGTTCACTGATATTGGCCCAACTGTCCTTACGATTATCTTCATCCTTCCATCCAACGGAAAGCATCAGTATAGGAGGATTACTGGTAACAGCATTGAAAAAAGAGAATGGCGCCAGATTATACGTGCTATTGCCATTATCAGAAAGCACCCAGGCAATTGGCCGTGGAATGATGAGCTGCGTCATCAAAAAGTAGATCTTGTCAGAACCGTACTGGCCGCAATCAATGAGCATATCTTTATTTCCCTGATGCTTTTTTCAACGCTTGAATAAAATCGGGATTGACCACTACACCCAAATCCTGAGCTTTATGCACATCAGCCCACGCCTTTTTATATTTCTTTAACTGAAAATAGCCCACTGCCCGATTGAAATACGCACGTGTATAGCTTGGGTTTAATTCGAGGACCTTGGTTAAATCAGGAATGGCGTCCTTAGCATTATTCTGCCTCAAATAGGTCAGCGCACGGCTCATGTAGGGGGCTGCATTCTTAGGATTTAAAGCAATCGCTTGGGTAAAATCAGCAATGGCTTGAGGAAAATTACCCTGATCATAATAAATAGCGCCACGCAGAGAATAGACAAACTTATTATTAGGAGAGATCTCGATGACCTTATTAAAATCCTTAATAGCGTCGGGTAAATCGTTCCCTTTGATATAGACAAAAGCACGGTCCCTGTAGAAAGCATCGAGATTGGGACGCATTTCAATGGCCTTACTATAGTCATTGATAGCAGCAGCGCCATTGCCTTGCTTGGCATAAAATTGGCCGCGATTGGCATAGGCCCATACATCCTGAGGATTGATCTCAATGGCTTGAGTGGAATCAGAGATGGCATTGGTTAAATTTCCCACCTGGGCATAGGCAAGGCCGCGGTTGGTATAACCTTCTGCATTCGTATGATCTGTATTAATGGCATTGGTAAATTCCGCAATGGCTGCGGTAAAATTACCTTGTCTAAGATACGCTAATCCTTGATCATTATATTCTTTGGACGTTTCTGCATAAGCAGAAGAAATACTTAACAATAGCGTGACTACCAGAATCAATACT
>Ga0206908_1079_pt1 | contig 16617 bp, 14 predicted proteins | sample Alteio_BWOrgHeat_78_FD_152979 | JGI IMG/M metagenome (GOLD analysis project Ga0206908, IMG submission 152979) | Enriched cells from forest soil in Barre Woods Harvard Forest LTER site, Petersham, Massachusetts, United States -... | ecosystem: Environmental > Terrestrial > Soil > Temperate forest >... | reverse complement strand
TTTCCCGCCGGAACCGCGGTTCTGCACTTCGAGCAGCAGGACAACGTGGAAAAGCTGTCGGCCACGGCCGAAACCAGCGGCGCCATCAACCTGCTCTTCCACGTCAGCGACAAATTTCAGTCGACCTTTGACCGCGCCAGGGGCTGCACCTACCAGTTCGACAAGCAGACGGTGGAAGGGCGGCGGCAGGTGAACTCGACGCTGAAGCTGGATTACGCGGCCAACAAGTCGATCCTGGACGAAAAGAATATGGTCACGGGTGAGACCAAGCACGTCGAGCAGCCAATTTCCGGTTGTCTGACCGACCTGCTTACCGGCGTGTTCTATGCTTCGAGCCAGCCGATGACCGTGGGGCAGAGCTTTCCCCTGCCGGTGGTGGACGCCACGCACACCGTGCTGGTGAGCATGAAGGTGGAGGGCCGCGAGGAGATCAAGACGCCGCTGGGCACGTTCAAGACGGTCCGCGTGCAGCCCATCGCCGACGCCGGCGTGGTGAAGAACCGCGGCAACATCTGGATCTGGTATACCGACGACGACCGGCACCTGCCGGTGCAGATGCGGGCGCGGCTGTTCTGGGGGACGATTACGTTCCGGCTGTCGACGAACGAAGCGAAGTAACGCGAAAACAAGCCGTTGGCCGAATGACTGGTGCGGAAGGCGTACGGCTGTAGTGTGCCGGATTAGTAACTATCTTGCCAACATGGTTAAAATTAAATCCCAAGAATCTTTATTAATTCTGTACCGTATTGTGATATATTCTGGCACTAATCCGTAAAATGGAATGTTCTTGTGTCTGCAAGTGATTGATTTTGCGTAAAAGTGGCGAAATGTTGTCAAGCCTCTCCTGTGGAAGGATTTTTGCGGTATTTATTAATTTTCTGGTTAACTTCTGGCTGCAGCGGGTGGATTGAGGGTGCGGCGACTCGGATTTTCGCCGGCGAATGCACGGAGACATGATGGGGCAGGGCGAGGGGCCGAGGCTGTGTCGGCGGTCACAGATGAGAGCCTTGCGCCAGAGAGAGCAACTCAGAACCCGGTCTATCCGGCGCGAAGTCCCTGGCTCGCCCGAAGGGGCGGGGTCTGCACCAGATCGAGCGGGGCTGTGGAGGGCAGGTAGATCGAAAACGCGGTGCCGCTCGGGGACTTTGTCTGGGTGCGGTAGTGCAGTCTGCCTTGATTGCGCTGCACGATATCGCGTGTGAGCCATAGGCCGAGGCCGGTGCCGCGGCTGCCCTTGGTGGTGAAGAACTGTGTAAACAGGTTCTTGCGGACATCGTTGCGGATGCCGCTGCCGGTGTCGGCTACCGTGATCCGGGCAAAGTGTGCGCCCTTGATGGTGACGGGCGTGATCCGCACATAGAGCCGGCCGCCGTCGGGCACGGCATCGATGGCATTTCCGATCAGGTTGACCAGCGCCTGCCGGATTTCACCCGCCGAGCAGTAGGCCAGGGTGCGGCGTGCGCGAAGCTTCTCGCTGATGTGCCGCTCGAGCATCTTGCCGCGGAACAGCGCGACCGCCGACGAGGCCAACTCGGCCAGGTCGATCAGCTCGGGCTTGGCGGGGGCGCGATGGAAGCGCAGCGTCTGCTGCACGATCTCGCTGATGCGGCTGAGCTCGCGGGCGGCCATTTGTGCGAAGGACTTGGACTGTTCGAGGCTGGCGCTGTTTTCAACCAGGAACAGCAGGTTCCCGAGCGCCTCGAGGGGATTGTTGACCTCGTGGGCCATGGTTGCGGCCAGCCGCCCGGCCACGGCCAGCTTCTCGGTGTTGCGCAGGGCTTCGTCGCTGTGGACCTGGCGCTCCGTGGCGTCGCGCACTTCAAGCTGTTTCATGCGCGCTGTGAAGGCCACCTGCACAGCGCAGAGAAGGAGTTCCTTGCGGACCGGGCGATCGAGCAGAGTGAGGCTGTGGATCTCCATGCGCGCCCGTGTAGCTACGGCGGCGTACTGTGGTTCCGCCGGCCCGCTGGTCAGCAACATGATGGGCAGATCCGACCAGGCCGGCTGCCGCTGCACCAGGTCGAGGAGCGCGTCGATGCCGTCGCCCGCGAGCGCCTCGTCGGTGAGAATGAGGCCGAGCAACTGTGCGCTCTCGACGCTTGCGCTGTCGGCGATCCGCGGCACGCATCCGGCGGCGTAGCCGCAGCCGGTCAGGAGCCCGGAGATGAGGTCGCCGTCGCGCCCCACGGGGGCGACCACAAGGAAACGGCGATCCGGTGCTACGGTCTCCATCACAGCAGTTCCTTTCCTCCTATGTACTCGGGCGTGCCCGTGAGCACCCCGGTGAAATTCTTAAGCGGGTCGCCGATGCAGATTTTTCCTTCCTTGATCTGCATTTCGCGGATGGACCGCTCGTGTGGGCCCTTGCGGCGCTTCACTACGCTGAGGGCCTGCCGCACTTCTCCCTGGGCTTCAAAGTAGCGCAGGAGCAGAACATTGTCAGCCAGGTAACTCACGTCTATGGGCGTCGTCATGCCTTGTCCCAGCAACCCGTATTGGGCGAGCACCAGGAACGAGGCCACTCCTACCTGGTTTAGATAGGAAAGAAGCTCATGAAGCTGTACGATGAGCGCGCGTTCCTCGCTCATGGCGTTCATCAAGCCATTGAGGCTGTCGATGATCACCAAGCGCCACTCCTTCGTCTCCACGCCGTGGCGGATGCGCTCAACGAACTCGCCGGGGGAAAGCTCGGCGGGATCCAGTTGATCGAGGTGAATCATTTCCTCTGCGATGTAAGGGGCGAGTTCCATGCCGAGGCCGCTGCTGCGATCCAGGAAGGACTGCCTGGTTTCGTCGAAGGTGAAGATGGCGGCTCGCTCGCCGCGCTGCGCCGCCGAGTAAGCCCATTTGGAACATAGGGTTGACTTGCCGCAGCCGGTTGGACCGGCGATCAGGGTCGCGGTGCCACGCTGCACGCCTCCATAGAACAAGGCGTCCAGCTCCTGGATGCCGCTGGACAGGTCTTCCTGGGGATGGCCGTTGCTGCGATACTCGCCCGATACCAGGCGCGGAAACACGCTCAGGCCGCCTTTCAGGATCACGTAATCGTGATAGCCCTCGCGGAAACCGGTGGCACGGACCTTCATTACTTCGAGGCGGCGGCGGGTGATGCCGTACTCGCGGGGCAGCACCTCGAGGCTTATGACTCCGTGGGCAATGGTTTGCACCTGGCTCTCGCTTTGCTCGCGGAAGCGCTCATCGAGCAGCAGGGTGGTGCAGTCGCGGCCCTCGAAGAACTGCTTGAGAGCGAGCACCTGGCGGCGGTAGCGCAGGGAGTCGCGGGCCAGCATGCGCAACTCCGACATTGAGTCGATGACTACGCGCTTGGGATTGGTCTCGCGCAGCATAGCGAGGATGGTCTCTACTACATCGGCCAGTTCGACTTCAGCCGGCTGGAAGACGGTATACGGTTGGCCCGAACCGCTGGCCAGTTCCGGCGGCGAGATCCTGCAGATGCGGATGTTCTCCAGGCTGAAATTGTGCGAGGCGGCGACGTGGCGCAACTCCGCCTCGCTCTCCGCCAGGGAGATGTAGAGGCCGGTCTCGCCGTGCCCCGCTCCTTCGATCAGGAATTGCAGGGCCAGGGTGGTTTTGCCGGCACCCGGGCTGCCTTCCACAAGGTATAGAAAACCCTTGGCTAAGCCGCCATGAAGGATGTCGTCGAGGCCTGCGATTCCGGTTGACAGCCGGGTGTCCTCTTGCATGCGTCTCAGGTGCTCCTGAAGGGTGAGTGATGACATTTGGGGTGACGACGAGGAGGGGGAAATACGGCGTCATCTATGTTCTGCGATAAGTAACCCGTCTCCTCCGCGGGCAATGCTCAATCGCTTTGATGCAATCCTCTGCGGGCGCGTAAGGATGGAGAAAAAGATTCCTGCCAGTGGACGAAAGGCAGTGCCGAGGCCGTCCGGGCCGGCGGGCTCGGGGCGCCTCAGGCGGCGAAGGCTGGGGCATGTAAGCTCAATGGGGAGCCTATGCGAAGCCTGTCACTTCCAGCCGGAGCGTTCCGCACGCTGGCGCATCAGATCAGCGATTTTGCGGCCGATTATCTCGAAAAGCTGCCCGGCCTGCCGTCGTATCCGCCTGGCGTTACGGGGCAGCAGACCGAGGCTTTGTTCACGGGTGATGCTCCGCTCGACGGCATGGGCGCGGCCGCGTTCGACGATCTGCCGCGGGTGTTCGAGTATGCGCGGCCTTCGTCGCCGCGGTTCTTCGGATATGTGTTCGGGTCGGGTGAGCCCATCGGCGCACTGGGCGACTTTGCCGCCAGCGTCCTGAACCAGAATGCGACGGCATGGCGGTCGGCGCCGGCCGGCGTCACCATCGAACGAACCGTGGTGCGCTGGCTGGGGGAGGCGATCGGCTGCACGGGCTTTACGGGAAGCCTGACCCTGGGCGGATCATCGGCCAACCTCATGGGCTTGTGCATTGCGCGCGAAGCCAAGGCGCCGGCGAATCAGACTGGGGTGCGCGGCGGCGTGATCTACTGCTCTGCCGAAGCGCACATGTCGATTGCCAAGGCGGCGGCGCTGCTGGGTCTGGGCCACGATTCGGTCCGGCATATTGCGGTGGACGAGGCGTTCCGCATGCGCACGGATTTGCTTCGCGCGGCCATCGAGCGCGACAGGGCGGCAGGCAAGACGCCCATCGCGATCGTTGCCAGCGCGGGCACGACGGCCACGGGCAGCATCGATCCGCTGGAGGAAATTGCCGGCGTCGCGGAGGAGTTCGGCTTGTGGATGCATGTGGACGGGGCCTACGGCGCACTTGCGGCGCTGGCGATTCCCGATGCGTTTCGCGGCATGAACCGGGCAAATTCGCTCTCGCTCGATCCGCACAAGTGGCTGTATCAGCCGGCCGGGGTCGGGTGCCTGCTGTATCGCGATGCGGCGGATGCGCAACGCGCGTTCTCGCACACCGGCGACTACGCGCGCTCGCTGACCAATGACCCGATCGAGGGCTTCACGGTCTTTGAGGAATCGATGGAGTTGTCGCGGCCTTTCCGCGCGCTCAAGCTGTGGATGTCGCTGCGCTACTTCGGCGTGCGCGCATTTCAGCAGTCGGTTGCCGAGGATCTGCAACTGGCGCAGGTGCTCGCCGGTGCGGTTGATTCGGAGCCGAAGCTGGAGAGGCTGGCTCCCGTTGCGCTGAGCGCCGTTTGCTTCCGCCACAAAGGTGCGGCGGGCGATCTCGATGCGCTGAATAAGGCGATTCTGATGCGCGTTACCGAGCGCGGCCGCGTGTATCTCTCCAACGCCTTGATTCACGGCCGTTTCGCGCTGCGTGCCTGCGTCGTGAATCACCGCACCACAGAGGACGATGTGCGCGCGGTGGTAAGCGAAGTGCTGGCTGTGGCTGGCGACCTGGCGGGGTGACGGCGGGCGGTCAGATCGCGGGGTTGCCGGTGGTTCCGAGGTTGAGTTCCTGGGCGGGCAGCGGCGTTTTGCCGGGCGGATCGAGCGGCTTGATGCCGTGGGGCAGATGGATGCCGTCCTGGGCAAGCAGAGCCTCGTAGATGGGAACGCTGCGCCAGTGACGCGCCAAGGCAAAGGCGGTCATGTTGGCGATCATCAGCGGAAGGACCAGTCCGTAGCCGCCGGTCATTTCAAAGACGATGAGCACCGAGGTCATGGGCGCGCGGACGATTCCCGCAAAGACGGCGCCCATGCCTACCACTGCAAAGGCGCCGATGGAGTCGGCGGAGTGATGGAAGACGGTGACGTCGATGTATCCCACCGCGCCGCCCAGCATGCCGCCCATGAGGAGGGAAGGCGCGAAGATGCCGCCGGAGCCGCCGCTCGAGTAGGAACACACTGTGGCCGCCAGCTTGAGAACGCAGAACGCAATCATCATCCCCACCGGCAGGGTTCCGGTGAAGGCAAGGGTAAGCGTCTTGTAGGGATCTCCGGCGATGCCGTTCTGATGAAAGAAGTAAAGGCCGATGACCGCGAGCACGCCCACTGCTGCTCCGCCGAGGGCGGGGTGCACCCAGCGCGGTACTGAGGTGAACTGACGGAACCGAGCTCGGAGCCAGAGCAGGGAATCAGTGAAGGCGACCGAAACGACGGCGGCCAACAGACCCAGAAGCGCATACCAGACCAGCGACGACGATTTGTCGAGGCTGTAGGGCCGCGGCACGCGAAAGACAGGGTTGTTGCCGAGGAAGGAATGCTCGACGACCGCGGCCAGGGCGGCGGCGACGATCACGCCGGAGAGCATGGTCATGTCCAGGTCGCCAATCAGCTCTTCGAGAGTGAACGTGATGGCGGCGATGGGTGCGTTGAAGGCGGCGGCGATTCCCGCGGCCATGCCGACCGAGGTCATACGACGGCTGTAGACCGGGTTCAGGCGCGCGGCACGGGCCAGCATGCTGCTGACGCCGGCGCAGATCTGCACCGTGGGGCCTTCGAGGCCGAGAGACGCGCCTGAGCCGATCTGGAACGAACAGAGCACGAACTTGCCTATGGTTTCGCGAAGGGTGACCAGCCCGCTGCGCATGGTGAATGCAACCTTGACCTGCGGAATGCCGCTGCCCGCCGCGGCCGGCGCCCAGTAGGTGAGCCCTAGGCCGACGATGAGACCGCCTGCGGCCGGGGAGAGGATGGTCCAAAAGATCCAGCTATGACCGGGGGCGGCGTTGGCGCGATCGATCATCAGCCTTTCGAGCCAGAGAATGCTGGCGTGAAATGCTACGGCGGCCAGCCCGCAAAGGCCGCCGGCAAGGATGGTGAGCGCCAGCACCCGCTGCCGCTCGGTGGGGAGCCTTCGATAGAGCCAGGCGAGAAACTTCGTCCAGACCGCTCCGAATCCTTGCCAATTTGCCAACAGTGCGATACCTCTAGAAGTAAGGTCGTCTCACTCAGTATAGGAGCGGCGTTTTCCGGCGCTCCCCGCAGGTCATCAGCATGTGAGGATCCAGTCATCGCAAGTGGATCCGCCACCACCCAGTCTCACCTTCCTTCTCAAGGGGATTGAGCGGACGCTCAATCTGCAGTCTTTCCCTATCTGCCTTTCCCTATCTGCTCGAAGTGCCAGAAAACACCCGGGCCTGAAGCGGTGAATCTCTTTCAAGGGAGAGAAGCCAAGTGAACGGAAAGCTGACCGCGACCCACGTTCTGCCAGGCGGATTCGTCGACCTGAGCTACGATCCCGACGACGGCATTATCAATGATTCTTTAGGAACCTCAAGTTTCGCCGACTCCTGCGGTCTCGACGACGAGATGGAAACCGGCGATGCGAAGTTCTACAACCTGAACACCCGCGAAGACTGAGCATCGCCGTCTTCCCATGGAGACGGCGAAGGAGCCGCCGGCCTGGACTGGTGTGAGTCTGCTCGTGCGCCAGTTGATCGTTGAACAGTCCGCTGGTCACCCAACCTTGGCCGCGAGTCGGCAAACCGACCGCCAAGCAAGCCGGCGCCGGGGTTCGCGCATCCTATCTGGCTGGGAGACATATGCGTGAACCAAAAGCTGAAACCCACTCATGATCAGCCCGGCGGCTTCGTCGAGGAGAAGGCAAACCCCGACGACGGCGTGGAGAACGATTCGTTGGGCACGGTGAGTATCGCCGACTCGACGGGTCTGGACGAAAACAAGGAAACCGGCGACGCCAAACGCCACAACAAGAACACGCACGAAGACTGACGCACCGTGTCTTATGCCAGAGCTCCGCTTCCCGGCAGCGATCGCTGCTGAAGGAACGGAGCGCTGAGCCCTAAGTCCTGAGCCCTGTTCGCCCTTCCCAATTCCAGCCTGTAGCCGCTGCGCGACTCCGTCTCCGCGGACATCTGTACGCGCGCGGCCAATTGTCGCCACTATGTCATTCCATTGTCGTGGGCCGTTTTTGAAGGCTGATTCCCGCCTATACTGCCCTCGAGACATGCCGCGGCCACAAGAACCTTCCCTATACTTGCAAGCCGGCCGCCCATCCTCTTTGTAGTTGCTTTACACCGTGCCGGACTACCAGGGCCAGTCCGGCACGGTATTTTTGTGTGCGCTATTTGGGTTCCGTCTGGCGCAGGAACTCCGCCAGGTAGTCCTTCCACACCGCTGCGGAAGTGTGGGTTCCGTGCCCGCGGGTCTGGTCGCTGATGGGCAGCAGAATGAAGCGGCCGCGCGGAAACTTCTTCACTTCGTTCTCCGCAATGCCCAGCTCCGGCGGATTGATGTAGTCGTCAGCCGAGTTGATCCACAACACCGGCGCTTTGATCGTGCCGAGCTTCGGGTCGGGGTTGTAGTTACGGCTGGCGTTCAGGTAGAAGATCATGTCGTTCGCATCGGTGCTCGCCATGGTTCGCGCCAGATAACGATCGGCAAACTCTTCGGCCTGGGCACGCGTGGGCGCCTGGCGCTGCATCACCAGCGGCGCCGAGCCCATGACGAGCAGCAGTTGATTGGCGCCGCGCAGCCCGTCCTGCGGCTGGGTCTTGTACTCGCCATTCATCCACGTGGGATCGAGCTTGATGTCCTGGATGGCCATGTAGCGCATCATGCGGTTGCGCCCGGCGATCTCGACGGGGAGGCATGCGAACGGCGCCAGAGCATCCATGAAGTCGGGGTAGGTCTCGCCCCACACGAACCCCTGCATGCAGCCCATCGAGGTGCCGAGGATCAGGCGCAGATGATCGATCTTCATCTCGTCGAGCATCAGGCGGTCGGCGCGCACCATGTCGTCGTAGTCGTAGGCAGGGAAGTGCATGTGCATCCCGTCGGAGGGCTTCGAACTCTGTCCGTGGCCGATCTCGTCGGGCAGGATGAGGAAGTACTTCTGGATGTCGAGCAGTCCGCCCGGCACAAACAGCACGTCCGAGAAGACCGGGTTCAGCAGCGAGCGCGCGTTGCCGCCGGTGCCATGCAGCAGCAGGATCGCATTATCCACGTGCCCCGCGGCATTGCGATGCGGCTCGCCCAGCGTGATGTAGTGCAGCTTCAGTGCGGGCAGCGATTCGCCGGTGCCGAATTTGAAGTTGGACAGTGTGACCGTGCCGTCTTTTGCGGGCCAGTTCTGCGGCGCAGCTCCCGCCTGCGTCGACATGGTTTGCGCAAAGGTGATGCTGCAAAATGCCAGCAGGCCAATCGAGGCCAGATTCCGAATTTGCATGTCCGGGCTCCCAGGAAGATTCGTTCCCTCGAATCCTAACAACCGCGGCCTTGAGACTCCGCACAAGGCGGGTTATAGACTGCGTGCACGGTCCCGAGCCAGGAGAGTCGATGTCGTTCAAGCCCTACTTGCAGCTCTATCGCAGTCGCCAGTTGTTCGCGCTCACCGCCATCGCCGCTCTGCTGAAGCCTTTTTACCGGATCGCGTTTCTGGCCGGAGCCAGGGAGAGCGGATTGCTCGAGATCCTCTCCGGCAAGCCAATGCGCCTGGAACAACTGGCTGCGGGATACTGCCGCGATGCCAAGGCGCGCGAGGCGCTCGCGGCATGGCTCGAACTTGGCGTGCGCCTGGGTCAATTGCAGATAGGCGCGGATGGCTACGCGCTCAAGGGGCTGGCAAAGAAGCTCGCCGAACCCGGCAACGATGCCGCCATGGCGATGGTCGAAGAGGTCGCGCGTCTCCACTACAAACTCATCGCCGACACGCCCGCCAAGCTCCGCAGGGGCGAGCTTTGGAGCATGAGCGATCAGGACGGCGAACTCATTGCGCGCTCCTCGCGCATCCTTGAGGCCTTTCAGATCGAAGCCATCGACCGCTGCTTTCCCGTGGCCGGCCCGGTGCGCCTGCTTGAGGTCGGCTGCGGTTCAGGCGCTTACATCCGCCACGCGGCTATCAAGAATCCCACGCTTACCGCGCTTGGGCTGGAGCTCCAACCCGACGTGGCCGAGGTGGCCCGCGGCAACATCGCGGCATGGGGCCTCAGCGAGCGCGTGCGGATCGAGGCCGGCGACATTCGCTCCAGAACGCCGGACGAGCTCTTCGATGTCGTCACGCTCTACAACAACATCTACTACTTCCCGGTCGGAGAACGTGTCGCGCTGCTCCGCCATCTGCGCAGCTTCGTGAAGCCCGGCGGCATGTTGCTGGCGACCACGTGCTGCCACGGCGGCAGCGTGGGCGTGGACGTGCTCAACCTGTGGGGGGCGGCCACGGTCGGCTGCGGGCCGCTGCCACGGGTGGACGAGTTTGTGCAACAGTTGCGCGAGGCTGGCTTTGCGGAAGCCGAAGCTATCCACCTGTCGCCAGGCGAGAGCTTTTACGCGTTCAAATCCCGGTAGCGCGAATCGGTGATTCAATATCCAGACTGTAACTTATGGGTTACAATGTCATCTGGGTGATGGCAGTAAGATGCAAGTCCTTCGCATCTATGAATTCGCGGAATGGCTAACAAATCTGCGCGATCGGCAAGGGCGTGCCAGAATCCTCTCGCGAATCGATCGGCTCGAGGAGGGAAATCCCGGAGTGACGCGCAGCGTGGGATCGGGCGTGTTCGAGATGAAGATCGATTTTGGTCCCGGTTATCGCGTTTATTACATTCATCGTGGTGAGGAGGTCGTGATTCTTTTGTGTGGAGGAGATAAGGACACACAGGAGCGCGACATTCAGAGAGCGAGAGTGCTTGCGCAACGTTGGAAGGAAGGAGCGTGACCAATGAATCCTGAGGCAAAACCATATGATGCTGCTGAATTTCTGACGGACGAAGAGACCATCGCCGCATATCTCACCGATGCGCTTGAGTCCGAGGACCCTCGCGTTATCGCCAAGGCTTTAGGCGCGGTGGCGCGGGCACGGGGTGGTATGGCACAACTAGCTCAGGAAACTGGGCTGTCGCGCGAGGCTCTTTATCGTGCGTTGAGCGATAGCGGCAACCCTGAACTGGCCACCGTCCTCAAGGTCATGCGCGCGCTGGGCATTCGCCTGAAGGCCACCATCGCGGCCTGACCAGCCGAGGTCCGGTCGCGGTTAAGCCATTCCCATCCGTTACCTCGCCGCGATAAAATTTCAGCGGAAACATGCTTTCCCGCACTGCCATTCCCGCTCTGCCTCTGGTCAGGCGCTTCCGCCGTGGCCGCCACGACCGTGGACGTTGACCGGCGCCGCTGATTACCCTGTATTGCGACGATTTCTTCTTGTTCCCGCGGCCCGCATTAGCAGCCCGGGAGCCCGGCACGCCCGCCGGAAAGTTTCGATTTAGATCGATCCGCACGCCCCGCGGATAGAAAGGCACTACCCGTGAGTACCACGAACAGCTTCGCCAGCCGCGCCACGCTTCAGTCCGGCGCCAAGTCCTATACGATCTTCCGGCTCCCCGCGCTCGAGGCCAAGGGCTTCAACCTCAGCCGCCTCCCGTTCAGCCTGAAGATCCTGCTTGAAAACCTGCTCCGCCGCGAAGACGGCGTGAATGTCACCGCCGACGACATCGCCTTCCTCGCCAACTGGGATGCCAAGGCCGAGCCCAGCCGCGAGATCGCCTACATGCCCGCGCGCGTGCTCATGCAGGATTTCACCGGCGTGCCCGCCATCGTCGACCTGGCCGCTATGCGCGACGCCATCAAGACCCTCGGCGGCGATCCCGAGCGCGTGAATCCGCTCATCCCGGCGGAGCTGGTCATCGACCACTCCGTGCAGGTGGACGAGTTCGGCACGCCCCAGGCCTACGACGCCAACTCCTTCCTCGAGTTCCAGCGCAACCGCGAGCGCTACGCGTTCCTGAAGTGGGGCCAGACCGCCTTCCGCAACTTCTCGGCGGTCCCTCCCGGCATGGGCATCTGCCACCAGGTCAATCTCGAATACCTGGCGCGCGTCGTCTTCACAACGGACGAAACCGGCGAATCGCTCGCCTATCCTGACACGCTGGTCGGCACCGACTCGCACACCACCATGATCAATGGCCTGGGCGTGCTGGGCTGGGGCGTGGGCGGCATCGAAGCCGAAGCCGCGATGCTCGGACAAGCCGTCTCCATGCTGGTTCCGCAGGTGGTGGGCTACAAGCTCACCGGCAAGTTGCGCGAAGGCGCCACCGCCACCGATCTCGTACTCACCGTGACGCAGGCGCTGCGCAAGCTCGGCGTTGTAGGCAAGTTTGTCGAGTTCTACGGGCCCGGCATCGCGGAGCTTCCGCTCGCCGATCGCGCCACCATCTCGAACATGGCGCCCGAATACGGCGCCACCTGCGGTATCTTCCCCGTGGATGCGGAGACGCTGCGCTACTTGCGCCTCACCGGCCGCAGCGACGAACAGATCGCGCTGGTCGAGGCCTACTACAAGGAGCAGAGCCTCTTCCACACATCCGGCACGCCTGAAGCCGAGTACACGCAAACCCTCGAGCTCGATCTCGCCACCGTTGAGGCCAGCGTCGCCGGGCCCAAGCGCCCGCAGGATCGCGTTCTGCTCCGGGATACGGCCGCCAGCTTCCAGCAGCAGCTTCCCGGCCTGCTTGCGCCCACAGCCAAGCCGCTCGGCACGCGCACCGCGACCGCGTGGGAGCGGCAAACGATTGCCGACACAGCACTCGCCGTTGGAGCAGAGGATAACGAAGGCCCGGCAACTTCGTCCGCGAACACCCACGTCCACGGCCAGGCACCGCTCCATGTCACCACTACTGTGAAGGAGCGTTTCAACGTCGATCCGGACAAGTATCTCGACCACGGCTCGGTGGTAATTGCCGCGATCACGAGCTGCACCAACACGTCGAATCCCTCGGTGATGCTCGCCGCGGGCATCCTCGCCAAGAAGGCCGTGGAACGTGGTCTGTGTGTTCCGCCGTGGGTCAAGACGTCTCTAGCGCCCGGCTCGCGCGTGGTGACTGATTACTACGAGAAGTCCGGCCTGCTGCCCTATCTCGAAAAGCTGCGCTTCAACGTGGTCGGTTACGGCTGCACCACGTGCATCGGAAACTCCGGCCCGCTGCCCACTGACGTCTCGAAGGCCATCGACGAGCATGGCCTGGTCGCCGTCAGCGTGCTCAGCGGCAACCGCAACTTTGAAGGGCGCGTGAACGTCGATGTGCGCGCGAACTATCTGATGAGCCCGCCGCTGGTGGTGGCATACGCGCTTGCGGGCAAGATCGGCCACAACTTCGACGCCGATCCGCTGGGCAACGATCAAAATGGCCAGCCCGTGTTCCTCAAGGACATCTGGCCCACGCAGGCTGAAGTCGCAGCGGCCATCGACAAGGGCATCTCCCGCGAAGGCTTCCGCCGTGAGTACGCGCACGTGGCTGACGGCGACGCCAACTGGCAGAGCCTCAGCTTCCCCACCGGCGACACCTACCAGTGGGAGCCCGACTCCACTTACATCCGCAAGGCTCCGTACTTCGACGGCATCACCAAGCACCCGGCGCCGGTCACGGACATTCTCAACGCGCGCGTGCTCGCGGTCCTCGGCGACTCCGTAACAACGGACCACATCTCGCCCGCGGGCAACATCAAGGCTTCCGGCCCCGCCGGCAAGTACCTTACTGAGAAGGGCGTGAAGGCCGCTGACTTCAACAGCTACGGCTCGCGCCGCGGCAATCACGAGACCATGGTGCGCGGGACTTTTGCGAATGTTCGTCTGCGCAACAAGCTCGCGCCCGGCACCGAAGGCGGCGTCACGCGCCTGCTGCCTGAAGGCGAACAGATGTCGATCTTCGACGCCAGCGTGAAGTACGCCGAGCGCAAGACGCCGCTGGTTATCCTTGCGGGCAAGGAGTACGGCTCCGGCTCCTCGCGCGACTGGGCGGCCAAGGGCCCGAACCTGCTGGGCGTCAAGGCCGTCATCGCCGAGAGCTTCGAGCGCATTCATCGCTCGAACCTGGTGGGCATGGGTATTCTGCCGCTGCAGTTTGAAGACGGCCAGAATGTCGAAAGCCTGGGTCTCACGGGCGAAGAGACGTACGATTTCGCCGGCCTCACCACGCTGCTCGCCGACAAGCTCGCCAACGGCCGCACGCTGAAGGTCAAGGCGAAGGCCGCTGACGGCAGCGTGAAGGAGTTCACGGCGAAGGTGCGCATCGACACGCCGCAGGAGATCGAGTACTACGAGCACGGCGGCATCCTGCAGTACGTGCTGCGGCAGTTGGCGGCAAAATAACCACCTGCGGTGGGGCCAACTTCGCTAACGCGCTTAAGGACAATGGCTACCCGGATCTCGATCTGTGATCTGGGTAGCCACGAAGACTCAGTGGGCGGGGGGAACTCACATGAGGAGTCGCTGGTGGCTTATCGCTGTGATCAGTGCCTTGGCGGCCTTTGTCATGTATCTCCCCTTTCTCTATCTCAGAAGTTTTGACTTCGAATCGATTTTTTATCTTCTTGGCCTTTTCCTTGCCACCCTGGCGCTTGGAATCGGGATAATAGCCCGACGAATTTCGATGAAGCGTTGGCCGAACTGGCGACTCTTTCCTGCTGTCGCCGTCTTCTGGTCCGTTTCAGTTTCTATGTTCTGGTCGACAGAGAGTCTTCGCCCCTGGGCACGATGGATAGTTGCATCGGACAGATACAAGAATCTTGTGCTTCAGCAAAGACCCGATCGAAGATCAGGCCTTCGTCACATCGAATGGGATGGCTGGGGTTGGGCCGGCATGGACACCTCTGTGCAACTGGTCTACGACCCGACTGACTCGCTCGCCCGCGAACTGAGGCTGAATCCCAAGGGGCGTTTTGCGGAGGTTGCGCTGAGAACGGCCAACGCGCAGCGCCTTGGCAAGAACTGGTACTCATTGACTCTGTTCACCAACGAAACCTGGGATTCCGACGATTGATTTGAGGCCTGCGGCCGGAGACTCGATTCTGACCATGATGAAGCAAGAGTAGAAGCGCAGGAAGGTGGCCGCTCTGCAACTTTACCGTTGCGGTTTGCGAGCCCATGCGCGAAGCTTTCGCCATGGGTTCCTTCTTCAAGCGCATCGCGCCGGCAATCGCTCTCTTCTTTCTCTCTCCGATGGTGGCCGAGTTTTTGCTCGGTGATTTTCCGCTCAGCCGGATCGGCATTCTGCTGATCCTGGCGCCGTTCTACGGCGGCGGCGCCATTCTGATTCGCGAGATCACGCGCCGCACCGGGCGGGGCTGGCCCACCATTGTCACGCTGGCTCTGGCCTACGGCATCTTTGAGGAAGCCTTCACCACCCAGACGCTCTTCAATCCCGACTATCTCGGTCTCCACCTGCATCTGCTCGAGCCCGCGTTCATCCCGGCGCTCGGCATCAGCGCCTGGTGGACCACCTTCGTGCTCACCCTTCACACCGTGTGGAGCGTCTCGGTTCCCATCGCCATCATGGAGGCGCTGGTCCCGCAGCGCGCCCATACTCCATGGTTGAAATGGCTCGGCCTGAGCATCGTTACCGTCCTCTTCGTGCTGATCGCGTGCATGATGACGGTTCACTCCATCCAGAGCGACAGCCACCACTTCATGGCGTCGAACAGGCAGTTCGCCGTGGCGGCGGTGTGCTGCGTCGTCGTCGCGATTGCAGCGTTCCTGCTGCCGCGCCGCCGCGAGGAACGCAGCGGGGGAGATACGCCCAACCCCTGGATCACCGGCGCACTTTCGCTGGCGGCGTGCTCCATTTTCCTCATCGTTCCGCGCGCGTGGGGATGGGGCACGGTGGCCATCTACTTTGCGCTCTATACCATGATTGCCGCCGCTACTTTATCGTGGTCGCGCCGCAGCGGATGGAACGGCCTTCACATCCTCTCGCTGGCTGGAGGCGCCGCTCTGTCCTATGCGTGGCACGGATTCATCCAGCAGCCCGTGACGGGCAAGGCCGATGCGGCCATGCGCATCGGCAACGCCATCCTCGCTCTGGGAACGATCCTGCTGCTTTACGCCGCCGCGCGCCGCACGTCCGCTACGCTGGCCGAGACACCGGCAGCACTCGCCAAATAACCCATCGTGCCCATCCTTGCACCTTCTTCCTAGCACAAGGTTGGGAAACCACGAACCATCACAGCGCGGCTAACTCCGCTGCATTTAGCTCGCCAGCACCTGCGGCGTACTTATCTCCGCGCGGAAGCGCAGCCAGGCCGCGATCCGGTCCGGCATGGGCAGCTTCGTATAGTGCATCTCGCGCACCTGGATACTACGGCCCAGCGCGTGCCGCAACAGCGCTTCCTCGGCATTCTCGAACAGGCGCATCTTCGCGCCGCACAGGGTGCACGCCTGCAGTTGCTGTGCCACCAGGTGTCCGCAGCTCTCGCACAGCGCCGCTCCGCGCTGCTGCCCGTCGGGCTTGCTCGTCCACAGCAGCGTGCGCACTTCGCCCTTCTCCAGCGCGTCGATCACCTCGTTCAGGCCCACCGCGCCCAGCGCGTTCGACGCAAAGCCGCCCATGGTGCGATCCATCAGCCGCTGCTCGTCTTCACGGTCTCGCGCGTCCACCAGCGCCTGTGCCTTTTGCTGGATCTCCTCGCGCGTGGCCAGTCCCGGATCCAACGCAATCCTGCCCACCAGAATGCGCTTGACGCCGGGATGCAGGACCGCCTCGATCTCCGGCCACATCTCGTCGCGGCAGCCGATGATCAGCGAGTCGTAATCCCGGTGCTCGTGGAAGTGCAGCAGATGATCCGCCAGAAAGCAGAAGTGCCGCCGCGCCTGCTCGTCCTTTTTGCGCTCCCGGTGTGTCGACTTGCCGGCGCCCGTGGTCCGGATCTTCTCCTTGTCGTCTTCGTCCAGGATCTGGCTGTGTTCGGCGATCTCGCG